>PYIJ01235302.1_pt1 | contig 9893 bp, 9 predicted proteins | sample 3578051 | NCBI WGS metagenome assembly PYIJ01 (sample SAMN08408021, study PRJNA431606) | Marine metagenome isolate SA_KN192-05_S13_5m, whole genome shotgun... | biome: marine; feature: oceanic pelagic zone; material: water; isolation source: surface water sample, 0.2-0.8 um fraction ... | reverse complement strand
GGGAGTTCACTACTATTTTAGATGTTTTGAAATTAATAAAGAAATTTCAACTAATTTGAATGAGGGTAGTGCTATTCAGTCATTATATAGTCAATATAGTCAGCTTATGGAAGGAGTGAAACCTATTTCGAGATGTTTAACATATCATACTGGAGACTATTACAAAAATAGAAATACAAAATGTGTAGCAATTGAAGGATGTCTTACATCAGGTACAGCATCGTGTGATGAAAATAAGGGAGCAAAATTAGTAGATTTTTATGTTGCTTCGAGTCATCAAAGTTGTGTAGCACCATTGTCATCTGGTTCTGGTAATTATGTAAGTACTGAGATGTTAAAAACTGTTCTAAATGCTGGTGCTCGTTTTGTAGATTTTGATATATTTGCGCATATTTCTGACAATGAAGTGGTTCCAGTTGTTCGTTCTGATTTAAATAATGAAGAATCTCATAATTACATTCTACTCGAAGAAATATGGGAAACGATAGATAATTATGGATTTCCCGATAGCCATGGAGACCCTCTATTTGTACATTTAAATTTAAGAACTAATAATGTTGAAATTGCAGATAAAATAGCAGAATCATTTACAAAATCTATTGGTGGACAGCATCTATTAGATGTAAGGTATTCTTATAAAGCAAAAAAATCAATTGCAAGAGAACCTATATGTAAATTTTTTAACAAAGTTATTCTTGTAGTAACAGGTGATACCAGTCATACTCTTTTAGATGAACTCGTGAATTTACATACATCACATAATGCTAGAATATTAACTGCGGAAAAAGCTAGAACACCTGTTAATCCAAGAAGTTTTGCATTCTCAAATCAAAATAAATTTACAATTGTTAGACCTGAGATTTATGATACAAATACAAACCCCGAAGATGCATGGACGCATGGGTGTCAAGCATTTATGATGAACTATTGGAACTTAGGAACATTAATGAAAAATCATTGCGCTTTTTTTAAGGAAGCCTCATATGTAATGAAGGATTTTCCATTACAAGAGAATCGTATAACTGCAAGAGTTAAAAAGCAAAGGAAACAAAAAGTCTAACATTCATTATAATATATTTTCGACAATAGAATACAATCTTTATTTATATACGACTTATTCGTATTTGTATTATAACAACATTGTAATAAAACTTCTCTCATATTAATACAATCGCTGTTATATTTCGTACATTTTTTATCAAATATATCATTTAGTAGAATACACTCTTTACTATCTTCACCTCTTTTATCACACTCATTTTGTATTGAATCAAATATATGAACACAATATTCGGATTTGGTAGACATTAAATAAATTAGCTATATAAAATTCAATGTAGAATGGTTGGTTTTTATTACTTTGTTCTTACCTTTCAACAAATGTGAACTTTCTTTCTTTCGTGGATGTACTCTTCTTGTTTTTGCCTTTTCGCCCATACTCATTATTGAAATTGGGTCGTTGTTAATCAGATGAATATGTAGCTTCTCTCTATTTTTACACATAGTCTTATGGGTATTTGGTATTTTTTTCATAAAACATGGCGCAGAATTGAATAATTGTTTGGGGCCAGTTGCAGTATTGAACACATGAACTTCATGTAATTGTGTACCTAAATCAGAATCAAGTAAATCAATTGAAATACGTCCACCTAATGAAGAACCAACAAGTATGACTTTATATGTTGGATATTTTTCATATATTTCACTTAGATTTTTCTGTGCTAATTTATAACAATTTCTACATTTTTCCATACCTAATAGCAAATAAGCATCTGTTAACAAATCATTGTCCTCAATCTGAAATAAATCCGTCCCTCTAATTGACATAATCACCTCTTTTTTCTTGTGATTAGAATAAGTTACATATTTGGTTGTTGTCATATCACTTATTATTTCATATCCACTCAATTCTTTTAATTCAAGACTTACTTTTCTTGTTTTTTTATGGAACAGCTTATTTCTTAATTGACTTTCTTCATCCAATATCCTACGCTTAGGATAACTGTGTGCAGCTAAAAGCGCATATTTTTTTACTTTATCAATTGGCATATTAACGATTAAGATATTTTTAATAAAATGATGGAATTATTATGCGTATGGTGTCAATATTGAATGTTTCATTTTATCAACAATTATCCACATTCCAGTACATATTGTAGAAAAATGACCATATTGGTTCATACCCAAACTCAAATTATTTGTATGATGTAGTAACATTGCCTCAAACAATGAATCAAAATTGATTTCTTCATATCCAATAAATTTCTGAATATAATGCATTCCAAATATTACCATAAAAAATGTTAATGCAATTGTGTTTGGTCGTATTCCATAATAAACGGAGTAATTCAAAATCAATAAGCAAACCAGAACAGTTATTATTGTTGTAATGGTATCGCTGTCAAGTATATATGATATAATCCCCTGAACATTGTTTCTGTCTATATTAAATTTTTCTTTACAAACAGGACACTTATAATCTTTTTTGTGATTGATCCATTGTTGTAAACATGACTTATGAACCCATTTCATACTCCCCGTACATTTGCAAGGAGAAATTAGTGGTTCGGACCCACTGTCAAAACAAATTCTACATTCCATAATTCAATTATCTTTATTTGTCTAATAAAATCTATACAAAAGTTTATCTTGATTTTCTATTATTTATCATCTGCGCCTTCTGGGTGAGAATAGATGCGCAGGACCATCTCTCTTCATTTCAGGTGCCCCTTCCTTCTCATCTTCCATGAAATCATCCATGTCAATTGATCCAAGACGTTCTTGTGTACGCCGTTGCATCGCTGGCCTTTGTAGGTCTTCCCATAATTGATTCTCCTCGAACGTTGGTGCGCGAGTTACAAGTTTCATCGAGTCATCGTCCATTTTTTGTTTACGTTCGGCTTCACGATTTTTTTCAATTTCTCTACTGGTTGGAGTATGTTCATCATCAAGTGGAGGTGTATTAAAACCTGCAAATGGATGAGGGTGATCTGGTCTTGAAGTATCAATATTCCCAAATGAATCTTCCTCAGATGAATTTTTTGATTCATCCATATATGAATTTTTCGATTCATCTTTTGATTCTTCCATATTTGAATTTTCTGAATCTTGCATACTTCCATCATCTAACGAAATACTAGTCATATTCGCTACTTGAGATTCGCTAGTGGATGACGGCATGCTCGCAGCGCGAGGACGATTGTTTCGTTGGGATATGACCAATGAACCCAGATTATCCTGTACATGCTGGAACATATCTTCGTAATCACCCACAGTGTGTCGTCGCGGCCTTGCTCTCTCTACTGCTCTTTCTACTTCATTTTGTGCGTTAATATATGGGCCTAATTCTCCTCGTCTTCTCGCAAGTTCTGCTTGTTCACTCCAATATTTTATAATGTCTACATCTCCAATAGATGATAGAGTTGTAGCTGCTTGTGTTAATTCATTTTCACTTGGTGTAGGACTTTCATCATCAGCTCCTCCAGTAGTTCTTCTTCTATTACGTCTACTTCTTCTTAGACGAGGTCCTACATTTGATGATTCGTAAATTCTTCTTGTATTTTCGAGCGAGTCTTTCTGTTCATCTCTTGTAGAACTTTGTTCTGCAATACGAAGACTTCTTCTTCTGGGTTGAAACATCTCACCCAAATCATCTTCTTTTGCCTCAGATTTTTTTTCTTCTTGTGCTGCAATACGACGACTTCTTCTTCTGGGTACTGGAGTAGATGATTTATCCTTTTTAAAAGCACTCGCTACAACGGGACGCAGTGAAGCAGCAGTGTTTGAGAGTGCCAAGCGTCTGTCAACACGTTCTTGAATCTTACGCCGTTCTTCTCTAATTGCTTTAGATTTTGATTCTTGAACCTCATCTTCAGAATCAGATATTGGTTCTTCAACTGTAGAGTCCGATTCTTCATTATCATCAATTTCTGATTTGATATAGCTGGGAATATAAGACTTTACACCTTTAAGGCGATCACTTCTTCTAAGTTCAGGCTCACTTTCCTTCATTTCTGGTACCCCTTCCTCTTCTTCATCTGAATTCCGCATGGCGGCGTCCGGTGGTGCCTCAGCCGCCACGGACTCGCCGAGGCGGACGCGGCCGAGCTGTGGGCCTGAATTCTCATCCATCAAAGACTTCATATAAGAGTCTCCAACTTCTCTAAATAATTTTTTTACATCTTCTTTATGTTTACGCCTTTCTTCATCCTCCTTTTGTTTAAGTCCTGATTTAATATATTCAATGCGCTTACTTTTTCTAACTTTAGGCTCATCTACGTCGCGGTTCGTGACGCCACGCGCCTTCCTTGTTAGGTTGAAGATCGTCTCCGCGATCGCCTTCACTTGATTAGCATCATCATCATCATTATCAGAATCATCATCATCATCAGAATCATCATTCTCATCGGAATCATCATCCGACTTGTTTAAGGGCCAACGCAAATCAGACTCTAGTCTCCCGGGCAATTCGCTCCACATCGGCATACCATATTCTTCCAACTGGTGTGTTCGAATATCAATTACATAATTCGCCTGCATATCCGCAACCTGAGGAATAGGTGCTCCAATCTTTTTAACAGTTCCATCATACCATTTGGTTAAATACTTAAATTGTATTCTAGAACCAACAGGAAAACGCGGTTTCCAGTCATCGAGCTTAGTAACATTTTTAAAATATTCTTCATCTTCCTTTTTGATTTCTTCTTTTAGTTTCTCTTTTGCTTTTTCTTTTGCAAGTTTAGCATCTCTCCAAGCTCCTTCATCATGTCCATCATAATGACCGTACCTTTCTGGAAAGTCGTCTGAAGAAAGTCCAATATTAAGCTCACTCATGTTGTCCCTCCTTTTCTCAATTTTTGGCCTTTCGTTTTTGCGCCAATTCAATACATCAATAAATGTTGGTTTGTCTTCTGATTCTATAGTAGGAATATGAGAATAAATAAACTTATAATTCCTCCCCTTATTTGGGACTGCTAACTGTTTCCATTTTTCTTTTGGTGGTACCTTAACTATAACTTCTTCTCCAGTAGGTAAGGTTAAAGCTATACGTTCACCTTGCCTGTAGTCGTCATTTACGTAAACATTATATTTTTGAACATCAGATGCTTCTTGAGTATCAATATTCATGTTTTTGAAATCCTTATAAAATCTTTCGAGTTCTTTTCTTGCCTCTATACGATCATCTGAGGTGGGAGGACGTATACGTCGGTATTTTTCCGCAGCACTCTTTTTATTTTCAAAGTATTCGTCAAGTGACGCAAGCTTTGTCTCTAAATCGGTCTGCTTTGTCTCTAAATCAGCCTTTACCATGCTATCTCTTTCTTCATCAGCCCTTTTTTCTTCATCAGCGTTTTCATTGAATAAATTTGTCAAACTTTCACTTACACCATATTCTGGATCTATTCTTTCATATAATTTTTTGTATGTATTTGTCAAATTCTTTGTTCCACCTGTTTTGGATATTATTGGTGTTTCTCCAATAATAATTGATTCATTTGGGCAACATTCGTTTAACAATTCTGTATTAATACCCTGTTCCTCCAGATTTTGTTCAAGTTTAAGAGAAGAATATAAGTGGCTTGGTTGATAAAGATAAACAAGATTTGAATCATTAGATAAATCTAAATATTCTTGTAAAGGTGTAGTTAGAGATATATTTTCATGAATGTCTAATTTTCCATTAGATTGAATATGATGAACAGTAAATAAAGAATTAGAATCAACTGATTTTTGTGTGTCATCGTTGTACATTTTAGAAATAATATCACTGTCATTCATCCAATTATCGTTTGTATGTGAACCCCCTAATATAGTATTATATTGTAATCGTCCCATTATTTATAATACAATACTTAAAAATGTCAAAGAAATAATATAGATATGTACATAAAACTGTCTGTTCCAATATTATTATTAGTAACGTGTTTTAGAGCATGTGCACAAAAAGAGTTATATACACCAACACTTAAAAATCAACATAATCAAGAAATAAATTGGGAAGAATGTAAATACATAATTATTGGGAATAGAAGGGGAGATGGTGATACTGGTAAACTATGGGCAGATAAGATATTTAATTATAAGACTAAAGAAAAAGAAAAAATATGTGCGATAGCAACAATACCAAAATGGATAACAAGAACACCTGGTTCAAAATATTTTATTCAAAAAAGTATTTTTATACTCGAAAAACATATATCAATTTTTATTGATTGGGGTGAAGATTTTTCCAATAAGAATCACATATATGAATATCCATCATTACTGATTATATACAACAACATGGGTAAAATAACTGAAATAGGAAGAGTAACTGGAGACTACAATAATAAAAATTGGAAAAAGTTCATAAGTTTATCAAACTTATTTAACAATGTTATTAAGATAAATAGTTAATATACTTAACATATAGTCTTATGGTTAGATTAAAGATGAGATTAGTTTGTTTATTAAGTACATTATTACATACATATTCAATTCGTAAATTTAATACTTGTGCACTAAAAAGTCAATTCAATACTCGAGTTAATTGGACTGACTATACCCACATAATAATATGTGATAAAAACAGTCATAGTTATGGATTAGAATGGGGTGAAAGTTTTCTAAAAGAGGGTATAAATACTAATTCAATTTGTGTAATTGCACCAGTTCCAAAGTGGATGACAAAAACAATTGGTCATAAAACTATTATTCGAAATGCAGTAAAGAAACTTGAAAAAAAAGTCCCAGTATTTATAGACTGGAAACAAGAGATTGTGGAATTGAACAACATAGATAAATTACCTACAATAATTTCAGTTTTTAAAGGAAATGATGGTAAATTGTATGAGAAACAAAGAGTAACGGGTAAATATACTCGCAAGAAATACAAGAAACTTTACTTTAAATAGCTATATATTAGCATATATGGTGGTTCTTGATACATCCAATCGTTAGTGTTTATATGAATTCTTGCTTCATCGTTATATAAGTACCATGAATTTGACTCTTTACAGAAAATATAATAATGTTCATTATCGTGTATAACAACTGATTTTAGATAATATGTATTACTTTCAGAACAACTACACCATTTTGATATGTCAAGTTCTAACGGATATTGAACTATTTTTTTATTTTCATATGTTTGTCGAAGTAAAATGACTAAATTAATAGGGTTGGTATTAATACATGATGTTTTAAGAAGAGTTCTTTTATTTTTCTTAGAATCTTTCCAGTCATGAATAACATCAATTTGGAAGAAATCATCAAGGCACTTATCTAATGTATTGTGATTTACTGATACTTCAAGTGACGTAAATTCATTGTTTCTGAAAGAATGTTCGAATGGAGAATTACGAGTAATCATACATTCAACAATATGACCTTTGAAATTAGAATCATCAATTAAATCAATTAAGTAAAGAAAGGCCTCGTGTGCATCATGCTTTTTTCCATATTTAAAATGTTTATTCCAGTTTAACAGTCTATATAATAATTTTGGGTTATATATTGTGTTGGGACTTAATCCTTTCAATTTATTTATAATAGAATACCAACCTTCGCCCAATTCAGTTTTCTCAATTTTGTTGTCAACATTGCTGTGTAAAATGATTTGCATAAGAACATTGAAATAACAAGTATTTCCGTTATTTAAAAAGGTAACCATAACTATCAACTAATCATAATAGATTTAAATGCTCATAAATAACACAGGAGCTTCCCAAATAATTTTGTAAGTCAATTAACTGACATGTTGCTCTAATAGTTAGAATTAATTGTGGGGGAAGTTTGGTGTTGGCAAAATGAGTGTATTGTAATATATCTGCGAACTGTGTTTTCTTTGTAGTATGATTTTTATCATAGAATATGCGAGATTTTTCGTATATAATGTCTGCTAATGTATTTGGAGCATTCCAATGTTTTAGATATGAACGAAGAGTATGTTTAGACTTTTGGGCTTTATGTAATGAGATGATTTGTTCTCTTTGATTATTATTCAATTCAAAAACACATCCGTAGTCAATAAATGTGATTATATCATTTTCAACGTTGTATACAAAATTATCAATATTCATGTCTCCAAAAAGTATTTTGTGTTCATAAATAGCATTAAAGAAGCAAAGAGCTATTCTAAAACCAATGCTATCAACAATAGTCTTTTTTTGGGTTTTTAGAATGTTTCTTAATGAAATCCCATGTACATAATTATATACAAAAATATTTGGAATATGAGTAAATTCAGGGATTGGTTGTATAAATTCAACACCTTTTGGGCAATTATTGGAAAGTTTTTGTTGTATTAGTTTACACATATTTTTCTCTCTTTCAATACTAATTTCATCTGATAATTTATTACAAATTTCATTAGTCATTCCATTAATATGTGGCAAAAAGTTTGAAATAACATTACCAAATAAACGAATTACATTCAAATCATTAGATACATTTTTCTTAGTTATATTTGAAATAATTTTAATTGAAACTGTTTGATTTTTGTATATTCCAAGGAATATAATGCCAATTGTACCCGTATATTTGGGATATTTGTCAACATTTATAGTTTTGAGTAAATTTGCCGGTAAATATAAGGATTTTTCCTGACAAGTATTAATTCTAATATTTTTTGATGGACTATTGTTAAATTTGTTAAAAATGCCTCCACTTTTATGTATTATTAAGTTTCTAAGAAACTGCGAAGGATTCATTTATTTTAAGGATTTGTTTTAACATTTACACGACAAACTGGACATATTGGCTTAATACATTTTTTTGTTAAATAGGTTTGTAAACACTTTGGATGAAATAGATGGCCACATTTTGGACTGTGCCAAACTCTTTTGTATTGTAAATCTTCAAGACATATTGGACAAACTCTATCATTGGAGCAGTCGAGTGATTTTGCTAATTTTTTAGAACCTTTATAGCGTGTAACAGAGGCTGTATATTCTTTTAGAGAAAGATGCTCATTTTTTGGAGTTTCTTGTTGGGTGTATATATTTACTTGAAATTGAACATATGATAAAAATTCTTCAAGTAATTCTCGTAATCTTTCTTTGAAAGTTTCTGTTGATAAGGTAGATAGTCTTTCTTCTCCTTCTGGGGTATTTAAATTTATATTGTTTGTTGTTAAATTACGAAATTGAGTCTCAACTGATCGAACCATTTCATTTTGAGACCTATTTAAAAATCCTATACCAAATGGATAGGTCCTACCTATATCTTCAAAACTTAATGTAAAACTATATCCTAGTTCCATAATAAATATATTCTACGTTTTGTTTAAGATAAAAAATAGGACATTTATTAATGAGACTTGGGGATCGTGTTAAACTAAGTTTGATTAATAAGACAAATGTAGGAATAATAACTTATTTAGATTCAGATAAGAACTATGGTGAAATAACAACAAAAATATTTGACAGTAAAAATTCTTCAAATCATACTATAGAACCAGAAGATTGGTTTGCTTTTGAATTTAGAACAGAAATAACAAATACAAGTGAATTAGTATACGGTAAATTTGTAGAATCAGATACAAATAAAGAGAATGAGTTTAAAATAACAGTGCTTGAAGAAAATTTAGATGGAGATTTCTTTACAACAAAATACACCAATATATACAATAAAAATTTGGAATCAAACAGATTATATCATGTTATAACTACAAAAGAAAATAAGGAATTTGAACCAGGTACTATATTTGAAATAGTCTCTGTAGATAAAGAATCTGGTTTTATAACTTGTTATAATTATACTGCAAGAAAGAATCAAAGATTATTTCCAAATAAAACCCCAATTTTTAATGAAGAAGTAACGATTGATGTTTCGAATGGTATATCCAAGAAAAATAACAATTATATTATCGATTTCTGTGAATTATTAGAAGATAGTGATAGTGATAGTGATAG
>PYIJ01243715.1_pt1 | contig 9917 bp, 8 predicted proteins | sample 3578051 | NCBI WGS metagenome assembly PYIJ01 (sample SAMN08408021, study PRJNA431606) | Marine metagenome isolate SA_KN192-05_S13_5m, whole genome shotgun... | biome: marine; feature: oceanic pelagic zone; material: water; isolation source: surface water sample, 0.2-0.8 um fraction ... | reverse complement strand
CAAATTCTTTTTCCAAAAATCAGTCATGGACTTTTCGTGTTGCATCTTTAAATAATCGTTTAACGAAACTTCACTTGATGGTCTAAAATTAAGAGAATCCCCTAGTAAAGAATTAAATATATATTGACCCGTTAGAGGATTGTACTGAACGTTGTTTTGAATATTCAGTGGGAGTTGGAAATCTATTAGTCCCAGTGAAAAGTTGGTAGGGTCTAAAGGATCGTTTATTGGAAAGATTAAATCTATTTCTGGAGAATCTAGTGCTATGGCAGGGGCATAAGGATTTTGTTTGGCTTCGGTCTTTAATGCTATTAGAACGACCAAAACAATTAATAAAACTGCTTTACTTTTAAAAAAAATATTTAACAATGTGTCTTTTTAAACAGCTTTAAGTGTCATTTTAATAAGCTCTTCTACTGAGGAAACATCATTATTTTTTAATATCTCATCAATTGTATTAGAAGCTTTTTTCTTATCTATACCCAAAACCACTAATGCAGATAACGCTTCATTTTTATAGGTATTGCCTTGAGGAGATAAAAAATCGATATTGGATTCTATTTTATCCAGCTTTCCCTTAAGATCAACAATAATTCTTTGTGCAGACTTTAGTCCAATTCCCTTTACACTTTTAAAAGCATTTACATCACTTTGATCAACTGCTTGAGCTACTTCAGCTGGTTTCATTGACGACAATACCATTAAAGCAGTACTTGCACCTACACCAGAAACATTGATTAGCTCTCTAAACATCATTCTCTCTTCTTCTTCTGAAAATCCAAATAAGATATGTGCATCCTCTCTTACAATTAAGTGACTAAATAGTCTTAATTTTCCCTTCGAAGGAAGTGCATCGTAAGTGTTCAAGGAAATATTTAGTAGGTAGCCAACCCCATTTACGTCAATTACCACATTTGTTGGTGTTTTTGATTCTAAAATTCCTTCAATGTGCGCTATCATAATTATTTGCGGTTTTGTACATCCACTACTCCTAGAGTAATCATATTAAATATCTCTCTCACTGAAGAACCTATTTGAAGAACATGAACTGGTTTTTTCATACCAAGTAGTACAGGCCCAATAGCTTCTCTATCGCCCATTTCTTTAACTAACTTATAAGCAATATTGCCCGCGCTTAAATTTGGAAAGATTAAAGTATTAGCACTTTGATCTGAGAGTAAAGAAAAAGGGAAAAAATCATTAATCAACTCTTTGTTAACAGCAAAGTTTGCTTGCAATTCTCCATCGACAACTAGACCAGGATGCTTGTCATGCAAAATTTGAGTTGCTTCTCTCATTTTAATTGCGTCTGGTCCTTCATTAGAACCAAAATTTGAGTAGCTTAACATTGCAACTTTAGGTTTTATTTTGTATTGTTTTACAGTTCTAGCAACCAATAGGGTAATATCCACAATTTCTTCAACTGATGGATTAATGTTTACCGTTGTATCTGCAAAAAACATTGGCCCATCTTTACTTATTAAAATATACATTCCAGCTATTTTATTAAGTCCTTTTTCTACTCCAATAACTCTTAAAGCAGGACGAATTGAATCTTTATAACTTCTTGTTAATCCAGAAATCATTACATCTGCTATCCCAGTTTCAACCATTGCAGCAGCAAAATAGTTCCTTTCCCTCATTAATTTTTTAGCTTCATAAAAAGTTAGCCCTCTTCTTTTTCTCTTTTTATGTAAAATTTCTGCAAATATTTCTCTATGTTTTAATTCACTTTCATTTCTTGGGTCAATAATCTCACAATTTGATAAGTCTAAATTATATTCATCTATTATTTTTTGAATATTATGTTTCTTCCCAAGTAAGATTGGAATTGCAATTCCCTCTTCCAACGCCATTGCAGCAGCTTTTAAAATTTTATAGTGGTCAGCCTCTGCGAAAACTACTTTTTTAGGACTTATTTTAGCTTTTGAACTTAAATTTCTAATAAATTTATTATCAATACCTAGACGTTGCATTAGTTCTAACTCATATTTTTTCCAATCCTTAATTGGCTCTTTAGCAACTCCAGATTCTATAGCAGCCTTGGCTACCGCAGGAGCAACCCAGTAAATTAACCTTGGGTCTAGTGGTTTTGGGATAATTTGTGTGCGTCCAAATGAAATAATTTTAGCATCATATGCTTCATTAACTTCATCAGGTACTTGCTCCTTAGCCAATTTTGCTATTGCATTAACAGCTGCAATTTTCATTTCCTCATTAATTTTCGTAGCTCTAACATCTAATGCACCTCTAAAAATATATGGAAATCCAAGAACGTTATTAACTTGGTTGGGGTGATCAGATCTTCCTGTAGCCATTATTACATCTTCTCTTGTTTCTAAAGCAATATCATATTCAATTTCAGGATTTGGATTTGCTAAGGCAAAAACTATTGGGTTTTTTCCCATACTTTTTATCATATAAGGTTTAACAATACCACCTTTAGACAGCCCTAAAAAAACATCTGCATTTACAAATGCTTTTTCCAAGGAAATATTTTGGTTTTTTTGTGCAAATAACTTTTTATTTTCATCTAAATCTTTTCTTTTAGAGTGTATTAAACCTTTAGAGTCAAACATGAAAATATTTTCTTTTTTGACCCCTAGAGATAAATATAGTTTTATACATGACTGTGCAGAAGCACCTGCTCCACTAACCACAATCTTAACTTTTTCAATTTTTTTGTTTGCAATTTCTAGAGCATTTAATAGAGCTGCAGATGAGATGATTGCTGTTCCATGTTGATCGTCATGCATCACAGGAATATCTAATTCTTTTTTTAAACGCTCTTCAATGATAAACGCTTCTGGAGCCTTGATATCTTCTAAATTAATTCCTCCAAAAGTTGGTGAAATAGCTTTAACAGTTTCTATAAATTTATCAATATTTGTTTCGTTAATTTCAATATCAAAAACATCAATATCAGCAAATATTTTAAAAAGTAAGCCCTTTCCTTCCATTACTGGTTTTGAAGCTTCTGCTCCAATATCTCCCAACCCTAAAACTGCAGTTCCATTAGAAATTACTGCAACCAAGTTTCCTTTAGCGGTATACTTATATACTTTTTCTTTGTCTTTATTAATTGCTAGACATGGTTCCGCAACCCCAGGCGAGTATGCCAACGATAAATCTCTTTGGGAAGAATATGGTTTTGTTGGAACCACCTCAATTTTTCCCTTTCTTCCAGAACTGTGGTAATCAAGAGAATCTTTTTTCAATAGTTTTTCTGACATAAATCCAGTATAGTCAGCTAATTTACACAACTGCAAACAATACAATACACAATATCTTACTTATTGTATAACAAATTATTGTTAATGAAAAGGTAAGTGGTAAATACAATTAGAAATAATAGCTTTAAGAACATGATTTTAATTAATAAAAAAATGTAGAAATTATTATTTTAAAATCAATTTATCGCTTTTCAAAAGTTGATTTCCATTGGAAATTTGGTAGGAATATATTCCAGATTTTAAATGCCTTAAATCAACATTATTAATTGATAAATTTAGCTTGACAGAAAATACTTTTTTACCTGAAATATCGAAAAGTATAAATAAATTATTATTAGAGACATTCGGAATTTCAATATTCAAAAAATTAGTAGTAGGATTTGGATAAGCCAAAATACTTTCATCTTTTAGTTCGGGTAAATCTACTGTGTTTACAATATTTACATCTACAGAATCTAAAAGAGCGTTTCCTTTGTGAAGAACGAAATACCTTATGGATGCAGTTCCTGCCCCGTTAGAAAAAGTAAAACTAGGCTTCATCCAAGAAGAATCTGATGGTTGTAAAAGTATTGGAACTGTAGTTCCCCAATCTGAACCTGTACAGGAATAACTTAACAGGTTGTCAACAAATTGATCTAAAAATATTACATCTGAGCTTAAAATTTTTCTTCTAAATTTTATTTCTATTTCCTCATTGGTAGAATTATAGCATCCAATATTTAAATCAAAATTTTCATTGCTAGTATTGATATTGATTACTTGTCCATTGTAATTAGTTCCTGTAGAATCGTAAATGTATATGTTAATTTGGGGGAATGAAGAAGAGTAAGAAATAATTATTATAATTAATAGAACTAATTTTCTCATTATAGGTAATATACAGATATTTAAGATTGCTTTCTTTATTAAAGTAATTAAAATTTCTCACATAAGAAAAATAATTATAATGATTTTTTATAAAATTGAACTAAATTTACAATTCTAAAATCACCATCATATATTAATTTATGAAAAGATCAATCTTATTGTTTGTTTTATGTTCCCTTACTATATTTTCTTTAGGTCAAATACCAAATATAGGTCTTAAAGATATAAACGGAGATTTACAAAATTTATCAAAACATACAAGTAATGGTAATCCAGTCATAATTAGTTTTTGGGCAACATGGTGCAAGCCATGCAAAGCAGAATTAAATACCATTGCTGAAGAATATGATGACTGGGTAGAAGAAACAGGTGTTGAACTAATTGCTATTTCAATTGATGACTCAAGATCTAGTTTAAGAGTTGAGCCTTATATTAATGCTATGAGTTGGGAATACACTGTTCTGCTAGACCCAAATGGAGATTGCAAAAGAGCTATGAATGTAAATAATATTCCACATACTTTTTTAATTAATGGTCAAGGTAAAGTGGTATGGGATCATAATAATTATTCTCCAGGTGACGAAGAAGAATTATATAATGAACTTATTAAATTAAATAAATGAAAATTAATTTTTTCATTAAACTTGGTTTTTTAATATTATTTGCCTCAAAAATAATAGGGCAAAATAGTTCTAATGGATTAGTTTCTGGTAATATCCAAACTATTGGTCAATACTATCAAGAAGATACTATAATTAATGCTGCATTACCAGAACATCTTTATGGCTTTAATGGATTTGCAAATATTAATTATCAAAAAGGTGATTTCAGAGCAGGAATAAGATATGAAAGTTATTTAAATACACTGGAAGGATATCCTTCAACATTTTCAGGAATTGGAATTGGTTATAGATATTTATCCTGGAACAGTGATAATCTTGGCGTTACAATAGGGAATTTTTACGACCAGTTTGGCAGTGGAATGATATTTAGAGCTTATGAAGAAAGGCAACTAGGGATAGATAATTCATTAGATGGTATTAGAATTAACTATGAACCACTTAAGGGAGTTAATTTAAAAGGAATGATAGGCAAACAAAGACATAGATTTGAAGATGGACTAATAAATGGGAATGGAATTGTAAGAGCAATAGATGGTGAATTAAACATTAATGAGTTATTTGATTCTACCAATAATTGGAAGTTAAAAACAATACTTGGTGGAAGTTTTGTAAGTAAATTTAATACTGATAACAATACTACATTGTTCAACATGCCTAAAAATGTAGGGGCTTCAAGCCTTAGGTTAAATTTAAGATATAAAAGACTAAGGTTTAGTGGTGAATATGTTTACAAGATTAACGATCCATATCCTGATAATCAAAATGATAATTTTAATTATATCTATAAAAATGGAGAAGGAATTTTGCTTAACTTAGGGTATTCCAAAAAAGGGTTTGCTATTGATTTTTCTGCTAAACATATGGATAATATGTTGTGGCGCTCTACCAATGTAAATGTAGGGCCGACTGACCTTTTAATTGGTTACTTACCAGCACTAACCAAACAACACACTTATAATCTTGCAGCAACTCTTTACCCTTATGCGACCAATTTTTATGGTGAAATTGCCTATCAAGCTGATTTAATTTATAAAATTCCAAAAAAATCTGTTTTAGGGGGGAAATATGGAACTTCAATTGCATTAAACTTTGCAACAGCATATGTTCCAGAAAGAAATTTTACCAATGATATGGAGACAACTAGAAATAGTTATACAACTTCACTTTTTTCCCGATCTGATAGTATTTTAATTCAAGATTTTAATGTTGAGATTAAGCGAAAAATTAATACAAAACTAAAAATAAGTTTCAACTATTTTAATTTCATTTTTAATGACAATGCTGTTAAGGTAGCCAACTACTACAAAATGATTTATGCACAAATAGCTGTTCTAGATTTAACCTATAAAATAAATAGACACCATTCCTTAAGGTTTGAAACTCAAGCTCTATGGACTAATGAAGACAAGGGGGATTGGTTATTTGGTCAAATTGAATATACTTTTAGTCCTCATTGGTATATAGCAATTCTTGATCAATACAACTCCGGGAATCTAGATGTTGATAAAAGAGTTCATTATGGCTTAATTTCTACTGGCTATATAAACGGATCTCATCGATTTTCCTTTCAATATGGCAAACAAAGGGCAGGGGTTTTTTGTGTAGGTGGAGTTTGTAGAGCAGTTCCTGCTTCAAATGGTTTAACATTTACATTTACTTCTAGTTTCTAAAATGAAAAAATATTTAAAATATTTATTGTTTTTGGTACTATTTTCTTGCGATAAAATAGAAAATCCTCTTCCAGAAGAATATGGAAAATTAGATTGGTCTTTATATCCTGGGGATCCATCTGATTATCCATACGATTTAGTAAACCTTTCAAGTAATTGGGGAATAAATAATAATACTAAGGGAATATTATTAGAAGACTATACTGGACATAAATGCACTAATTGTCCAGTAGCTGCTCAAATTGCTAAAAATTTAGAAGATGATAGTAGTAAAAATATTATTGTAGCTACTATTCATGCAAGTTTAGATGGTTTTTTCCAATCTACAGATAATGTATTCACAGCAAATTATGAAACTGAAGCTGGAAATGAATATGTTAGAGGAAGTGAAATACCAGGTTTTTTAGGAAATCCTATGGGGACAGTCAATAGAATAAGTGGTGGACTTTCTAATACGGTATGGTATCTCAGCAGTGAATGGGAAAATGCAGTAATTAACGAAATGAATAATTCATTAAAAATTAATTTACAACTTAAACACTATCATTTCCAAGAAACTAATGGGTTATTTATTCATACTCAAACGTCGGTATTGAGTGATCTTTTTGGGAAATATCATCTTATTATATATTTGGTTAGAAACAACGTATTTTCTCCTCAAAAATTTAGTTTAGGAGTTGTTGACACCAATTACAATCATCACAATGTCCTTTCCAATAATATTAATGGAACTTGGGGAACATCTATCATAGATGGAGGTGCTTTAAAAGATTCATTGATATATAATACATTTAGCTTTAAACTTCCTAGTCCTGAAAATGACTCTACTTTTAAACTAGATAATTTATCACTTATTAGTTACGTTATTAATAGAGATAACATGAAAGTTTTACAGGTTATAAAGAACGATCTTTGATTATTAACTTAACTCAATCCTCTCATTATTCCTTTTGTTGAATTTCTTATAAATTCTAAAACAACTTCTTTTTCATCTGAAATAGGAATTTCTAATTCTGCTACTCTTAAAGCAGTAGTTATATTACTATTTTGAACATAGATTACTCTATAAATATCTTCAATATTTATAATTTGTTGGTCATTGAATCCTCGTCTTCTAAGGCCAATAGTATTGACACCAATATAGGAAAGTGGTTCTCTAGCAGCCTTTACATATGGTGGAACATTTTTACGAACCAAAGACCCTCCAGCTATAAATGAATGCTCTCCAATACTGACAAATTGCTGAATTGCAGCAGTCCCTTCAATTATCACCCAATTCCCAACAAGGACATGACCTGCTAACTGCACTAAATTTGCTATTACTACGTTGTCTCCTATAATACAATCATGAGCTACATGTACATATGACATTAACAAACAATTACTACCAACTATGGTTGTTTTCTTATCTGAAGTTCCCTTGTGAATTGTAACATATTCACGAATGGTTGAATTATCTCCTATTTCTGTAGTAGCATATTCACCTTTGTATTTTAAGTCTTGTGATTCCGCTGAAATTATAGCTCCTGGATAAATTTTACAATTATTTCCTATTCTAGCACCATCCATAATAACTGCGTTAGATGCAATCCAGCAGTTATCCCCTATTACAACGTCTTCATAAACTGTTGCAAAAGGCTCAATAATTACATTTTTTCCAATTTTTGCTTTTGGATGAATATTTGTTAACATGTGATTTGTCATTGATTTGAAATTAAAAAAATAAATTATAAACTTATTCTTCAGTTCTGTCCTTAGCAACATGAGCCAGCATTTCTGCTTCAATACACACTTCTCCATTTACATAGCCCTTTCCGCCCATATGCACCAAGCCTCTTCTTATTGGAGACAATAACTTTAATTCAAAAACTACAGTATCTCCAGGAATAACTTTTCTTTTAAACTTTACATTGTCAATTTTCATAAAATAGGTAGTGTAAAGGTGTGGATCTTTAACCTTGCTAAGAGAAAATATACCACCAGTTTGAGCCATTGCTTCAATTTGTAAAACTCCAGGCATTACAGGATTCTTAGGGAAATGACCCATGAAATAATTTTCATTCATAGTAACATTCTTAACACCAATAATTCCATCATCGCTAATTTCCATTATCTTATCTATTAGTAAAAATGGATATCTATGTGGCAGCATTTTTTCAATGTCTACAATGTCATAAAGTGGCTTTTTAGTTAAGTCAAATTTTTGAGGTGATTTTTCTTGATCTTTCATGGCTTTTTTAAGTATTTGAGCAAATGAGGTATTTAATTTATGGCCCGGTTTTTTGGTTATAATGTGTCCTTTTATTGGCATTCCAATTAAAGCTAAATCTCCAATAACGTCTAATAATTTATGTCTTGCAGGTTCGTTGTAGAACTGCATTTCACAATTGTTTAATACATTTCCATTAATTTTAATATCAGAATCATCTTTGCCCAAAAGGTGGGCTAATTTTATTATCTCAGAATGTTTAGTCTCTTCTCTATCTACCACAACAATAGCATTTTCTAATCCTCCTCCTTTTATAAGGTTTGCTTTTGCTAATTTCTCTAGTTCAGTTAAAAAAACAAAAGTTTTACAAGGTGCTATTTCTGTAGAATAATCTTTTAAGTCTCTAATTTCAGCGTATTGAGTTCCTAGAGCAAGATTCTCATAATCTAAAACTACAGAAATAATAAAATTATTTGCAGGAACAAATAGAATTTCAGAACCTGAGTCTGGATCAGTATAATGAATTGGATTTGGAAGATAAATATACTTTAGAGGTGCATCTTGAATTTTTAATCCTACTTTTTGAATCTCCTCAACAAAATACTTTGCACTACCATCCAAAATTGGTACTTCAGAGCTATCCATTTTAATTAATACATTGTTAACTCCTAGCGCATATAATGCAGACATTAAATGTTCAACAGTGACTATTTTAATATTGTCTTTCTCTAGAGTAGTACTTCTTTGAGTATCGGTAACCAAGTTAATATCTGCAGACAAAATAGGTTGGTTTTCTAAATCTATTCTTTGGAACTTTACTCCATGATTTATTTTAGCAGGTTCAATGACCATATGTACATCTTCACCTGTGTGAAGTCCAACTCCTTTAAACTCAATGGAACTATTTAATGTTTTTTGATTATCAGTCACTTAGATTTTATTAATTTCTTTAACTAGATTTTCAATTTGTTTTTTTAATTCAGGGAAGTTTTTAAATAAAACATAACTCCTTTTAAAGTCATTGGAAGCAAAAGCTGGTGTTCCTTGAAGAACTGTATTTTCTTTGAGAACTGATTTAGTAATACCACTTTGAGCTGCAATCTTCGTTCCTTTGGAAATTTTCAAATGACCTGCGATTCCAACTTGACCACCAATCATGACATTATCATCGATTTTTGAAGACCCTGAAACACCAGTTTGAGCAGCAATAACAGTGTTTTCTCCGATTTCCACATTATGAGCAATTTGTACAAGATTGTCAATTTTAACCCCTTTTCGAATAATTGTAGATCCCATAGTAGCTCTATCAATACAT
>PYIJ01380501.1_pt1 | contig 9922 bp, 11 predicted proteins | sample 3578051 | NCBI WGS metagenome assembly PYIJ01 (sample SAMN08408021, study PRJNA431606) | Marine metagenome isolate SA_KN192-05_S13_5m, whole genome shotgun... | biome: marine; feature: oceanic pelagic zone; material: water; isolation source: surface water sample, 0.2-0.8 um fraction ... | reverse complement strand
TCATTCGATGAAAATACTATTTCAGGGTTTATCATTTTAATCAGATTAGGATCCTCATCCTCTTTAGAACAATCCATTACAATTAAACGCTTTAGAATGCCAACTTGATTTGCTGCCAAACCTATTCCAGGTGCATCATACATTGTTTCCGCCATATCATTGAGTATGGATTTGATTTCTTCTGTAACCATCTCCAAAGGTGCAGCTCTTTTTCTGAGTATGGGGTCTGGTACTAATTTTATTTCTAAAATAGGCATAAAATACTTTATCATTTTTTAAAAATTAATTAATCAAATATTTGAGCGTTTGAATTTCGTCAAGATAAAGTAGTATAGTAAAAATAAATAAAAATTTAATTATTCGGTCTATTTCATGAATTTTTCGTGGTTAATAATTTTATCATTGCTTTTTATAACTATTATAATTCTATTAATATTTATCCTTTTGAGAACAAAACAAAGTAGTAGTAATTTAGAATTAAATGAAATTAAAGCACAACTTGACATAATTGCTTCTACTGGCACTCAAAGCCAAGAAGCAGTTACTAATGCTATATCTAACCAACAAGCAAGACTAAATGATTCAATGACTAATTTATCAGATCGATTGAATTTAAGGTTGAATGAGCAAACCACTAAAACTAGTAAAGAACTATCTTCAATGCATGAAAGATTGGCAGTAATTGATGCTGCTCAGGAAAATATACTTGAGTTATCGCAGCAAGTTTCTGGATTGCAAAATATACTCTCTAATAATCAAGCAAGAGGTAGTTTCGGTGAAGTCCAATTAGAGAATATAATTAAGGATATTCTTTCTCAAACTTCTTATTCATTTCAGCATACATTAAGCAACAATAAAAGAGTTGATTGTTTAGTAAAATTGCCTGGGCCACCTGGTAATATTTGTATTGATAGTAAATTTCCTTTAGAAGCTTGGAGGTCTTTTATTCAGGCTAAAGACGAAAGTGATAGATCTTTATCTCTTAAAAGACTTAAGATTGATATAGAAAAGCACATAAAGGATATAGCAGAAAAGTACATTATCCCAGGAGAAACTGCAGATACTGCTGTAATGTTTTTACCATCTGAGTCTGTATATGCAGGCATAAATTTACATCTCCCCGATAGTATTAATTTTGGAAGAAGTAAAAAAGTATTTATGGCAGGTCCTGACAACTTAATGCTACTTTTAAATACTGTGAGAGCTGTTTTAAGAGATGCTAAAATGAGTGAGTCAGCAGTAGAGATAAAGTTAGAGGTTGGTAAAATGATGGATAACGTAAGCCGATTGGATGAAAGAGTTAATAAATTAAACACTCATTTTGCAGCCGCACAAAGTGATATAAATGCAATTCAAACTTCTACAGGAAAAATTACGCGTAGTGGTCAGAAAATTGAGGAAATAGAAGTGAACCCAATAAATAATATTGAAAATAAAGAAAGCTAATTTGAATTTTTTCTAAAAAACAATGTTACATTCGCAATATTTAATCCAAATTTATTTATTGATGCTTTGTTAACTATAGTTTCATTATCAATTCTAAACATCCAGTCATTAAAGCTAACTCTAAGTTCAGCAAACCCTAAATCTAAATCCATTTTATATTTCATATTAAATGCATTACCTTGTTCTTTAGCTATTGCTTCTCCTACAATGTCATTTGCTAAACCTTTATAAGAGTTGCTATCTAATTTACTAAACTTCCATATTCTTTTATCTTTTTCACCGTCAGCATAAATAAAATCTTCTTCTAAAGTTAAAACACCATTTTCTACTGTGCCCTTCATATCTACTGTAAATTGGCGTCTAAGGTTTCCAAATCTGTCTTCTATAATTCCCCATGCTTTAACTTCTCCCTCAAAAAACTGCATTAAATTAAATTCAGGTTTGGTTTCAGCAAAATTTTCAATTTTCATAGTAGTACATCCTAAAAGAGTAAGAAATATTATTAGATAAGGAATTTTTCTAATCCATTGCATTATATGTTCCATAGAGTTTTAAATATATCTTATTACTAATTAACATTATTAACTGACAAATCAAAAATTATTTAGATTTGTAATTTACAATTTTAATGAATAAATTTATTTATAGACATATGATTTTTAATTAGGAGACAATTAGATGCTAGATCTACCAGAATTACCTTATTCTTATGATGCGCTTTCACCTTTTATGTCAAAAGAGACATTGGAGTTTCATCATGATAAACATCACAATACATATGTAGTAAATGCCAATAAGATTATTGACGAAAATAATATAAAATACGACAGTATAGAATCATTGGTCAAAGATTCTTATAATTCTAATCCAGGTTTGTTTAACAACGCTGCTCAACATTGGAATCACATAGAGTTCTGGCAGTGGATGAAACCAAATGGAGGTGGAAACATTCCAGGTGAACTTGAAAATAAGATTAACAGTGATTTTGGCTCATTTGAGAAGTTTAAAGCTGATTTTATTGCAGCTGGAGCAACTCAATTTGGTTCTGGTTGGTGTTGGTTAGTTATGGATAGTAATGGAAAACTTTCAGTTACAAAAACACCTAATGGAGAAAACCCAATTATACACAATCAAAAAGCATTATTAGGTTGTGATGTTTGGGAACACTCGTATTATATAGATTATAGGAATGCAAGACCAAAATATTTAGAAGCATTTATTGATAATTTGGTAAATTGGGAAAGAGTTGCAGAACTTTTTGGATCTTAATAAACCAACTAAAATAGAAACTGAACTTTAGTAAAACTTAAAAATTTAGTTTATTAAATACTTATGGCAAGTTTTTTAAATGATCTAAGACTTACAATAGTTTTAAGTTTTACTTTATCTATATTATTTATTTTATTGATTGTTTATTTAGGTGACTTTCAAGGAATAAGTTTTTTTTGGCTCTGGCTGTTAAGATTATTACATGTTATCTCAGGTATTATTTGGGTTGGGCTTCTTTTTTATTTCAATTTTATTCAAATTCCCAATATGGTAAAGATCCCTGACAACCAAAAACCTGCCATAAGTAACATAATAGCTCCAGCGGCATTGTTTTGGTTTAGATGGTCAGCATTAGCAACAATATTTTTTGGTATTTTATTAGCTTACTTTCAAGGATACCTAATTGAAGTCTTTACACTTTCAGAAACATATTGGGTTTTAGGTATTGGTATGTATTTAGGAATAATAATGTTTTTAAATGTTTGGTTAATAATTTGGCCAAATCAAAAAAAAGCCCTCGGCATAATAAATGTTAAAGAAGAAGAGAAACAAACATCATTAAAAATAGCTTTTAACTTTTCCAGATTAAATTTAATTCTTTCTATACCTATGCTAATTTCTATGACTGTTCATCAAAATGTATTTGCTTAGATAAATATATATATGGAAATTTCAACATTAATTAGTTTAGTTATGCCTATATCAATTGGGGGTATTTGCTCTGGCATAATTGCGGGCTTATTTGGTGTAGGCGGTGGAATAATTCTTGTGCCTTCCATAGTTTTTACTCTTGAATTTCTTGATTATAATCAAAATATTACTATGCATATTGCAGTTGCTACTTCTTTAGCTTTAATAATACCAACTGCAATTTCATCATCTTGGGGGCATTATAAAAAACGGGTAGTTGATTTTCTTATTATCAAAAGATTATTTATTGCTTTGGTCATTGGATCAATATTGGGTGCCATTTACGCTCAGCGGATTTCAGGAGATGGTCTGAGGCTCTTATTTGGGGTTATAGCTATTTTTTCCTCAATTAATATGATGCGAAAACATCAATTTATTCTGGGAAAAGAAATGCCAAAATCTTATTCGTTAAATGCAATGATAGGATCAGTAATCGGCGCTTTCTCTGCTATGGTTGGTATAGGAGGGGGTGCATTATCTATACCACTTATGAACACCTTTTCTATTGGGCAACATAAAGCTACAGGCACAGCATCAGCTATAGGATTAATAATAGCTATTCCTAGTACTGCAGTTTATCTTTTTTCTGATATAAATGATTTGGTTTTTCCAGAATGGACAGTTGGAATGGTTTATTTACCAGTATTTATTGTTTTTGTACCTTTAACAATTTTAGGTGCGCAAATTGGTGTTGCTTTAGCTCATAGAATAAATGGATTAATTTTAAGAAGAATTTTTTCTATTTTTTTATTAATTATGGCTTTAAGAATGATATATGTAGCTTTTCAGTAGGGAGAAAAATTTGAAAATTGCCATTGTTTCAGGAAGTAATAGAAGAAATTCACAATCTATTAGAATATCAAATATATTATCTCAAAAGTTTTACTCTTTAAATATTAAAGCAAGCTTAATTGATTTAGAGAAAGAAAATTTACCTTTTTGGGAAGATGATTACGATGATTTGATATCTCCTCATAAAGATGCCTTCAGTAAAATATCTGAGTTATTAAAACAATCAGATGGATTTGTTTTTGTGGTGCCTGAATGGGGTGGTATGGTTCCCTCACAGGTTAAAAACATATTTTTATTATCATCAAATAATGAATTAGCTCATAAACCAGGACTTATAGTTACTCTTTCTGAATCTATGGGTGGAGCCTATCCTGTTTCTGAGTTACGAAGCTCTTCATATAAAAATACTAAAATTTGCTGGATACCGGAACATGTAATTATAAGGAAGGTCAAAGAGTTTTATCCAGAAAGTGATGAAAGACTAAATTCGAGAATGGATTACAGTTGTAAAATGTTAATCGAGTATTCTAAAGCTTTAAGAACTGTGCGAAATGCCGCTGACTTAAAAACATTTAAAAACGGCATGTAAAAAGGTTATTGATTAAATAATTTGAATGAAAATTTTATTATCACTAGTAGCTCTCTTAGCATCAGTTCTTTTTGTTCAGCTTGGAAGCGGTTCTCTGGGGCCATTAGATGCTCTTTCAGGAAAAGCACTTAATTTTTCTTCAATAGAAATCGGTCTGATAGGGTCTGCACATTTCTTGGGATTTATGATTGGGTGTTACATTACTCCTCTCCTAATTTCAAGGGTTGGGCATTCTAGAACTTTTGCTTCCTTGGCGTCATTAGGTGCAATTTCAGCTTTAGCACATATGGTATTACCTGATGCATTTTGGTGGATTATCTTAAGAATTTTATCGGGTATGTCAGTAGCAGGAACCTACACAATTATTGAAATATGGATACAGCCAAAATTAAATAATCAAAATAGGGGTAAGATTACTGGGGTTTATAGATTAGTTGATATTTCTGGAACTTTAATGGCTCAAGCAATGATTGCTTTATTAGAACCAGCAACATTTATTGCTTATAATATAATTGCAGTTATGTGTTGTCTTTCAATATTGCCACTTAGTTTAACTACTAGTTTACCTCCAAATATTCCTCATAAAATTCGGTTGAGACCCATTATGGTTTTTCAGTTCTCTCCTTTGGCAGCTTATGGTGTTCTTGTTGCTGGTTTGAGCAACTCAATCTTTAGAACAATGGGTGCATTATATGCATCATATTCTGGTCTAAAAATATCTCAAGTAGCACTCTTTCTTGTTTTTGGTATTTTAGGTGGTGCTCTAAGTCAGGTGCCAGCAGGTTGGATAGCAGATAGGTATGATAGAAGATATGTACTGATTAGTTTCAGTATATTTGCATTTTTTTCATGTATTATGATTTCTCTTATAAATACAAATAATATAGCATTATTTTACATTTCAATATTTTTATTTGGGGCTGCTACATTCCCGATTTTTTCATTAAGTGCTGCGCATGCAAATGATTTTTGTAATGATAATGACATGGCAGAGTTAAATTCTTCCCTAATATTTACTTTTGCTTTAGGAGCAATAGTAAGCCCTTTTTTGTCTGGAAGTTTGATTACACTACTAGGTCCCCGATCAATGTTCATCCTTATAGGATTAAGTCATGTATTATTAATAATTTATGGTATTTATAGAATGGGTATAAGACCAACCTTGTCAGAAAAAACACCTTATATTTATTTGCCAAGAACATCGGCAATAATTTCTTGGTTCATTAAAAATGATAAACAATAAATATACTAAAACTTAAAATCCTAGTTCCAATCAAGTGTTCCTATTCTATCACAATTATCACACTTGATTTTCCATATATCTGAAGTTGTTCCACATGATTCACATACCCATCTTTGGCTTGGATTTGCATTTAAAGCTTTCTCCAATTCTTCATTAGATTGTGACTTATCATCACTTTTGTCTGCAAGTCTACTTTTAAGTTGGTGGTACGTAGTGTTGTATTCTTTAGTTAATACTTTACTTAACTGATCTTTCGCCTCACCAGTTAGGCCAGCTGAAATTGCTTCATCAGCAATTATATAACGAGCCTGAGCACTTGCATTTTCATCTGTAAGTTTTATTAAGTTTGCAATATTGCTTGATGATCTCTCATTCTTCCAAATTAATTTTAATGTTTTTGAAATCTCTGGATGAGGTTGAATTTTCCAGGTCTTCGATAAAAGTGAAAGAGCTTTTCTTTCATTATCTTTGCTTATAAAAATTTTTGATAAAGCAATAATAGCAGGAATAAAGTCTGTTTTTTCACGGATTGCTAATGAAAAAGATTTTTCTGCTTCATTTAATTGATTTTCTTCAAGTTTAACAAACCCAATTTTTGTATGTAAAGAAGCTCCCAATTGTTGAGCCCTTGTCTCATCTATTGATCCAATTCTTCTTGCCTTTTGTAATGCTTCAATTGACTTTTCATAATTCTCTTGTTTTGCTTCCATGACAACTTGCATAGAATTTAATTTTGGATTTCTTGGTTGAATGCTACTGGCTATTCTTGCCCTACTGAGAGCCTCTTTATGATCATTGCTCTCAATTGCTAACCTCATTAGACCAAGTTGGCCATGAAATTTTGTATTTTTTCTATCAGCTAAACTATTAAAATATTTATATGCAGCACTTTTATCTCCAGATAAATGAGCTGCGTGAGCTGACAGCATCTCAGTTAAATCTTTATTATCTAAAAGTCTTTTTGCCTGAGCAGCAAATTTTTGAGCACTTTCAACATCTCCAGCTGATGATGCAACAAGGCCATAGGCTAGGGCATTATAACCACTCTTTTGTCTATTTTCTCTCAATAGTCTAGAGATTTTAGAAGGAAGTTCTAAAAGCATTTTCCATAAATTATAAATCCACAATATTATCAATATTAGAATAATTAACCCACCAACAAGAATAGATGTTGGGATCTCCATTTTCCACCCAATCCAAATAATCTCAGTATTGCCCTCTTGATTAGATATAAGTGCGACTAATAAACAAACAGAAATAATCTTTATTGACCACCAAATAACTTTAAAAATCATTTAATATAATTCCCATAGTTTTCTAGGATATTATTTACTGCGCTATTGATTTCTGATCTTGATTTTAAATTATTCAACCATTCTAGAGCTGGTTTTTGCATTTGATCAGGAAGATTTTTAAAATTCTCAATAACGCCTTTTAAATTATTTTTAGCTAAATAATATTCAATGTTTGATATTAAATCTGAGGGACTTTTACCCTCTGTAACGCCAGCTCTTCTAAGTTTTATAGATTTAATTATCCAATTAAGCCTAACATTAATAAAATTTTCATCATCATTTGGTAAAAACTCTAAAATAGAAGGTATTAGTAATTTAAAATTATTTTTTAATATATTAAGTGTTGGAGGTGGTGAGAAAGAATATTTTTGAAGTATTTGAAGGTCACTCGAAAATTCTTTTAAAAACTCTTTGTAGTCGCTTTTATTAATTTCTATTAATGTTTGATTCCAGGGAATATTTTCCCTGAATTCATCATTTAATTTTTGAATCATTGAATTAAGATCAAAGTTATTTTTTATTAAAATATTCTTTGTTTGGTTGATTATTTTAGATTGGTTATCAGTTTGCAACTTTCTTTTTAGTTGTAAATTTATACCTTCAAACTTTTGATTTAAATTGGATAAATAGGATAGTATTTCAGCGTTATCTTGTTCATTTTTGTTAATTTTTTCTTCAAAATAAAATATTCTATCTGATAATTCCATTACACTTTTAGATAGGTTATCGTACTTTTCAACTTGATTAGAATTTACTAAACTATAATTTTTATTAAATTTATCCTCAAATTCAATTTTAAATTCCTCAATATATTTTTGATTTTTTGTATAATTTTTTTGAATATCAATCCAAAAATAAACAGATAAGATCACCAAAGATAATAGAAATACGATTATTATAACTAACAGTAAAACTAGAATATTTTTTTTTGGCTTCTTATTTTCTATTAATTTTTGATCATTTTTTTGGTTCACAAGGATTTTTCCATATTGTTAAAAACTTTCATTCCTAATGAAAGCACAGATGCTCTTCTTTTTCTTCTTGAGAGAAGAACTTTATTAAGAGATAAATCACATAAATAATTTACAATTTTTTCATTAATACCAATAAAATTTATATTATTTAAAAATTTAAATAAATTTGCTTTATTAATCAACTCAATCCACATTTCTGTACTTTTAAATGAAAAGAATAGAACAATCAAAACCTGTTTGTTTAATATTAAATTAGTTGAATTTATATCTAGCTCTTTTAGAGGAAGAGCTGAATATGTCTGCTTTTTATCAACATTGTAGACATTATTTTCTAAATCTATGTATATGCTGTCTTTTAAAGTATTATTTGATGGCCAAAGAATTTTTGAATTTTTAGGTAAATAACACTTTACCTTATTAGCTAAAAATAATGCATCACTCTTGCCAACTATTAAATTTTCTGCACCATACATACGTGCTAATTTTGCAGTAGAGCTTCCCACACAGAAAACAGGAGTTTTTTTGTCTTCTATAAATTTAATGACATGCGCAGCATGCCTGCTTGTTAAAAAAATTCCATCATAAATAGAGTTTAACTTAATACTATTTTGAAATATTTTCATCGATGGGGATGCAACAGCATTTATATTTTTTCTATTTAATAATTTACAATCACTTAATGCATCATCAATAGGCCGTGTAGTTAATAAAAACATTTTTTAAATTTTAAAACCTTTATTTTTCTCTAAGATATTATTAGCTAAAGTTTCCCCAATATTAATCGCATTTTTATAGTATCCCGAAGTTTTATCAGAAAATACTGCAGATCCATTAGGACTTGCTATTGCTCCAGATAGAAATAGAGTATCACCTTTTATATTTGCTGACGCACCAATAGGTGAGCTACAAGTTCCATTTAAATTTGCTACAAATGATCTTTCTGCTAAAGTTTCATATTCTGTTAATTTATTATTAATAGACTTTAGTAACTTTAATACACCTTTGTCATTAGACCTGCATTGTATCGCAATAGCTCCTTGTCCGGCACTTGGTAACATGACTTCACTTGATATTTCAGAATAAGGAACATCAATATTAAGCCTTTGAATGCCAGCCTTGGCTAAAATTATGGCATCGTATTCACCATTTTTAAATTTTTCTATTCTAGTATTAATATTACCCCTTAGAAAAGTGATGTTTAAATCAGGTCGATGTGAAAGTATAAATGCTTTTCTTCTTACTGAAGAAGTTCCTAATTTAGCGTTAACAGGCAAGTCAAAAATTGATTTCCATTTTCCAATTAAAAGATCTTTTCTTGTTTCTCTCTTTAAAACTGCTCCAATTTTAAGCTCTTTAGGTTGTTTCCATTCCATATCTTTTAGAGAATGAACAGCAATGTCTGCTTCTTCACTTATTAGTTTATTTTCTAAATTTTTAATAAATAGTCCCTTGCCGCCCACTTCTTGAAGACTGACATTCTGAATTTGATCACCCTTTGAAACAACTTCTAACACCTTTGTTTTAATAGATGGAATCAAATTTATAAGAATTTCACTTTGTTTTAGAGCTAGGGGAGAAGCTCTGGAGGCTATTATAATTTCATTGTTCATAAATTTATTTTATA
>PYIJ01023802.1_pt1 | contig 9927 bp, 9 predicted proteins | sample 3578051 | NCBI WGS metagenome assembly PYIJ01 (sample SAMN08408021, study PRJNA431606) | Marine metagenome isolate SA_KN192-05_S13_5m, whole genome shotgun... | biome: marine; feature: oceanic pelagic zone; material: water; isolation source: surface water sample, 0.2-0.8 um fraction ... | reverse complement strand
TCGAATAGCTGGTCCAGTGCAAAATGTACTTCTAACAGCTCCTTCATCAGAAGTTACCTTGTGATGGTCAATATAGACAATATAAGAAAGCCAGCTTCCCAACATTGCACCTAATAACTGTGCAGCAAAGTAAGTTGGTACTAATGACCATGAAAATTTACCAGCAAAAGCTAATCCTAATGTAACTGCTGGATTTAGATGTGCACCACTAGATTGTGATGAAACAAAAACTCCTGCAAAAACTGCAAATCCCCAGGCACTAGTTATAAGAAGCCATGGGGTTTGATCAGATGCAATAGTTTTTTTTAAATTAACATTGGAAACGACCCCTGCACCTAATAAAAGCAATATTGCCGTTCCTATAAATTCTGCTAAAAAAGGGTGTAAAATCATAATTGGTATTTTTTTAAAATTACATTAAATTTCTTAAGTTCTTCTCTAATCCATAGATCATCTTTTTTCATCTCTTTACTCATAATTTTAACTACTTTGAGAGAAATTTTTTCTGTTTCATAGGCATCTAGAAATAAACATCGAGTCCTTCTTGCTAGTATATCCTCCAATGTCACTGCCATTTCTTCTCTTATTGCCCAAATAACTTGGTTTTTTGAAATAAATATTTTATCAGAAATCGAATTATTTCCATTTTTTGAATCTATATCGTAAACTTTTTCTGATTCTGTTCCATAAAAATGATAGGGATTGTTGAAATCTGTATTAAAATCATTTCCAAATATAGCCAGTGATTCAGTATTACATTTTCTATCTGGTAATCCTCCAACCATTTGAATTGTATTGACCGTATCTTCTGCCATTTTTCTATATGTAGTCCACTTACCACCCAATACACTAACTAATCCATTGGTACTAACAATTATTTTATGATGCCTTGAAACTTCCTTTGTACTTTCTTTTTTGTCTTCATTTGCTGCCAAAGGCCTTAGACCTGCGAAAATACTTTTTACATCTTTACGCGTTGGCTTTCTAGTCATATAGGTACTTGCATTTTCTAAAATAAAATTAATTTCTTCTTCAAGGGGTATAGGTTCTTCTAGAGCATTATCAATCGGTGTATCAGTTGTTCCTACAACTACCTGACCGTTCCATGGAACTGCAAATAATACACGACCATCTGTGGTATGTGGGACCATGATAGCGTGATCTCCTTGTAAGAAGGATTTATCAATAACTAAGTGAACTCCTTGAGAGGGACGAATCATTTGTTTTGCATCAGGGTTGTCCATACGCATAACTTCATCAGAGAAGACACCTGTTGCATTAATTATAACCTTACCCTTTATGATATGTGATGATCCATTTATTTTATCTGCTACATGAACTCCGCTTAGCATGTTATTATTCTCTTTTTCAAGCCCAGTTACTTCAAAATAATTCAATAAGGTAGCTCCTTCTTTATCAGCAGTAAGTGCTAGACTAATAGCCATTCGTGCATCGTCAAATTGTCCGTCGTGGTAAATTACACCTCCTCGAAGTCCCTCTTCTTTGACATTAGGAAGATATTGTAAGGTTTCTTCTTTACTTAAAATAGTTGAAGCCCCCAATCCTAATTTACCTGCCATCATATCATACACTTTCAGCCCAATTCCATAAAATGGACTACTCCACCAATCATAAGACGGTATAACAAAACTTAAATCGCGAACTAGATGTGGAGCATTTTTTCTCATTATACCCCTCTCTCTAAGTGCTTCTATTACTAAAGAAATATCGCCGTTCTGTAAATATCGAACACCTCCGTGCACTAGTTTTGTACTACGTGAAGATGTTCCTTTGGCAAAATCGTATTTTTCAAGAAGTAATGTTTTATGTCCTCTATTTGCCGAATCTACTGCAATTCCGAGACCTGAAGCACCACCTCCTATAATGATAACATCCCAATTTTGTTCTAATTCAAGTTCTTTTAGATTTTTACTTCTATTCATTTTTAGTATTGTGATTAGTCAGTTTCCCAATACGTTTATTCCAAAGATCAATTGTTTTTTGGGTAGTTGAATTTGAATTTGGGGAAAACTTTTGATCTATTGACCAGATCTCGACTAAACTCTCTACAGATTCCCAATATCCTGTCGCTAGACCAGCAAAAAATGCAGCTCCAATAGCTGTAGTCTCAGTAGTTTGAGGGCGAATGACATCAGCTTTTATTAAATCAGCTTGTGTTTGCATGAGTAAATTGTTATTACTTGCACCTCCGTCAACCTTTAGTGATTTGAAGGTTGTATTGGCATCTTTTTGCATTTCAATCACAATTTCTCTAACTCTTAAAGCAATCGCTTCAAGTGCAGCACGTGCGATGTGTCCTTTTTGAGTTCCCCTAGTAATTCCTAAAATAGACCCTGTCGCATGCGGGTCCCAATAAGGTGCACCTAATCCTGCAAGTGCAGAAATGAATGTAACTCCACCGTTATTTTCCACTGTTTGGGCTAAAGCTTCTATCTCACTAGCATCATTTATCATTCCGAGTTGATCTCTTAGCCATTGAACAACTGCTCCAGCAACAAATACACTTCCTTCTAGTGCATAATTTACCTTTCCATCAATTTGGTAACCGATGGTAGTCAGCATTTTGTTTTTTGAAACAACAGGAGTAGTTCCAGTGTTCATAATACAGAAGCAGCCGGTTCCATAAGTATTTTTAACATCTCCAGGCTTAATACACATTTGTCCAAAAAGTGCAGCTTGCTGATCACCAGCAATTCCTGCAATCGGAATGCAATGATTAAAAAGACTGAGTTCTGTTTCTCCGACTTTTTCTGAACAAGAGACTACTTTAGGGAGTAATGCCCTTGGAATGTCTAATGTTTCAAGGAGTTCATTATCCCATTTAAGTTCATGGATATTAAAAAGTAATGTTCTGCTAGCATTTGTCACATCTGTGACATGGACTTGACCTTTCGTAAGATTCCAAATAAGCCAACTGTCAACTGTACCAAAAGCTAGTTCTCCTTGCTCCGCAGCTTTTCTTAATTCTGGATCTTGGTCTAAAATCCATTTGATTTTTGTTCCAGAAAAATAAGCATCTAGTATCAATCCTGTTTTTTCGTAGAATTGCTTTTCCTTGCCTTCTTTTTGTAGATTTTCACAAATTCCTGAGGTCCTTCTGTCTTGCCAAACAATTGCTTTGTGGACTGGTTTTCCTGTTTTTCGATTCCAAATTAGAGTTGTTTCTCTTTGATTGGTAATACCCATAGCATGAATTTGTACAGGCTTAATCTTTGAGCTTTCCAAAACTTCATTTATAGCTTTGAGTTGTGTTTCCCAAATTTCTACTCCGTCATGTTCAACCCAACTTTCTTTAGGAAAATATTGTGTAAACTCGTGTTGAGATATTCCTTTGGGTGTTCCATTATGATCAAAAATTATGGCTCTAGAACTTGTGGTTCCAGCATCTATTGCCAAGATATATTTTTCCATTTATATAAGATGAATATTTTTTTTAAAAATAAGATTCTGAGTTGATGTTTAGACACTTTCTATTTTTATATATAGTATATGAAAACCCTTTATGAATACTATATGACCCAATTTCCCCTTTTTTGTTGGTTGCTAAATAAGCGACTTGAAAATTTGGTTTCCCAATTTGTTTTTCTTGTATCCTTTTAATTGCTTCTTCACAGGCTTCTTGAGGACTTTTTCCTTGTTTCATTAACTCTACAATCAAAAAACTTCCAACAGTTTTGATCACTTCTTCTCCAAGACCAGTTGCAACAGCTGCACCCACAGTGTTGTCTACATAAAGTCCAGAACCAATAATTGGTGAATCTCCAACTCGACCTTTCATCTTATATGCTGTCCCACTAGTTGTACAGACACCTGAAATTTCACCATCCCGATCAAAACATAACATACCAATAGTATCATGATTTTCAACGTTTATTTCAGGTTTATATTTACTTTTTTTAAGCCATTCTTTCCAAGCTAATTTACTTTCATTTGTGAGTAAATCTTCTGCTTTGTAGCCTTGTTCAATAGCAAATTTTCTCGCTCCATCTCCAGCGAGAATTACATGAGGAGTTTTTTCCATCACATCTTTAGCTAGTGCTGCAACATGAGTAATATTTTCTACTGCCATAACAGCACCGCAATCACCTTTGGAATTCATAACACAAGCATCCAAAGAAACATTTCCTTCTCTGTCAGGGGCTCCACCTTTTCCTACTGTTGTATTAAGTATATTAGATTCTTCGATTGCAACTCCTCTAACTGCTGCATTCAAAGAATCTGTTCCTTTATTTAATTCTTCACCAGCAACTGTAGTTGCTGATTTAACATTCCATGTGGCTACTGCAAAGGAATTATAATCAGAACTTAAAGGTATTTTTTTGAGTTTACTATCTTCATCTAATATAGTAGGTGAAATTAATAAACTAGAAATCCCCAATGTGCTTCTCTTTAAAAATACTTTACGATTCATATTCTTCGAAAATAGAAACATTTTTTTTATATAAAAAATTGTGAACCTTAAATGTATAAGTCACTATTACTTTAATCATTAAATATTAAATGTGTTACTTTTTTTAGTTTTACATAAATAAAACACTTTTTTATGATAGTTGAAATCTGTTGCACCTCTTTACAGGGAATTAAAAATGCAGCTAAGGCTGGTGCTGATAGAATTGAGTTATGTTCTGGATTAGAACTTGGAGGTCTTACCCCTTCAAAAGGTCTTGTTGAGCAGTCAGTAAAATTAGGGCTTTTAGATATTCATTGTTTGATTCGACCTCGCGCCGGACATTTTTCCTATTCTAAAGAGGAAGTTGAAATTATTGAACAGGATATTCTATTTGCGAGAGAAGTAGGGTGTAGAGGAATTGTAATTGGTGCACTAACAACTGATTTTAAACTCGATCTTTCTTTATTAAAAAGATGGAAAATATTTGCAGGTTCAATGTATTTTACATTCCATAGGGCTATTGATGTAGTAATTGATCCATTTTCATCTATTAAGGAGCTAATTCAACTAAATGTTGATTGTATTTTATCCTCAGGACAAAAAGAAAAAGCAGTTGATGGAATAAATGAATTAAAATTATGGAATCAAAATTTTGGAAATCAAATTCATATTATGCCTGGCAGCGGGGTTAATAGAGAAAATTGTAAACTTTTTAAATCTGAAGGATTTGGGTCTTTACATCTTTCAGCATCAAAAAAAAACACCCTCTATTTCTTTGCCTTTTGGAGTAAATTCAGAAATTTCTTTTTTAAAACAGGAATTAAGTGAATGCAATATTTCTAAAATTCAAGATGTAGTAAATCTTGTAAAGTCTTAGTTAAAAAGTATAGCAACTCCACCGATAGCAGTGAATAAGAGTATAAGTTTCCTATAAATCTCATCCTCAATTTTTTTAACTAAGAAAACACCTGCAATCAGTCCCATAATAACAAAAGGAATTAATTTAAGACTGATAAGTATGGATTCAGAATTAATTGTTTTCCAACTCCAAATATGAAAAGGAACTTTAAAAGAGTTAATAAAAAAAAATAACCACGCTGCAGTTCCTATAAAATTATTTTTTGGAATTCGCATTGCAAGGAAATATATGTTTGAAAATGCACCTGCGAGATTTCCAATCATTGTAGTGAATCCAGCTAAAAGTCCCATTGAACTTGCAAAGCTCCAATGTGAAGGAACTGTTTTATCTTTTTTGTTTTCCCAATAGTACATAAGCCCGACACTAAAGAGTATTATTAAAGCCATTCCGTATTTAAAAATGCTTTCTGAGATATAACTCCCTCCAATAACACCTAAAAGAACTCCAAGAACCATCCATGGTAAAAGTTTAATAATATATTCTTTTTGAACGTGACGTTTATAGTAAGTTATTGCGAAGACATCACCAACTAATAACAATGGCATCATAATACCAGTTGAGTTTTTTGCTCCATAGACAAGTGCTAATCCTGTAACTATAAGTGAAGCAATTCCCTTTATACCTGATTTAGAAATTCCAAGTAAAAAAGCACATATTGCAGCTATTATGTAATTTATAAGAGAAGGTTCTGGCAATGCGTATTTTTAATTTTATAATTTAAAATATACTCATCAAATCAATTAGACCATTCATCTATAGCTTTTTTATTCATTCTTACATAATCCTGATTTCCAGCTTTAGTTGCCAGTTCAAGTGATGTTTGAGAAGCAGCTATTGCAGCTTCTGTTTCATTTAACTCAATTAAAATAAGTGCTTGTTGACGATACATCCAATATTTACCATCATCCATTTTTATTGCTTTTGCTATCCACTTTTTAGCTTTATTTAAATCGCGACCAGTTTCTCTAAAGTAGACAGCTGCGCTATAATAATCTCTGGATTTTGGCTCTCCTTCCATTGTTTTTTTTATAGACGCCATTGTCTTTGCTTCAGTTGGAACTTCAAGCTCTAATCCAGCTTGAGTATTTTCCCATTTAAAATTTAGGATTGCACCATTTTGATTCAAATCATCGATTGATATTGTAAAGTTCTCTACTTCGTTTGATAAATTTGTAACTGATGACTCAGCAACTGCTGCTACTGCATCAGATTCCCATTTTTCTGGTAAACCACCATTGTCTGTTTTTGTATAAAAGAAAACTTCCCACATAGAAACACCAGGACGAATAAAAATAGCATATTTACCAGCAACCAAACTTTGCCCACCAATAACTACATCATCACTAAATTCAATAGTTGTATTTGCGTTTGCACCAGCTCTCCAAATTTCTCCATAAGGAACCAGATCTCCCATAATGGTTCTGTTTCGCATTGCAGGTCTTGAATATTTTATTGTAACATCTGTTAACCCAACTACTTGTTCAACCATACTGAAAGGACTTGGTTGTGGTGTTTTAATTTGTCCATAACTAAAGGTGCTGTAAATAAAAATTATTAGGATTATTTTTTTCATTTTTTTAAGTTTTTTCAAATATACTTTATTATCTCCCAAAAGAAGAATGTTAAGATTGTTGAAAATTATTTTAATTACATTAAAAATTATGTTTAATAATTTTTAATGTTTATTAAACATTATATATTTTTGCAAAAAAATTTTATGAAGCTTTATAGGTTAGAAGCAATTCAGCATTTACCTATTTCAAAGGAAAAAGCCTGGGAGTTTCTTTCCGACCCAAAAAATTTAAAAGTCATCACACCAGATTATATGGGGTTTAAAATCCTTACTGGAGATGCACCGAAAATGTATGCAGGACAAATTATTCAATACATTGTAACTCCCATCTTTAATATTCCTTTAAAATGGGTTACAGAAATAACTCATGTCAAAGAGGGTGAATATTTTGTTGATGAACAGCGTTTTGGGCCTTATTCTTTATGGCATCACAAACATTTTTTAAAATCTATTAAAAATGGTGTTGAGATGATAGATATAGTTGACTATAAAATCCCTTTTGGTTTTTTGGGTCGACTTATTCATCCTTTTTTAGTAAGGCCAAAACTGAATGAAATTTTTGAATATAGAAAAACAGCTTTAATTGAACTTTTTGGAAAATACAAGGTATGATAGAAAATAAAAATATATTGATAATTGGTGGAAGTTCAGGAATTGGACTTGCTTTAGCTGAAATTTTGTCACCTAAAAATAATATTTATGTTGCGAGTAGATCAAATGAAAAGGTACAGCATCTTAATATTAAACATATAAATTTTGATGCTACACAGGAAGAATTAGATACAAGTGAACTACCAGATCATTTAGATGGCTTCGTATACTGCCCTGGAAGCATTAACTTAAGGCCATTTAAGGGTCTAAAATTAGATGCTTTTCAAACAGATTTTGAAATCAATGTACTTGGAGCAGTTCGTTCACTCAAATCAGTTTTAGGACATCTAAGTGCAAGTGGAGATGCTGCCGTGGTTTTATACAGCACTGTTGCTGTTCAAACAGGTATGCCTTTTCACAGTTCAGTAGCATCTTCTAAGGGAGCAATCGAAGGACTAACAAGATCTTTAGCAGCCGAATTTGCACCAAAAATCAGAGTTAATGCAATAGCTCCATCTTTAGTGAATACTCCCTTATCCTCAAAATTTTTGAATAATGAGGCGAAAATTGATAAAGCTAATGAGCGGCACCCTCTTGGAAGGATTGGGAACGCTTTGGAAATTGCTAAAGCAACTGCTTTTCTCCTTGGTGATGAAAGCAGTTGGATGACTGGGAGAGTATTACAATTAGACGGAGGTATAGGAAATCTGAAGACCTAAATATGGAAAAATATACCATTTTTTGGTTTAGGAGAGATTTAAGAATTTTTGATAATAATGGTTTTTTTAAGGCTCTGTCTTACAATGAAAAAGTAATTCCTATTTTCATTTTTGATGAAAATATTTTAAATAAACTTCCAAAGAGTGATGCACGTTTAGAGTTTATAATACAATCTTTGGGAACTATTGATAATGCTTTAAAGAGCAAAAGATCTAGCCTTGGAATGTATCATGGTGACCCTAAAGCTATTCTAAAAAAATTAATTAAGAAATGGGCAGTAAAAAGAGTTATTTGTAATGAGGATTATGAACCCTATGCAACTGAACGAGATGAATCTATTAAATTATTTCTTGCGGAACATGACATTTACTTTGAGAGATATAAAGATCAAGTAATTTTTGAAAAAGATGAGATCGTAAAAGATGATGGTACACCTTATAGAGTATACACACCCTATTCAAAGAAATGGTTAAGTAATTTTTCTGAAGCCTCTATACCTAATTATCCTTCAGAAAATCTTTTAAATCGACTCGCAGAAATTACTCAACCTAAACTCGAAATAAATAATTTAGGATTTGACCCTTCAGGAATTGTTTTACCTACTTATAAATTTAATGACGATATTATTTCATCTTATGAGGAAACTAGGAATTTCCCTAGTCTAGATCAAACAACCAGAATTGGAACTCATTTACGATTCGGAACATTAAGTGTTAGGGAAATGGTTAAAAAATCATATCAAATTCAAAATCCTACTTTTTTAAAAGAATTGATATGGAGGGAATTTTTTATGCAAATATTATGGCATTTTCCACACACAATGACACGAAGCTTTAAACCTCAATATGATCGTATTGAGTGGCGAAATAATCCCACAGAATTTGAAAAATGGTGTCATGGGAAAACAGGTTATCCACTAGTTGATGCAGGAATGAGACAACTTAATCAAACTGGTTTTATGCATAATCGAGTTCGCATGTTAGTTGGAAGTTTTCTATGTAAACACTTGCTTATTGATTGGAGGCTTGGTGAAGCTTATTTTGCCGAAAAATTATTAGATTATGAAATGTCAAGCAATGTTGGAAACTGGCAGTGGGTAGCAGGTTGCGGAGTAGATGCAGCACCTTATTTTAGAATTTTTAATCCAACAGAACAAATAAAAAAATTTGATAAAAAACATAATTATATAAAAAAATGGGTTCCTGAGTATCAAGAATTATCATACCCACAGCCAATTGTTGAACATAAATTTGCCAGGGAGCGTTGTTTGACCACTTATAAATCTGCTCTTAATGTCCAGGCGAGTTGAGAAAAGAAATCTTCCTGAAAAAATTTGCTTTACATGTTCTCGACCATTTTCATGGAGAAAAAAATGGAAGCGTGATTGGAATCAAGTAAAGTATTGTAGCAAAAAATGTAGAGTTGAAAAAAATAGATTATTATGAAGGTTGATTCAAAATCTGATAAAAAGCCAACTGCTATGGTATGGCTCCGTAATGACTTACGAGCTCACGACCAGAAATCATTTGCTTTAGCCGCCAAATCAGGATTAAAGGTTATAGCATATTATAGTTTTGACCCTCAACAATATAAAACAACTAAATGGGGATTCAAAAAAACAGATGCTTATAGAGCCAAATTTTTAATCGAAACCCTTTCTGAACTAAAGAAAACCCTTAAAGGTTTAAATATTAGCCTCATTGTTGATAATAT
>PYIJ01304939.1_pt1 | contig 9933 bp, 9 predicted proteins | sample 3578051 | NCBI WGS metagenome assembly PYIJ01 (sample SAMN08408021, study PRJNA431606) | Marine metagenome isolate SA_KN192-05_S13_5m, whole genome shotgun... | biome: marine; feature: oceanic pelagic zone; material: water; isolation source: surface water sample, 0.2-0.8 um fraction ... | reverse complement strand
TGCACTCGCAATCAACGCGCTTCACCTTGGTTAAGCGCCTCGCCATGAGCCCGCAGTGTCACTGTGACTTTGTCCACCACATCGATTGGGCTATGGGTGGCACAGACGACAGCGCCACCGTTGGCACAGTGCTCGACCAAAATGCTACGGAGCAGCACTTGCGCATCAGTATCCAGCGCAGTCACGGGCTCATCGAGCAGCCATAGTGCCTTCTGGCTGACTAGCCAGCGCGCCATTGCGGTTCGCCGCTGCTGCCCAGCGGACAGCGTATTGCACGGCGCAAAGGCCTTGCCGAGAACGCCAGTGGGTTCCAGAGCCTCCAATAGGGCATCGCGATGGATCTCCAACCCCTCCATGCCCGCGAACCAAGCAAGATTCTCCAGCGGGGACAGCAACCCATCTAATCCCAGTCGGTGACCGTGATACAGAAAGGGACTCGCTCGATATTGACCCGAGCGCTGGGAATGAAGGCCCGCCAAGGTTCTCAGCAGAGTCGACTTGCCAGCGCCGTTGGCGCCCCTCAACTCAATAAAGTCGCCAGATTCAACCTCCAGATCCAAGGGCAAAAAAAGCGCCTGCCCATCCCGTTCACAGGACAGTGCGTTCAACGTAAGCATGGACTGGTTTGGCAATGTGGACGCGCTAGTCGAGAGTCATGCGAACGCCGAGATAAAACTGCCGCGGCATCGCTGGGAAGTAGCGATAGCTACCAAAGGCAAAATCTGCGCGATCAGCGTAGCGCTCATTCAGGACGTTTATGACGCGCACGCTCAATTCGGTGGATTGGCTGGCCTGCCACTGCATGCGCCAGTTCACCGCGTAGTGGCCCTTATATCGGGCAGTATTCGCCGCATTAACAAAGTAGGAACCCACCCGATTGACCTCAAGCTCCTGGTCTAGAGTATCAGATATCGCCATGCGCCATGCCGCATGAGCGATCCAGCGAGGCGCCGAATCTAGGTCATTACCATCGACAATTTGTTCCCGCCCTGTTGCCGCACGAGTGAAATCATACTGATGCTTGGCATAGGTAGCCGACAGCTGCAGTTCATGCCGACCCACGGCATGGGTGCCGCTAAATTCCACGCCAGCGGAACGTGTTCGACCATCGCTGACATTGAACGCCTCAGCGTCTCGAAACAGAAAGTCTCGTGTACGCTCAATGAACGCGGCAACAGCCACGGCTTCGTTCTTATAACCCGCCTCAAGTGCAGTCAGTCGTTCGCTGTCTAAATCTGCGATCGTTTGGCCACCTCGCAGACGATAGAGCTCAGTTACCTGAGGCGGCCTGAATCCGCTGCTGACACTGGCATAGAGCAAACCCGTGCTGAGGTCTTTTTCCATACCCAAACGCGCGCCGACGTTGGTAAAGGAATCCGTGCGACTCGCTGGGCGTGAATACAAACAACCCCCAAATCCACAGGCAGTGCCATCATCCTTGGTATTACCCGCAATATGCTTGTTGGAGTAGTCGTAGTCGAGGTGCTCAAGCCGCAGGCTATGCAGTGCCCGCAGGCTATCGCTCAGGCTGTGCTGTACATTGTAAAAACCGGCCAGCAGATAAGAATCGACCTCGTAGTCATAGTGCAGCCCGGGCGGCCTAGTGGCGACTAAGAAGGCACTGCCGACGGTAGGACCGTCTTGAAATTCGTTCAACGCGCCGGACATCAACTCGACCTGCCCGCCTACGCTACCCTGAGTAGCGCCAGCATCGATGGCGTAATCAACAATCAGTCCGCCGCTGGTTTGATCATTTTTCTCCAGAGGCTGCCCTGGCAGAAAGTGCTGCAAAAAGGTCATTTGAGAACGGCGCAGATAGGGTTTGAGGGTCCACTGATCTTTTACCCACTCACTACTCGCCCGCATCGACCAAGCATCGCGAAATGCCTCCGGATTTGGGTTAGAGGAGCGCAGGACAGTATCCTCATAAGCCTCAAAGCCCCCCACGTAGGCGCCAGTTTCCTGATTGAGCAGCGTGGCTGTGAATTGATTTTTTACCGCCCAACCTGAAATCTCGGTGAGATGGGCTATCGAGGTTTTTTGTTGCCCGTAGCCCGTGCTGTCTCGATAGCCGTTGGTTGTGGTGCCAACGAAACTGGCGCCCAGGGTGTGACCGCCTTGAGAATAGCCCCCTGCAGCGCTCACTCGAGTAAAGTCATAGTTACCAACGTCAATCCCTAGGGTTGTGCGCTGGGGCACAGGACTGATGACATTGATGGCGCCATGCAGTGCGTTGCCCCCTAATACCGCGCTGGCAGGACCCCGCCAAACCTCGACGGCTTGTGCCTGTTCGAGATTGAGCTCGAACAAGTTATTGATATTGCAGAAACCCTGCGGCCTTAATGGGATACCGTCTTCCAGCAGTGCAAACTCGCCGCAGGCTCCGGAACCCGTATAGACGCCAGAACGGATTGCCGTCAGGTGTTCCTGGCCAGAGCCCCGGTTAATCCAGACGCCCGGCACTCGATTGAGCACCTCGCTGGGATGGGTCGCCGCCACATCTTGTACCGTGCGAGTATCGATCACGCTAATGCTGCCGCTCTCACCAAGACGCTGCTGCAAACTGGATAGGCCCTGCACGATAACCTCTTCAATGGTTCCGCTTTGCACTTGGCCCTCTTCTGCCTCATCCGCAATTGCTGCGACTGACGTGAGTAGAGCGCTCGTTATTACCGCTTTCTCGAGCACCTTTACAATGGTTTGCATACCTCGTGGTCCTGTATTACTTCTGAACGCGCGAGACCTTACTGGGCCGAGGTGAGGGTTGCAATTCGATCCATGAAACGTCTAAGCCCGTATACACATGCATGGGGTGAAACGTCGCTGCGCCCGCTTTTTTCACTAATACAGCAACAAATTACGGCGTCTGTAATTCACGGCCGTGAGACTCAAGCACGGTCACGTCGTAGGCAAATACCAATTGGCCGCCGGCGCCGAGGGGTTCAAGGTTTTGCAGGCGCAATCTTTGCCCTCTCGACCCTATCTTCATCGCCGCGGATGAATTCATATTGCTTCGCGATGAACCACTTGCCAATGATCGAGAGTTATCCACCAGTTCAATATGCCAACGGTTCTTTTGCTCTTGCGAGTAGGCCAGTAGCGCTACGCCCGGGGCTAGCTGCTCGCGGATATCCAGAGCCAAGGCAGGCACGAGAAAGTCTGTCTCATTACTGACCGTGATTTCATAGCGCAGCACATCGCCTGCCACCCTCTGTTTTGGCACCTCGGCAGAGTTGCCAGTGGCACTTGGCGTCGGTGAAAGAATACGCGCCGAGAAATTTTTCAGCGTCGATGGATCTAATGCAAAGCTGGGCGAAGGCCGCAGTAGCTGCACTGAACCGTCTACTGCTACTGAGTAGACCTTAGTGAGCACCTCAATCTTTGCGCCCATTGGCCCAGCACTGACAGCGCTTTGCATACAAAGCAACACCCAAAAAATAACGGTGGGGAAATAACGCATGGGACAACTCACTTTAAACAAGATCCGGTCAATCAATCCGCTAAGACAATATCGATGTGCTCATTTTCGGGATAGAAACAAATTTCCGCGCTACCCTGATTCAACATGCCTCGAACCCGGGAGCGCTTTTGCTCCAGCGTGAAGTCTTGATGACCATAGTCAGTGCCCTCGCGCAAAATAAAGGCATCGATGACCCCAAGCAGCGCTTCGTCAGACAGCTCGCTGGCGGGTATTTTGATCACTATGTGTTGTGGTTCAACATATGACGCAGATCAGCCAAGGTGCACGGCATCGATGAGATTGCTGTCGCGCTGCAGTCCAGCAAAATCAAACAAGCGACGGTCGCCCAAGTGCGAGAGTGTCACGTTGTTGACGCTACGCCCAATATTGTCCACTCGACCCGGATGACTTCGATCCCAGCCAGCCAACATTTCCTTGATGACCTGCCGCTGCAAATTGTCCTGGGAGCCACACAAATTGCAGGGAATGATGGGATATCGGCGGTAATCAGACCACTGCTGAATAAGCGATTCACGACAATAGTAGAGCGGCCGAATCAGAATATTCTGCCCGTCGTCACTCAATAGCTTAGCTGGCATCGCCTTCAGCTTAGCGCCGTAGAACATGTTGAGCATCAGTGTTTCCACTACATCGTCTAAGTGGTGGCCAAGGGCAATCTTGCTGGCGCCGATTTTTTTCGCATGGGTATATAAAATTCCGCGACGCAAACGAGAGCAGACTGGACAAGTCGTTTTTCCCTCTGGCGTCAGTGCCTGCACAACGCTGTAGGTGTCTTGCTCAATGACGTCGTAGGTCACACCCATCTCATCGAGGTAGGCAGGTAATACATGCTCTGGAAAGCCCGGCTGTTTTTGATCGAGATTGACTGCGACCACCTCAAACTTCACCGGCGCGTGTTTGGCAAAACTCAGCATCAGATCGAGCAATGTATACGAATCTTTTCCGCCAGAGAGACAGACCATCACCTTGTCCCCGTCCTCAATCATGTTGAAGTCGGTGAGGGCCTCGCCAACAAGCTTGCGCAGCTTCTTATGACACTTATTTTTTTCGTATTGGTTCTTACGCGGATCCCGTCCACCCAATGCCTTGGGAGCTGGATCGTGTATGTCTACGGATGCCGCCATGAGCCACTCTCTTATCGCAGTTGAACGCTATTATAGACCGCGAAGCACATTCATCGGTGGCGTATCGATCAAACTACGACTGCCCGCTAAGCCCACCAAGGTGATGATGAGGGCGCCAGCCGTCGGCCCAAGCAACCAAATCCAGGGGTGGGCTTCCGCCTGCAACTCAAACACCTGCATTTGCAGCATGGCCACCACCAGCTCTGCACCAAATACCGCAACCACACCGGCGAACGCACCAAGCACCAGGAATTCCGCCGCGAGCGACCCACCAATCAAGGAGCGAGTGCCGCCCAGCGCCCGTATCAAGCCATGTTCTGCCATGCGCGTGTCTCGACTGGCTTGAATGCTCGCAATCAACACCAGTGCGCCACTGAGCAGCACTAAGGCGAGAACCAACTCCACCGCCTGACTCACCTGAGCGACAATTTTTTGCACCTGAGCAATCAGCGCATCAATCTCAATCACAGTAATGGTGGGGTACTGGCGTAACAGCGTATTCAAAAAGATTTTTTCACTCGGCTCCAAAAAGAAACTGGTCATATAAGTAGCAGGAAAGTCCGCCAACGCCCCGGGCGACAATATGATGTAAAAATTTGGCGTCATGCTTTCCCATTCCAGTGAGCGAATGCTGGTCACCGTGGACCAAACTCGACGCCCACCCACATCAAATTCCAGACGGTCTCCCACCTGCAGCCCGAAATCTTCTGCATATTCTTGTTCAAGCGATACTTCCGCTGCAGTGCTGTCTGCACTCCACCAGGCACCGGCAATAATCGCATTGTTCTCCGGCGGCAGCACCGACCAAGTCAGCGAGCGCTCTGAGGTCAGGCGCGGGCCACCACCTTGTCGCCCCACTGTTTCTTGCCATTGTTTAGCGGAGGAATCGTTGACCTGAGAAACGCGCCCGCGAATCATCGGAAATAGGAATTCGCCCTCTGTCGCCTGATCGCGCACCAGCGCCCGGACCCCCGCCACCTCGTCCTCGGCGATGTTCATCACAAAGTGATTGGCAGCATCCTCCGGCACTTGCGATCGCCACTCATCGATTAGCGCCGTGCGGATCAGCACCAAGACGAGCAGCAGCATGATCGCAACGCCGAAAATGAGAATTTGGGCCGTATTTTCCGTACGCCTGCGCTGCAGACCCGCCAATGCCAAGCGCCAACCGCTCTTGGCCTGCATGCCAGCCACTCGGCCACCCTTGAGCAGCGCCCAAGCTAGCGCGCCAAATATCACGCAGATACTCACAATGCTGAGCAAGGTCCATAGGGTGAGCCACAGATCCTTGGTGTACCAAACTAACAACAGCAGACTGCCTGCAGCTGCCGCGCCATACGACAGCCAGCGACTGAGCGGCGCCACCCCTAGGTCGCGACGTATCACCCGCATGGGTTCCACGTTCTTTAGGTGCACGAAGGCGGGCATGGCGAAGGCCAGTGCGCAAATGAGGCCGGTAGCACCACCGAGCAAAAATGGCCTGAAGGTGGGCGTGGGTAGCTCTACTGCAATCAGCGAAGCAAGCAACTGCACGATGACAACATGCAGTAGCGAACCCGCCAGCAGTCCCAACACGATAGCGACAGCACCGACGAGCAACAGTAGTGACATAAAGCCACGCAATATCTGTGCTGGCGTCGCACCCAGCGTTTTGAGAACCCCAACATGATCGAAGTGCCGCTGCGCGTAACGATGCGCTGACAGACCCACAGCAATGCCGGCAAGCAGCACACCGAGCAAGCCACCGAGCAGCAAAAAGCTCTCTGCACGATCCAACGCTCTACCGATGCGCGGACTGCTTTCACGCACACTGATCCACGAAAAATTTGGCTTTAGCGGCAGGGTTTCACGCAAGGACTCAAGTTCCGTCTCGTCGCCGGATAGCAACAGCCTATAGGACAAGCGACTGCCTGGCTGTACCACTTCAGTAGCCGCAACATCCTGCAGATTCATCAACAGCCGTGGACCGAGATCGAAAAACGAACCCCCACGGTCAGGCTCGGCAATCAACACCTTAGCTACGGTCAGTTCCGCCATGCCCACTTCAAGGGCGTCACCAAGGGCAACGTTCATGGCAGGAAAGAGCCGCGAATCTAGCCAGATGGTACCGGGGGCTGGCACAGCATCCGTCGGCGCACCACGTTGAAACGGCTCGCTGCCCACTATCAGTTCGCCGCGCAAAGGATAGGTCTCATCCACTGCCTTAACGCTCACCAACTGATTCAAATCGCCGGCAAACACCATAGATGGAAAGACCAGTGTTTGCGCCGTGCTCAAGCCGCGCTGCTGGGCTTGGACGATAAAGTCTTCTGGGATTGCGCGGCTGCTAGAAATTTGTCGGTCTGCGGCAAGAAAGTTGGAAGACTCCTCCAGCAAAGCACTTTGCAGGCGATCAACAAACAAGCTAATAGACGTAACGGTGCCCACAGCCACCAACAACGCTATCAGCAATAGCCCCATCTCACCGGATCGCACATCACGCCAAGCCATACGGGCAACGAGTTTGATGTTCATCGTGCAGCCGCCGTGGCTTGCTCACTGGGCACAATCTGACCGCCGGATATAGCAATGGTGCGTGAGCAGCGGGCCGCTAACTGTAGATCATGGGTTACCATAATCAGTGTGGTACCAAACTCTTTGTTTAGGTCAAATAGCAGCTGACAGATCAGCTCGCCGGTTTGCGTATCCAGATTGCCAGTCGGCTCATCGGCAAACAGCACCGTGGGATCTGAGGCAAAGGCACGCTCAATCGCAACGCGCTGCTGTTCCCCTCCCGAGAGCTGACGCGGGTAGTGCTCTAGGCGATCCGCAAGGCCGACTTTTTCAAGCAGTTCCCGAGCTTGAGACTGAGCCAGCGTATCGCCCCGCAGTTCCACCGGCAGCATGACATTCTCAAGAGCCGTTAATGAGGCAAGCAATTGAAAGGACTGAAAGACGAAACCTACATGCTGACCGCGGGCCAATGCGCGAGCTTCCTCATCGAGTTCTGTCAGATTCGCATCTAGTAGTTTTACGGTGCCACTCGACGCCGTGTCTAAACCCGCCAAAATACCCAACAGCGTGGTTTTGCCTGAGCCAGAAGCACCAACGATGGCGACGGACTCGCCTTCATTGATTTCCAAATCGATGCCATCCAAGATGATGAGCTGTCCGGCAGAAGTCTGGACGATTTTCTCGACACCTTCAGCACTGACTACGGTTCGACTCATGGGTTTCTTCTCGTCTCGTTTACTTGGTTTCTTGGCACCGCAAGCTAATCGTTGGTTCGGTGCACCCAGGGCTTTGATATTTGTTGTCAGCGCCCTGCTGGCGGCTACCGGACCCAATGGGCATGCCGGCAATTCTGCTCAGCCCGCTCAATCTGCACCAAGTCACCTGCAAGAATCGTCAAAAACAGCTGCGTCCGAACCCTTAGCCGCGAACATTCTCGTACTAGGCGACAGCATCAGCGCCGGTTATGGCATGAACATCGATGACGGCTGGGTCAATTTGATGAATCAAGCCTTGAAAAAGCGCGAACTCGGCTACCGTATGATCAACGCCAGCATCTCCGGTGAGACCACGATCGGCGGGCTGAAACGTCTACCAGACCTTCTGCGGGAGCACGCACCACAAATTGTGGTGCTTGAGCTTGGCGGTAATGACGGACTGCGCGGCTACCCTACCACGAAAATATTGAACAACTTGCTGCAGATGACCAACTTGGTTAAGGCGGCTGGCGCCGAGCCTGTCATCATCACTATGCGCATTCCGCCAAACTACGGCCCACGCTATACGCGAGCATTTGAGCAAGTCTTTGCCGACGCTGCGGAAGAATCTAATGCTGCCCTGGTGCCTTTCTTGTTTGACGAGCTGGCCATTGACGCCCAGATGATGCAGGACGACGGCATTCACCCGACAGCCAAGGCTCAGCCGGTGTTGGTGGAGGGCTTTTTGCCCTTTCTCATGGACCTCATGTGACAGGTATAGAAAACACCAACTGATCTCTTCAGCGGTTGCGCTCTTTCTTTTTTTGTCGCAGCCCGATGTGCTGCTCTCCGCGCTCATGCGCCAACTTTACTTGATTCTGGCGTTCACGAAACTGCTGGCGACGCGTTTCACTGGTGCGCTCGATACAAAATGGGCAACTCACGCCATGCTCAAAATCGGTACTGGCGCGCTCCGCTGCAGACAGTGGGTGACGGCAGGCATAGCACTGTTTGTACTGGCCTTGCTGTAGCTGGGCATTCACCGACACTCGCTGGTCAAAGACGAAACACTCACCGTTCCAGCGTGAGTCTTCTGCTTGCGTGTCTTCCAAATACTGCAAAATTCCGCCGTCGAGCTGATAGACGCTCTCAAAGCCCTGATTCAACAAATAGGAGGAGGCTTTTTCACAGCGAATACCACCCGTGCAAAACATGGCCACCTTGGTGTGCTTTTGCGCGTCGAGATTGTCTGCTACCCAATCCGGAAACTGTCGAAAGTTCTCCGTATGGGGCGAAATCGCACCTTCAAAGGTACCAATATCGATTTCGTAGTCGTTGCGTGTATCAATGACGATGACCTCGGGATCATCGACCAAGGCATTCCAAGTTTGGGCATCGACATGCTTACCGGTCTGCTGCATGTCGAGGTCATCCACCCCAAAACTGACAATCTCCGGCTTCACGCGCACTTTGAAGCGATGAAAGCCACTGTTGCCGGTGGAAAGATCCGACCACTTCTGTGATTTAACCCCATAGCGCTCGGTGAGGTACTGAGACAGTTGGTGTAGCGCCTGAACATCACCTACGACGGTGCCGTTAACGCCCTCGCCGGCCACTAAAATAGTACCGCGCAAGCCCAATTCATCACCCAGGGTTTGCAGTCTGTCGCATTCACCTGGAGGGTCTTTAAGGGTGAGAAATTGATAGAAAGCTAGGACCCGACGCATCACAGGCGCGTCGAATCGCGAGACTTTCCACCACCTGCGCAAGGAGGCGACATGGGGACTTCGCTAAAACGCTCTTGCCACTCTGCTTGGGTGTAGGCATGAATCGCAAGGGCATGCATGCCTTGGTCAAATTCGTCTGATACCAGTTCATTAATCAAGCGGTGGCGCTGAATGAGGCGCTTGTCGGCAAAGGCTTCACTAACCGCAACGACCTTAAAATGGCTCTCTGCGCCAGCGGGCACATGGTGTCCATGACTTTCGTCAAGCACCTCTAGATGCAGCAAACTCAAATGTTGAGCCAGCGTATCTTCTATGCGTTCACGTCTATTCAAAACTGCACCCTTGTCGTTCAACTCACCCTGTTCGCCGAGCGCGAGTATAAGACCCTGCTAAGGCTCGATCAAAATCAGGCT
>PYIJ01279957.1_pt1 | contig 9938 bp, 10 predicted proteins | sample 3578051 | NCBI WGS metagenome assembly PYIJ01 (sample SAMN08408021, study PRJNA431606) | Marine metagenome isolate SA_KN192-05_S13_5m, whole genome shotgun... | biome: marine; feature: oceanic pelagic zone; material: water; isolation source: surface water sample, 0.2-0.8 um fraction ... | reverse complement strand
GAGCATATTGATCCTAAAAAAGGATATGCAATTTGTGGAATGGAATATGAAGAATATGTGGATGTAAAAAAGGATAAATTGGGCGGATTAACCTATGACCAGATACTCAGTTATTTAAAAGATACTAAAAAAAAAGAGCAGTGAATGAGGAAGTTGGAGAAAAATGGTATAAAATGTGGCAAGCTTACCAGAATGAGGTAATCGAACAATTTAAAACTGATGATCTATCTGATAGCCAACCGACAAAAGGGAATATTGAGGGTGGATTATCAACAATAGAAGAAAAAGCTCTTGGAAACTTAGAGAAAATTGGAAGGACCTCAAAGTATATTGATATTTTAGAACCTGCTGAAATTCCAGATTCTGGAAAAGGACTATACTTTATGGATAGTTCTTCTGCTGCTGCTGAATGTGTAACTTTGATGGCTGCTGGTGGTTATGTTGTTCATACTTTTCCAACAGGACAAGGAAATGTAGTAGGTAATCCAATCGTTCCAGTAATAAAAATAACAGCTAACCCTAGAACTGTTCGCACTATGTCAGAGCATGTAGATGTCGATGTTTCAGGGATTTTGAAACGTGAGATGACTATTGATGAAGCCGGAGATAACTTAATCGATATGATAGTTAGAACAGCAAGTGGAAGAAATACAGCTGCTGAAGCTTTAGGCCATAGAGAGTTTTCTATGACAAAATTATACAGAAGCGCATAAAAAAGGAGATTTTATGGACAAAGATCTATTTGAAAAAGGCCTTGAAAAAAGAAAAGCAACACTTGGGAAAGAGTATGTTGAAAATAACTTAGCTTCAGCTGATGATTTCACCCTTCCATTCCAGGAAGCTATGACTGCATGGTGTTGGGGATTTGGATGGGGTGATGAAACTATTGATGAGAAAACAAGATCCATGATGAACCTTTCTATGATTGGTGCCTTAGGAAAAATGCATGAGTGGGAAATTCATTGTAGAGGCGCTATTACTAATGGTGTTTCAAAAGAAGAAATCAGGGCAATCATCCATGTGGTAGGAATTTATTGTGGAGTTCCCCAGGCTTTAGAATGTTTCAGAGTTGCAAAAAAAGTATTAGAAGAAAATAATATGCTTTAACTGCTATTTAAAGAGTACTTCTAATGATTGAAAAAGTAATTTCATTTCTAAAAGAATTTAATTACGAAGATATCCCAGAAGTTTCAAAAGATAATGCTGCTAGGAATTTCTTGGATATCATTGGAGTTTCTGCTTCAGCAACTAAAACAGAACTGTCAAAAATAATTAGAACCCATAGTTCTGAATTCTATTCACATAATCCAAAGACAGGGCTGCCTTCATCTATATGGTTTGATGGAACTAAGGTTAATGCAATTGGTGCTTCATTATGTAACGCAATGACAATTGATGCATTAGACGCTCATGATGGTCAGAAACTTACCAAAGGTCATGTTGGGTGTGGCTTAATTCCCTCACTAATAGCAACAATGGAGACGGCAGGTAATAACAGTACAAAAGATTTTTTAAGAAATTTGGTAATTGGTTATGAAATAGGCACCCGATCCGGGATCTCACTCCATAAAAGTACCAGTGATTATCATACATCCGGTGCTTGGATATCCATAGCTTGTGCGGGTGTAGTTGCAAATATTCTAAAATTAAACAACAAGCAAATGAGAGAAGCTTTTGGAATAGCTGAATTTTACGGCCCTAGAAGTCAAATGATGCGGTGCATAGACTACCCTACTATGGTCAAGGATGGTTCAGGTTGGGGAGCAATGTCAGGCACTAGTGCGGCTTTTTTGGCTAAAAGTGACTTTACAGGTTCACCTGCAATAATTATTGAAGATGAAAAGTTAAAGCATATCTGGTCTGACTTAGGGAGCAGGTGGTATGTTAACGAACAGTATTTAAAACTCTACCCTGTATGTAGATGGGCCCAACCAGCAGTGGAGGCTGTTTTAAACTTACAAAAAAAATTTAATTTTGATTTTAAAGATATTCAAAAGATATCAATTAATACTTTTCATGAAGCAAAAAGATTAGAGAAAAAGCATCCAGTATCAACTGAAGAAGCACAGTATTCTTTACCACATCCAGTGGCAGTTGCTCTAATTTTTGGGAAAATAGGAGCGGAGGAAGTTTCAAACCCTTATATTATCAATGCTGATGTTGCACATCTTAGGGAAAAAATAAATGTTTGTGAAAAAACAGAATATAATAATTCCTTTCCTGAAAAAAGGTTTGCTGATGCTGAAATCAGTCTAAATGATGGACAAACAATTAAATCAGAAATAACAGAAGCAAAAGGTGATCCTGAAAATCCACTAAGCAATTTTGAATTAAAGAAAAAATTTAGAGATCTAACATTAGATGTAATCGGTGAAGACAGATCAAATAAAATCTACAATAAAATTATAAACCTTAAGAATTCATCAAGTGTTAATGAAATCTTTAAATTGATAACTGATCCAATTTAAATAAAATTTTTTTAACTATTATAATATTCATCAAACGATTTAAGAATATGATTTACATCACTATCTGAAATATCGAGATGCATGACCATTCTTGTGGTTGGAAGGGGGTCATTAATAACTATACCTCTATCCATTAAAAAGGTTGCTAATTTTTGACCATCTTTTTTTTGAGGTGTAAAGAAAACCATATTTGTATTTTGTTTAATATCACTATCACCACTACCATTGACATACTTTTTTAATTCACTGGCAAGATATTCAGCTCTTTGCTGATCCTCTGATAATCTTTTTATATTATTCTCAAGAGCATATATTCCAGCTGCAGCAAAAATACCTGCCTGTCTCATTCCTCCACCTAGCATCTTTCTCCATCTCCTTGCTTTACCTTCTAATTCCTTAGGCAAAAGAAGCACTGATCCAGCTGGAGTCCCCAAACCTTTTGATAAGCAAATTGAAACTGTATCTGCACAACTAGCAAGCTCTATTTCAGAACAACCTAGTTTAGTTACAGCATTAAAAAAACGTGCGCCATCAAGATGTGTTGAGAGATTATGTCTCTCTGCTTCATTTTTTGCATCATTCATTTTATCTAAAGAAATAGCATTTCCCCAAACTGTATTTTCCATACAAACTAACTTTGAAATAGGACAGTGCGAGTCATCTGGCTTAACAGCTCTAGAAATATTATCTGGTAGCATTTCATTATCATCTCCTGTCTCAATAGGAGTAATAGCTATGCCGCCTAAAACTGACGCTCCTGCAGCTTCATCAATATAAACATGATAAGAGTTTCCAATTATGATTTCCTCTCCTCGAGCACAGTGGGATAAAACTGAACATAAATTACTCTGGGTGCCACTTGTCATCAATACACCAGTATCCTTACCTAGTCTTTCCGCCAGCATTTTTTCAAGCTTATTAATCGTTGGATCCTCACCATAAACATCATCACCAACTTCAGCATCTGCCATTATTCTGCGCATTTCAACAGATGGCCGAGTTACAGTATCAGACCTTAAATCAATTAAATGATTGGTTTGATGAGAAATTTTTTTTGATAAATCATAAGACATGTTTTTTTTTACATAGTTATTTAGAATAATTCTAGAATTTTTTTTACTTCTGATATCATCGACATTGCTGCCAAAGACGATGACTTTGGATTGTTTGGCAAAGGCTTTCCAAAAATTTGAAAATTTGAAGATCCAAACTTCCCAGATATCTTCAATTCATGGATGTTTTCTGTAATTGAATTGTCAGCAATAAGTGTAACTTTAGTTTTATCAAAACCAATTCCTGACAAAGCAATAGTTGCTGTAACATTAGCATTTTTTGGATAAAGTTTTGAAGCTTGCCTCGCATTGCCAGAAAAATGTATTTGGGAACTACTTTTAAGATTTTTTAAGTCTAAAATTTTTTCTGCTCTTGAACCTACCCAACCCTGTGGTGGCTTCCTGCCAGTATAGCAAACTTCATATATTTCATCATTTTTTGCAGATGTTAAAATATCAAGTGAACCAATTGCTCCAGATGCTATTATAAGTTTTGATTTTCCTTTGACTTCAGATTTTTTAATTTTATTAAAAAGTTTATCATCAGCTAAAGCCCCAGAAGAGAGTGTAATAAAATTTATACCTCTACAAAGTGCATCAGTTGCATAATCTATCAAAGAAGAATGACCTGCACAATCTAAGATCAAATCAGGATATTCTCTATATTGATCTATTGAATTATATATCTCTAGATTTGATTTAAGAACCTCTCTCGCAACCTCCTCTCTACCAGGTCTGCATATTAAACTTGTTATAAAAATCTTCTCTTTTTTAAGATTATCAAAAACATATTTTCCAATTGCCCCAAAACCGATAATAGCAATTTTCATCATTTATATGCCTTTAAGATTTTAACCAGTGAGGTATCGGTAATTTTTTCTCTTTCAAAAAATCTGGATTCCATAACTTTGAAAAATATCTTGAACCTGAGTCACACAAAATAGTTACTATTGTTTTCCCAGGCCCTAACTTTTTTGCCATTTTAATTGCACCTGCTACATTAATGGCACTTGATCCACCTAATAGTAATCCTTCCTGAGAATGTAAATCAAAAATTACTGGTAAAGCTTCTTCATCGGACACTTGAAAAGCCTGATCAATTTTTGCTAAGCTTAAATTTTCTGTAATCCTTCCTTGTCCAATACCTTCGCTTATTGAATTTCCCTCTGATTTAAGTTCCCCATTCTCATAATAGTTATACAAAGCCGAACCTAATGGATCACTTAGTCCAATATAAATGTCAGATTTATACTCTTTCAAAGATCTGCTTATTCCAGCAATCGTTCCGCCTGAACCTACCGAGCAAATAAATGCATCTATATTTCCATTTGTTTGCTTCCAAATTTCAGGTCCTGTCGTCTGATAATGACCTTCCTGATTGGCAGTATTATCAAATTGATTTGCCCAAATTACTCCACCACTAGTAACTTTTGAGAGATCTTTAGCCAGTGTTTCTGAATACCTAACATAATTATTAGGATCTTTATAAGGAACTGCTGGCACTAACCTTAAATCTGCTCCACATATTCTTAGCATATCTTTTTTTTCTTGGCTTTGTGTTTCTGGAAGCACAATAACAGTTTTATATCCTCTTGCATTAGCGCACATAGCCAAACTTATTCCAGTATTTCCTGCGGTCCCTTCTACTATGGTTCCACCTTTTTTTAAGTAACCAGATTTTTCAGCATGCTCAATAATTGCTTTTGCCGCCCTGTCCTTTACAGAACCACCTGGGTTCATAAATTCAGCTTTACCGTATATTTCACAACCTGTTAATTCACTTGGCTTGTTAAGACGAATAAGTGGCGTATTGCCAATTGATTCCGTAAAACCTTTATAGGTATTATCCATAAACACTCTTATTTATATATATCTCGAATATTTTTAAATTTAGCAGATATATTTGATGAATTAAAGCATCATGCTTTAAGGAATTGCTATAAATAAATTTATTTAATTTTTTGGGCCTCTAACCATGCTTTTTTAAGCTTATCAATATTGAAGCCTTTTTCTCTAGCAGCTTTTAGTATTGGCTCTTCTTTCGCAGTGACAAGTTTCAGTGCGTCTGGCATTGCATCAATATGTTTTTTATCGACAATCATAGCTCCATGAATATCAGCGTGGATTAAATCACCTGGATTAATCTCTAAACCAAAAATATTTATAGTTTGGTCTAAATTAATTACATGAACAAAAGCATGACTTGGACCTATACCACCTGCTAAAACTTGATATCCTTTATCTAACATTCCAATATCTCTAAGAAGCCCATTTGTTAATGTACCTCTAATATTTAAACCTTTATGAATTGCAACATTCAACTCACCCCAGAAAGCACCTGTACAGTTGGGATAATCAGTGTCCTCTATTGCAACTATAGTTGGTTGCTCAGATGACGATATATAATCATAATAAGACAACCTGTTTTCTTGTACTTTTTCAGGTGATATTATAGGGGGTGAAGAAGCTCTAATTTTAGCTGTTGCTGCAAATCCAACTATGCATGGCAGTGAAGGGTCTGCGGGTACAACCTGTTTTTTTGTAAATCCGACAGCTGTTCTAGTTCCCATTACAGCTTCCAAAGCATTACACATTGTTGGAGTATCATACTTTGAAATTTCTTCTAGTATATCTGAATATTTCATAACTAATCCCTCAATATTACATTTCTTTTAGCCTAGCAAAAACATCAAACCCCATTTGATATAAAATATGGATTATATCAATTGGAACCCAATTTTCAGCTATAACATTATTCTCTAATCTATAAAAATCCATAACTCTCATTTTGATTTTTTTATTGGTTGCCGGTATTCCAAGCCATTCACCTCCATGAGTTGCTTCAACCGATGGCCATCCACCAGTTACAACAAAATTATCATCCTCAATCCTTATGTAATGAGATGCCCCTCTACGATCAGGAAAACCTCTTAAGAATGGAATTTGATGAAAATTTCGAAAATTTTTCATGCCTTTTGATGTTCCAATACCTGATGGACCATACCATAAGAAATTTTTTGACCAGTACTGAGAATGCTTCATACTTTCTATATTTTTACCATCATATTCACCAAGTGCTTTATGCATATTCATTACAACTTGAAAACTGTTAGTTGATTTTAAATTTTCCCTATCTTTAATTTTTACTCCATCTGCTGTTGCAGGAGCTGGCCAAAAAAAATCTGTTCCTAAAGATGGAGAAATTGGTAATAATCCAACTTGCTGCATAAGATTTAAAAAGTCGAAGATTATATAAGATTTTATAATTTTTTCATTTAAAAATTGATGAACTTCACATGATCTTAAATAAACAACCTTTTTAGATGAAGGAATACCAAATAAATTATTTTCAAATGTGCCTTGGTAATGACAAATAGATGCTACTAACTCTATACCCTCAATATTTTTTTTCGCTCTATCATCGGGGTAATTAATTCCAGAAACAAATATCGAATCACGTCTTTCTATGTCTGGGAATGAAATCATCAAAGCTTCCCATAATTTATTTATTTCTTTTAATCCAGAAATTTCATTTATTGGATGAGAAGCAAATATTTCAGCATTATTATGATAAACATTCCTTGAATGACTACCCAGAATCAATGAATGTAGTAGATTATAATAATGTTTTCTTTTTTCATTTGAATATGACATTTTTCTAATTATTTAATAGTTGAATCTTTATTAGTATTTTTTTTGCATACGTTTGCAAAAATTACTTGTTATATTTAATAACATAGGTATTGATACTTTAAAGAATTAATTAAAAAAATTTTCAATTATTGAGGAGAAAATTATGAAAATCAGAGTATTTTTGTTAGGAATTGCTTTTGCCTTAGTATCTAATTTTGCTTGGGCAGGATGTAGTTTTACAAATGTAGTTGAAGTAAGATCATTAACTAATAGTTTTGATGCTTGGAAATCAGTTACAGAAGCTATGAGTGAATGTGGTAATGTTACTGCAACTCTTGATAGTGAATTCAAAGATAAGCAACCAGATGCGTTTGCGGCAAACCCTTCTTTGTATGAAATTGGTGGTGTATCAGGTTCTACTATAACACCTCTTTTGAATGCTGGAACAATTAGGCCATTAGATGATTTAGTTGCTAAGTATGGACAAAATTTAAACCCAAACCAATTAATAAAAATTGATGGTAAAATCATGGGTATTGCTATGTCTGTTAATAACCAACATCTAATGTATAGAAAAGATATTCTTGATAACTTAGGAATTGCTGAACCAAAAACTTATGATGATGTTCTCGCAGCTGCTGAAAAAATAAAAGCTGCAAATGTTGTGGATTACCCTTTTGGCGGCGCATATAAGTCAGGATGGAACCTAGCTGAAGAATTTGTAAATATGTATTTAGGAAATGGTGGTGAGTTTTTTGGTGAAGGTAACGCGCCAACATTGAACAATGCTGCAGGTGTTAAATCTTTAGAAACTATGAAAAAGTTAACAGCCTATATGGATCCAGAGTACCTTACTTCAGACTCAACATATGCTCAAAAGCAAATGCAACAAGAAAAAATTGCTATGGCTTATTTATGGGCAACTCGTGCTGGTGCAATGGATAATGCAGAAGAAAGTAAAGTTGTTGGAAAAATTGTAATGGCAAGTGCACCAATGGGTGATGTCAGACCTGCCTCAACTTTATGGTGGGACGGAATTGTTATAGCGAAAAATATTTCTGACGTAAAAGCCGAAGCTGCATTTAGAGTAGCAATGGAAGGAATGGACACAGAAATGGTGACTGCTAATAATGAAGACGCGGTTTGGTTAATTACTGGCTATAAACCTGGTGCAAGTGCTGCTGGAGCAGCAGCAACAGCTGAAAATGGGGCAGCACCATATCCTTCTGGAAGCAGAATGGGTGTTATGCACTCTGCTCTTGGTAATGGCATTGCAGACTTTTTAACTGGTGCTAAGGATGCAGCTTCAACATTAGCTGATATCGAAGCTGCCTATACTTCTGCGGCTACAGAAAAAGGCCTTATGTAGGTTTAATTAAAGGGAAGAATAATTATTATTCTTCCCTTTAATTTTATACAGCAATGAAAAAAAAGGACTTTTATTTATTTATAGTGCCATCACTTTTAATGATGTTTTTGTTCATTGCTGTTCCACTCGCAATTGTCTTTCAGCAAAGTTTTTATATTACACAAAATGTTTTTGAAGATGTTGAAGTTGAGACTTGTACTCCAGGTTTTTTAAAACAAATATGTGAAACTGAAATTCAAACTAAACCCAAATTGGATGTCAATGGTAACATAATTAACGTAAGTGTTTTTGTTGGCCTTGAAAATTATAAAAATCTGTTACAAATTGAAAAATTTAAAAAATCTTTATATAGTTTTTCGCTTAGTGAAATAGAAAAAATAAATTTTTGGAAAGCTTTTAGATTTACAGTTACATTTTGCTTAATAACTCTGCCACTTGTAATTTCATTAGGTTTGTTAATTGCAATTACTGTAAATAACTTAACACAATCTTTAAAAGGCCCAGTAATATTTATTTCTCTTTTGCCTTTTATTATAACTCCTATAATTGGTGCTTTGGCTATTAGATGGCTTTTTGTAGGAGAAGGTATTTTAACGTCGTTAATTGAATATCTTTTAGAAAGAGATATTGCTTTATTTGCCAGTGCCTGGACACTTGAATTATTAATGGTTATTTACCGAGTTTGGCATGTAGCACCATTTGCTTTTATCGTTTTTTATGCAGGCCTTCAGACAGTTAATAAAGAAACACTTGAAAGTGCTGTAATTGACGGGGCAAATAGATTTGAAAGGTTACGCTATATTGTTATTCCGCATTTAATGCCTCTTATTATTTTTGTTTCACTTATTCATTTAATGGATAGTTATAGGGTTTTTGAGGAGATAGTTGCTTTTTCTTCACAAGCTTATGTAATTTCTTTGCAGTGGTTAACTTATGATTTTTTAACTCCAGACGATACGGGCAATAGATTAATAAATAGGGCATCTACAAGCGCAATGCTTACTATGATTGGAGTTTCAGTAATAATTTTACCATTACTTAAAAGAACTTGGGCAGATTATAGAGAAGGTAATTTATGATTGAAACCAATTCCTTAAAACAGCCCCTATCTTTAAAAATATCATCTTCCATATTTGTAGTACTGTGGTGTGTAATTGCATCATTTCCAATTCTTTGGATAACAGTAATGAGTGTCAAACTTCCTATTGATGCATTTTCATCGAATCCATTAACAGTAATTTTTGGCCCCCTAACGTCAAATGAAAGAAATTATCTTTCTTTTCAAGATTTATTATTCTGTACTTTTGTTTTAACTATATTCATTAAATTTAGAGCAAAGCTCTATAATTTTTATGATAAATTTATAAATTTTAATGAAACTATAAACATTATTTTCTTTTATATTTTTTCTATAAT
>PYIJ01407668.1_pt1 | contig 9943 bp, 9 predicted proteins | sample 3578051 | NCBI WGS metagenome assembly PYIJ01 (sample SAMN08408021, study PRJNA431606) | Marine metagenome isolate SA_KN192-05_S13_5m, whole genome shotgun... | biome: marine; feature: oceanic pelagic zone; material: water; isolation source: surface water sample, 0.2-0.8 um fraction ... | reverse complement strand
CGCTGATTTTGGAGGTGAAGTGGAGAGAGTTCTTGGCATGGCTGACGGTGTTATAATTTTGGCGGATGCCGCAGAAGGACCAATGCCACAAACAAAGTTTGTTTTAGGTAAAGCCCTTGCCCAGAATTTAAGACCAATTGTTGTGATTAATAAAGTTGATAGACATGATGCTAGATCTGAAGAGGTTGTAAATGAGGTTTTTGATTTATTTGTTGCTTTAGACGCAAGTGAAGAACAATTAGATTTTCCAATTTTGTATGCGGCGGGAAGGGAAGGTTGGTGTGTTGAAAACTTAGAAGACCCTCGCGAAAATTTACATCCATTATTAGATCTTATATTAAAGCACGTTGAAGAACCAACTGTAGACTTATCAAAACCTTTCGCAATGCTAGCAACTCTTCTTGATGCAGATCCTTATTTAGGGCGATGCCTGATTGGAAGAGTTATTAATGGATCTGCAAAAGTAAATGATCAAGTGAAGTCTATCAATCTAAGTGGTTCCCAAATAGAAACAGGGCGATTAACAAAACTATTTACCTTTAGAGGGGCAGATAGAGTGCCAGTTGATGAGGTAACAGCTGGAGATATAATTTGTATCGCTGGCTTAGCTGTGACATCAGTAGCAGATACAATATGTAACCCTGAAGTTACAGAACCACTTGTTTCAACACCTATTGACCCTCCAACAATGTCAGTGACTATTACAGTCAATGACTCCCCATTTGCTGGTACAGATGGAAATAGAGTAACTTCAACTTTAATTCGTGAGAGACTCTTAGCTGAAGCCGAAACCAACGTTGCAATTACTTTTGAAGAGAATGATCAAAAAGATGCATTTGAAATTGGTGGGCGAGGTGAATTGCAAATTGGTGTTTTAATAGAACAAATGAGAAGAGAAGGTTTTGAACTATCAGTATCACGACCACGTGTTCTCTACAAAGTTAGTGAAAATGGCGCAAGAACTGAGCCTATTGAAGAAGTCATCATTGACGTCGATGACGAATATACAAGCACAGTAGTTGATGGAATGAATCAGAGAAAAGCTGAAATGCAAGATATGCGATCATCCGGGGCAGGTAAAACTAGACTTACCTTTTTAGCGCCATCACGTGGTTTAATTGGATATCAAAATAAATTTTTGACAGATACAAAAGGAACAGGAGTGCTAAACAGACTCTTCAACAAGTATGATGATTATAAAGGGAGTATTATTGGACGTAAATATGGTGCATTAATATCAACCGATACTGGAAGTGCTGCAGCATATGCAATTTTCAACCTTCAAGATCGTGGAACTATGTTTATTGGTCACCAGTCAAAAGTTTATGGTGGCATGGTAGTTGGTGAGCACAGTCGTGACAATGACCTTGAAATAAATGTTTTAAAAGGTAAGCAGCTTACTAACGTAAGGGCTTCTGGAACAGACGAGGCAGTTAAATTAACTCCACCAAGGAGAATGTCACTTGAAGAAATGATGGCTTATATCAATGAAGATGAGCTATTAGAGGTCACTCCAAAAAATTTAAGATTAAGAAAACGTTATCTCTCAGCGATTGATCGTAAAAGAGACCGAAAATCAAAATCTTAACTACTTAGTTTTTTATACCGTATCCTTTTGAAATCACGATAGCTACGCCAACAATACAAGCCACCAAAAAGCCAACAAGCGAAACAACACTTATAAAAATATTAATATCTGAAGCGCCATAAAATGACCATCGCATACCATTTATAAGGTACACCACAGGGTTAAAGTATGAAACTTTTTGCCAAAACTCAGGCAACATTTCGATCGTATATAAACTACCCCCTAAAAAAACTAATGGAGTAATAATTATTAGAGGAACAACTTGTAGTTGCTCAAAGTTATTGCTAAGTAAACCGATTAAAAAACCAAACAAACTAAATGTAAGACAAGTTAAAATTAGGAGAAAAAGCATTAATAAGGGATATTGAATTTGCAGTTCAACAAAAAAACTAGCAGTAAATAATATTATTATACCAACAATTAGAGACTTACTTGCACTGGCCCCAACAAATCCAATTATGATTTCTAGAGATGATACTGGTGCAGCCAACACCTCATAAATAGAACCTGTAAACTTTGGGAAAAATATTCCAAATGCTGAGTTTGAAATACTTTGAGTCAAAAGAGTAAGCATTAGTAAGCCGGGCACTATAAATGATCCATAACTTACACCATCAAGTTCAGGTATCATGCTTCCTATTACAGATCCGAATACAATAAAATATAAAGAAGTTGAAATAACAGGTGAAAGTATACTTTGACCTATTGTTCTTCGCATCCTATCCATCTCATGGAAATATATTGCTCTTATTGCATAAAAATTCATTAATTTTCCCTTACCAGCTCGACAAAAATATTTTCTAAAGAGCTTTGTTCAGTTTTTAAGTCTTTTAACTTCAATCCAGCTTCTTTCATATCTTGTAATAGTGATGTAATTCCTGTTTGTTTACTTGACGAGTCATAATTGTAGCTGATTGATAATCCATTGTTTAAAACTGTTAGATTGTAACTTTCTAATTTAGGGGGAAGCGCTTGAACAGCTTCGTGTAATTCAATAAGAAGTGTTTTCTGACCCATACTCTGTACTAAGTCGGATGTGTTATCAACTACCAGAAGTTCCCCTTTGTTAATTACAGCAACTCGGTCAGCGATTGCCTCTGCTTCTTCAATGTAATGGGTTGTAAGAATAATTGTGACACCGCTGTTTCTAAGATCCTTAATTACTTGCCACATTTCTTGTCTTAATTCGACATCTACGCCAGCACTGGGCTCATCAAGAAATAATACAGAAGGTTCATGTGAAAGAGCTTTTGCTATTAATACTCTTCTTTTCATTCCACCAGATAATTCATTAATTCTAGAGTTTCTTTTATCCCACAAACTTAAATCTTTTAAAATTTTTTCAATTAAAGATGGATTGGGAGCTTTTCCATATAAACCACGTGTGTAAGAAACATTATTAAAAACATATTCAAATTGTTCTAATGACAATTCTTGTGGAACTAAACCAATGCGTGACCTAGTACGTCTATAGTCTTTTATAATGTCAAAATTATCTACGGTTACTGAGCCGGATGTTGGAATAACAATTCCACAGATAATACTAATCATGGTTGTTTTTCCAGCGCCATTAGGACCTAATAAAGCAATTATTTCATTTTTCTTTATATCTAGAGTGATGTTATTGAGTGCTTGAAAATCATTATCATATATTTTTGATAGTTTTTTTATTGAAACGATATTTTGCATCGCTACCTTATATCATCAAAAATAAAGAAGTCTTTTATTCTTTTAAATAAATTATTTAAACTAAATTTGCTCAAAGATACTTGATTCAAAATCCAGTGCATGAATTTTGCCCGCTCCAATATCTATCCACGAGCCATAAATATTGATTTCTTTACGATCTAATCTTTCACGAATAAATGGATAGCTCTCTAGATTTTCTATAGATGTTTTAATGCTTACCTTCTCCAAATCTTTTATTGACTCATTTTCGTTCAAGTTAGCAATCTTGTTAAAGGAGGGCTTAAGAAGATTTAACCAGTTCGAAATTGATGAGTTGGCATCGAAGGAATTTTCTTTACACATACTGTAGCCATTTTTAATACCACCACAGCTTGAATGACCCATGACAATTATATTTTTAATATTCAAGACCGTAACACCAAACTCAATAGCTGCAATTGTTCCGCTATGTTCCGTTATATAATCATAGGGCGGAATAATATTTGCTATATTTCTATGAACAAGCATCTCGCCTGGTTCAGATTTAAATATTGAATTTGGATCTACTCTTGAATCGACGCAAGAAATAATAATATATTTTGGACTCTGTCCTTCTTTGGCAAGACTCTCAAAAAGATTTTTCTTTTTTAAATATGTATCATTTTGCCAATCTTTATATTTTTCTTTAAGGTCTTGTGGAAACATATCTTTAATTATTTCTTATCCAGATTGGTGACGACCACGCCATCTCACGCATAATCTTTGGATAGTTTTTAGAGGGTTTTTCATTTATTCTAATACTATCATAGGTTGACCATCGACATGTAGGGTTTTCAATTGCTCTAACATAGTAAAAAGCATTTTGCTCAAAGGAATATTTCTCATCAGTCCATAGAATTTCTAATCGATCGGCTCCATAATTTTCGTCAAATGAACAATTGTCAAAATCCACCCTTGCTTTCGTTGGTTTGCATCTATTTTTTCTATTATTAATTGCTCTTTCATCGCTACAAATTACATCGTAAACAACTTCCTCTTCTTTTCCATTTTCAGTCCAACCTTTTACTATTTGAATTTTGTCTAATGGTGCACTCAATGAATCTCGCTCAGCAGTGATATAAAACTTAGGTATTTGCATGGAGCTATTAATAACAGTACTGCCCATAGTATAGCCGTTTTCGTATGACTCTGCTATTGGATCTATAGACTTATAGATTTCTTCTGTACTTTCAAAGTTGAGAAAAAATCTCAATTTAATTCTTGTACCGCTAGTAGCATAAACCTCTTTTTTTTGCATAGCTTCAAATAAAGTATTTCTATTATTTTCTTCAGCCCAAACTGCCGCAAGACCACCCGGATTATTTACAAGTTGAGTCATTAAAAAGCCTTCTTTAACTCTTCTCTTAGATGGTCCGACGAAGCTGGTTCTACCCCTGTAATCCCATTCTTCTGTATCTCCTGGATTAGAATTATGAGAGTCGGAACTACCTATCATGCCAAAATCGAGAGGATTAAATCCAAATTCATTCTGAAGTGATAGTCCTTTTTTTAGACCATCGCGCGCCATTGATGTTTTTTGAATGCATAATGTGTCATCATCATTTTCACACTTTGGATAGAATTGTTCAATGTCACACTCTTCGTCTGTGCTTCCAAAAAATGTACTGCACTCAGAGTTTCCTTTATCTTGAAATATTTCAACTAAAGGCTCATTGTCATTCCGCAGTTTCCAATCTTCAAGTGTATATTGTTCATTGTCGATGGTGTGATTCGCAAACGCATATCCCCATGAGCGATTACCATTATGTGGTATCGTCATAAACTCACATGGATAATTGCAACTTTCTAATAACTTTTTCCATAAATCAATAGCTGTGTGAGCATCAAAAAGTGAAAAAGCTTTTTCAGGAACTGTATTATTCTTAAATATAACATTTCTATGGTTATAACCGCCATCAGGCAAAGTGGGCGAATATTCATAAGCAACAAATGTTGTAAATTTTCCAGGTTCATTATGATTATCTGCAGCTTTTATAATTTTGTTCCATGTAGATTTTATAAATCGTTCTTCCTTTTCTTTATCACCAATAGCTGCTGACATGATGCTTACTGGTGGCCTTGCAACAGATGTCTCGCGAAGATCAAAAAAAAATCTATAACTTGGGGACTCCAATCTTGTGCAAGTAATTTTTGACTCCTCTGTAATCTCTGGATCAGCACAGCTTTCCTGTAGTCCAAAAGTTTCTGCATGATCAGTTACTGCAGCAAAGTCTAGAGGTCTTGAAATTTGCATTTGTTCACCAAACATATTCAGCATAGGCTCTCCCTTGGCAAACTTATATGTATCGTCTAGGCCATAGCGATTGCCAAAAATATAGGAATCAAATGACAAGCTTGAATGAACATGGAGATCGCCAAAATATACATTCTTATTTTTGTTGGGTTTTTTAAACTCAAACGGCTCAAAAACAGTTTGCCTTGTAATATTTTCTCTTTGTTCTTTTGCTTCCTCAGAGAGTTTTATAATTTCTTCATTTGATAGGACAGGAACGTTGTATAAGTTATATAAATATAAAGATCCAATTAAAAATAAAAAACCAAGGGTACTAAATACGATTATCCAATGAATTTTTCTCATAATTTCTAGTCATAGACAATATAAGGGTATAAAATTTTTACAAGCATGAGTGAGGGATATATTTTAAAAAAAACTGAAAAATCGTTACCATTAAATTGGTATTTCAATCAAAATCAATTTGATAGAGAAATAAAGAAAGTTTTATCAAAGGAATGGCTATACATTTGTCATGAAGATGCTTTATCTCAATCCTTATCTTTTCATACTGTTGAAATAAGTAAATTTAATATTCTTCTTGTGCGCGACAAAGAGGGAAATATAAATGCCTATTATAATTCCTGTAGTCATCGAGGATCTATTTTAAAAAAAGAAAAAAATGGGAAGCTAAAGTCTAATTTATTAATTTGCCCGTATCACCAATGGTCTTATAACGCAAGTAATGGGAACCTTGTTAAAACTTCCTCAATTATTGATCCAAAAAATTTTAAAAAAGATAAAAATTGTTTAATCAAAGTAAAATTTAAAATTTGGAATGGACTAATTTTTATTAACTTAGACAATAATGCTAAATGGAATTCTAAAAAAGTTTTCCCAGATTATAGTGATGCTTTTTCGCAATTGAATGTGAGTAATTATCAAATTGGTCACACATGGAAAAAACAAATAAAATGCAACTGGAAAATTTTTTGGGAAAATTATAGTGAGTGTCTACATTGTCCAAACCTTCATCCAGAACTATCTAATCTTGTTCCTATTTATGGTCGGAGACTTGTAGACATTAAAGATGATCCTAACTGGAAAAGGTTTATCAATCATGATGATCCAAAGTACAAAGGAGGTATGAAAAAAGGAACTGAAACGTGGTCAATGGATGGCAGCGCGCAAGGGCATCGTGTAGAATACCTAGAAAAGCAGACAGACTTCCCTGGATATATTTATATGACTAGCTGGCCTTCTATGTTTTTAGCTATTTTTACTGACCATATCAGAATGGTTCGAATTCTTCCTTTATCAAATGAGCTCACCGAAGTTACAGCTGAGTGGGTTTTTCGAAAAGAAACACTTAAAGACAAAAAATATTCAATGAAAAATGTTGTTGATTTTGCAGTGCTTGTAATGAAACAGGATGCTGAGGCTTGTGAACTTAATCAAAAAGGCATACATAATCCTATACGTAAAAGTGGAACCTTAATGCCTGAAGAGTATGAAATAAAAAGGTTTCACAATTGGCTTAGAAAGAAATTATAAATATTAAAAGATGAATGTAGTTACAGAAAATTTTGAAAAAGAAATGATTGCTTGGAGGCATGACTTTCACGCACATCCTGAACTAAATTTTGATTTAGATATTACATCAGCGAAAGTTGCTGAAATTTTAAAAAGTTTTGGATTAGAGGTTTTTGAGGGTATTGGAAAAAAAGGTATTGTTGCAGTCCTGAAAAATGGTAATAGCAATAAGAGCATAGGTATACGTGCTGACATGGACGCCTTACCAGTAAAAGAAGAGAGTGAATGCGCATATAAATCTACTCATGAAGGAAAAATGCATGCGTGTGGTCACGATGGTCATACGGCAATGGCTCTGGGTGCCGCCAAATATCTTTCTGAAACAAAAAATTTTAATGGCACGGTTTATTTTATTTTTCAACCTGATGAAGAAAAAACCCAAGGTGCACAAGCTATGATTGATGACGGTCTGTTTGAAAAATTCTCGATAGATGAAGTTTATGCATTTCATAATTTACCAGGAATGGAGGTTGGTTCCTTCGCTACACGTTCAGGCACGATAACAGCAAGTGAAAGTCTTTTTAATATCAAGCTTTGGGGTCAAGGTGGACATTCTGCATTGCCGCACATGGGAGTTGATACTATTACAGTAGGAACACAAATTATAACTTCATTGCAATCAATAGTTTCAAGAAAATTAAACCCAGCAATGAATGGTGTTGTATCTGTTACCAAATTTGAGTCTGATGGAAATGAAAATATTTTACCTGGTCATTCTATAATTTCTGGAGATGCTCGAGCGCTTTCGCCTGAGGCTAATAAAATTATTGAAGATAGTATGCGAAACATTGTTGAAGGTATTGCCAAGGCTCACGGTATAAAATTTGAATTTACATACAATACTCGAACAAACATGACAATTAATACAACTGAACAAGCAGCTTTTGCGTCTAAGGTCGCTGAAGATCTTGTTGGAACTAATAATGTTGATGGAAATTGTGATCCAAAATTATTTTCTGAGGATTTTGCTCAAATGTTAATGGTTAAACCAGGTTGCTACATACTTATTGGTAATGGAACAGAGGGAACACATGGCCAGTCGTTACATTCTTCTACATACGATTTTAATGACAAACTTCTTGTGATCGGATCCTCTTTCTGGACCAAACTTGTTTGTGAACGACTATCCTAAATTTATGAATTTTCCTAAAAGCGAATATAGTGACAGACTTGCTAAAGTTAAGAAGTCGATGCAAGAAAAAGGAATAGATCTGCTAATATCGCAAGATACTGCAAATATGAATTATCTAACAGGATATGACGCATGGTCGTTTTATTATGCGCAATGTGTTTTGGTTCATGTTGATTTAGATGAGCCATTTCTATTTGTAAGAGATCAAGACGCCGGAGGTGCATTTTTGCAGAGCTGTTGGTCTCAAGAAAATATTATTGTATATGCAGAGAAATATATCCATACATGGCCCAACCATCCATATGATTATTTAATCGAGATCATTAAAAATAAAAAGTGGGACAATCAATCAATTGGTCTTGAAATGGATAGTCATTATTTTACAGCTTTTTGTTATCAAAAACTCATTGACGGATTGCCAAATGCATCACTTAAAGATTCTAAAAGGCTTGTGAACTGGGTGAGATTTATAAAATCAGATAATGAAATTGAACTAATGAAAAATGCAGCATTGATTACCGATCAAGCTATGCAAACTGCAATTGACACAATAAATCCAGGAATTAGACAATGTGATGCAGTTGGAGAAATTCAAAAAGCAATGTTTTATGGTACACCTGAAATTGGTGGGGAGTACTCAAGTATTGCAACCTTACTACCAACTGGTGCGGGAACATCTGCGTCTCATTTAACCGCAACACAAGAGAAGTTTGTTAAAGGTGAAGCTACAATAGTTGAACTAGCTGGTGTTCATAAGAGGTACCATGCTCCACTAGCGAGAACAGTGTTGCTTGGTAAGGCAGAGCAAAAACAAATTGACGCCATTAAGGCTACCAATGAAGCCCTAGATGAAGGGATTTCAGCTATAAAACCCGGAAATACAGCTGATGATGTGGCACAAAAATTTTGGGCTGTTCTTGATAAGCATGATATTAAAAAAGAATCTCGTACAGGATATTCAATTGGCATAGGCTACCCTCCGGATTGGGGCGAGCATACAATAAATATCTCTAAAGGAGACCAAACTATTCTTCATCCGAATGTCACATTTCACATGATTGCAGTAATGCAATTCGGTAACTGGGGTGTGGAAGCGAGTCACTCATTGAGAGTTACAGAAAATGGTTCAGAAAAATTTTCTAATTTTTCAAGCGATCTGTTCATTAAAGACTAGCAATAAGCTAAGAATTTAATCCTTCTATAGCACTCCTTGTTTTTACTAGAGAATCCTATAAATATTGTATAAAGTAGCGCAATTCACGGAGATAATTATGGGCATTCATCACGATTACAAGTCTAAACGCGGAGAACGCGCCATGGCAAAACAGCAGAAAAGAGAGTCCAAACAAGCTGATAACACAGATAAAAAAGAAGAAGAAAAACTTGTAAAAGAGCTTAAAAAAGCAGGGTTGAATAAAGATGAAATCAAACAGTTCCTCGAAGGAAGAGCAAAAGAATAAAAAGCTAAATGATACTGAAAGACTATCTGAGGCTTTGAGACAGAATTTAAGAAAAAGAAAAGAATATCAACGAAAGAAAGAAGAAAAATAAGATGACTATCATGTCTGATAACTGGATTAAAAAAATGTCTTTAGAACAAGGCATGATTGAGCCCTTTATAGACGGGCAAAAAAAAGATGGAACTATTTCCTTTGGATTGTCTTCTTATGGATATGACGCAAGAGTATCT
>PYIJ01070237.1_pt1 | contig 9976 bp, 10 predicted proteins | sample 3578051 | NCBI WGS metagenome assembly PYIJ01 (sample SAMN08408021, study PRJNA431606) | Marine metagenome isolate SA_KN192-05_S13_5m, whole genome shotgun... | biome: marine; feature: oceanic pelagic zone; material: water; isolation source: surface water sample, 0.2-0.8 um fraction ... | reverse complement strand
GGTAAAAGAATTTCTTTAGTAAATTTATCTATTTCATTATTTAAAAAAATTCCATCTTCTTTAACTACTGGTCTTGTTTCCCAATTCACATGACATTTATCTGCAATTACATTATGTGCTATGCCCCCAAAAATTCCACCAACCTGCAAAGTTGAGTAGGGAGGATCAAAGATAGAGTCTTTAAGTTGTCTTTCTTTAAGTTTTTCTTTTAATTCTAATAGTTTATTTACATATCTTGCTGCAAATTCAACTGCACTCACACCTTTATCTGGTTGAGAACTATGACCTGCAAGACCTTCAAAATAAGTGGTATATTCGTAGCATCCTTTATGTGCATCTATTATTTTCATGTTAGTTGGTTCACCAACAATACAAATACAATTATGTATTTCCCTTTTTTTTAATTCTTTAATTAAAATAGGTGCACCTTTGCAGGCAGTTTCCTCATCGAAAGTAAATGAGAAGTGAATATCTCGATCCAAATTTGATGAGGAGAAAATAGGAGCATATGCCAATACACATGCTATAAATCCTTTCATATCACATGATCCTCTACCAAATAGTTTATCTTCTTTAATGGTTGCATCAAAAGGATCTGTTGCCCATCCTTTAGAAACTGGAACTACATCAGTATGACCAGATAAAATAATTGGTTTTTTGTTACTCGCTTTTTTAGCTTTAATAGTTGAAAATAGATTTACTCTTTTTTCTTCTTCATCATATGTTCTAAAGGACACCGCACCTAATGAATTTAAAATGTTATCACAATAGTCTATTAGTTGAGTATTGTTTTCACCAGAAACAGTTTTAAATGCAATTAAATCTTTTAGTATTTTAATTGAATTACTATATATCTCTTCTAAATTATTTCCTGTACTCATTTATTTTTAATTATATATTAAATCTATGAAAGAACAAATAACCTACGACATTTATGACAAAGTAGACATCAGAGTAGGAACAGTAATATCGGTAAAAAAAAATGAAAAAGCGAGGAAACCATCTCTTGTTGTTGAAGTTGACTTTGGGAAAGATATAGGAATTAAGCAATCATCAGCACAGATAACTCATTATTATAATGAGGAAAATTTAGTTGGAAAACAAGTTATTGGAGTATGTAACTTTCCTGAAAAAAATATAGCAGGTATTGTTTCTCAGGTTTTAATACTTGGTTCTATAGATGAGGAAGGCAAGGTTGTTCTTGTTCACCCATCCCAAAAAGTAGAAAATGGTTTGCCTGTAGCATAAGCATGCACCCTGAATTACTGTCTCTATGTTTGTTCATGTTTGTTACGAGCTGTTCTCCAGGACCAAATAATATTGTTGCCTCTCATTCTGGATTTAATCATGGTTTTAAAAAAACCATCCCTTTGATGTTGGGAGTAATTTTTGGTTTTACATTTATGCTAGCAGTAATTAACTTTGGTTTAATAAATATATTTAAGCTTTATCCAATACTCCAAAAAGGTTTAATTTTTACAGGAACAATTTTTTTAATATATTTGTCTTACAAAATATCATTTTCAAAATCATCAAGTGAAAGTGATAATTTAAAACCTGTAAATTTTGTTGAAACATTTCTATATCAATTTTTAAATCCTAAAGGTGTAATTGTTGCTATCATTGCAGTTTCCACCTATGTAGAGTCTGGTGGTAACTTTATTTCATATTCTATTTGGCTATTAAGCATTGCCTTTTTGTTTGCAGTTATTAGTATTATTTTTTGGACTATAATTGGAAAATTTATGAGGAAATTCGCGACAAATGAGAAATTTATTAAATGGTTTAATTATGTTATGTCGGCACTCTTATTAAGCTGTATAGCAACTTTTTATTACTAAAAAATTATGAAACCAGGAAAACAAAATTCATTTAAATGTCTTAAAGAACTATCAGCAAATGGAAAAAATTATTCTTATTTTTCACTAAAAGCAGCAGAGAAAAATGGCTTAGAGGGCATAAATAAATTACCAAAATCAATTAAAGTCTTACTTGAAAATCTTCTAAGATATGAAGACAACGTGACTGTTAATAAAGATCAGATTCTAGCGATAAAAGAGTGGTTAAATTCAAAAAAATCTAAAACAGAAATTGCATATAGACCTGCAAGAGTACTTCTGCAAGATTATACAGGAATACCTGCTGTTGCTGACCTCGCTGCTATGCGGGATACAGTTAAGGAAAAGAATAAAGATCCTAATACCATCAATCCTCTTTCTTCTGTAGATCTTGTGATCGATCATTCTGTTCAAGTTGATAAGTTTGCAACAAAGAATTCATTAAAAGAGAATGTTGATATTGAGTTTGATAGAAATTTTGAGAGATATTCCTTTTTAAAATGGGGGCAACAAGCCTTTAATAATTTTAGAATTGTTCCACCAGGCACCGGAATCTGTCACCAAGTAAATTTAGAATACTTATCAAAAGTAGTATGGAACGAAAAATTTGAGGATAAAGAGTATTTATTTCCAGATACGCTTGTTGGAACTGATAGCCATACAACAATGGTTAACGGTTTGTCAGTACTTGGTTGGGGTGTTGGAGGAATTGAAGCAGAAGCAGGCATGCTGGGGCAACCAATATCAATGTTAATACCCGAAGTGATTGGGTTTGAAATGAAAAATAAACTTCCAGAAGGCACAACTGCTACAGACTTGGTTTTAACAGTAGTTAAAATGTTAAGAGATAAAGGTGTAGTTGGTAAATTTGTAGAATTTTATGGAGAAGGTCTAAAAAATCTAACACTTGCTGATAGAGCAACTATTGCAAATATGGCACCCGAGTATGGAGCTACCTGTGGATTTTTTCCAATTGATGAAGAAACATTAAAATACCTAGAATTTTCAGGAAGATCAAAAGAGAACATTCAAATCGTAGAAAAATATGCAAAAGAACAAAATTTGTGGGCAAGTGAAGACGTTGTTTTCACTGATACTTTATCTTTAGATATGTCCACAGTAGTTCCTACAATTTCTGGACCAAAAAGACCTCAAGATAAAGTTCTTTTAACAGAGGCATCAAAAAATTTTATTAAAGTTTTTGAAGAAGTATGTAAAAAAAATGATCCAACAGTAGCAAAAGTTAAAGATACAGATTTTGAGATAAAAGATGGAGATATATTAATAGCCGCTATTACATCATGTACGAATACCTCCAATCCAAATGTATTAATTGGTGCAGGACTGTTAGCCAAAAATGCAATTGAGAAAGGCCTAAATGTTAAACCTTGGGTTAAAACTTCATTAGCACCTGGATCACAAGTTGTTACTGACTACTTAGATAAAGCGGGTTTAAGTAAATATTTAGATGAGTTAGGTTTTAATTTAGTTGGTTATGGGTGCACTACTTGTATTGGTAACTCTGGACCTTTGCCAGATAATATTACTGATGCTGTCAAAGAAAATAATTTATACGCAGTTTCAGTTTTGTCTGGAAATAGAAACTTTGAAGGAAGAATTTCTCCATTAGTAAAAGCTAACTATTTAGCATCACCTCCGCTTGTAGTAGCTTACGCAATTGCAGGATCTATGAGAATGGATTTGTATAAAGATCCGTTAGGCAAAGATAGTAAAGGACAAGATGTTTACTTAAAAGACATTTGGCCCTCTAATAAAGAGATTGAAGATACTCTTAAACAATCTTTAAACCCAGAAATGTTTGTTAATAGATATTCAAATGTTTCAGAAGGGCCAGAACAATGGCAAAAAATTAAAGTGGACAAAGGAAGTATTTATAATTGGGAAGAAAATTCTACCTATGTAAAAAAACCACCATTCTTTGAAAATTTACCAGATGAACCAGAGGGCTTTAAGGAAATAAAAGATGCAAGACCGTTATTAATTTTAGGGGATATGGTAACAACAGACCATATATCTCCAGCTGGAAGTATTCAAAAAGAAAGCCCAACAGGAAATTATTTTATGAAGCATCAAATTTTGCCCAAGGATTATAATTCTTATGGTGCAAGAAGAGGGAATCATGAAGTAATGATGAGAGGAACATTTGCTAATATTAGAATTAAAAATGAAATGGCTCCAGGTACAGAAGGAGGTTTCACTAAATTATATCCTGAGGAAAAAGTAATGCCTATTTATGATGCTGTTGTTGAATATAAAAAAAGAGGAACAGATTTAGTTGTATTTGGGGGAAAAGAATATGGTACTGGTTCTTCAAGAGATTGGGCAGCAAAAGGAACAAAATTATTAGGCATAAAAGCTGTAATTGCAGAAAGTTTTGAAAGAATACATAGATCAAATCTTATAGGAATGGGTGTTTTACCTTTGCAGTTTGTAGAAAACATGAATAGACAGAATTTAAACTTAAAAGGGTCAGAATTAATATCAGTATTAGGTCTTGAGAAAGGAATAAATCCAGGTGATCATTTAGAGGTTGAGATCAAATACGCAACAGGTGATATTAAAAAAATCAAAATGTTATGCAGAATAGACACTAAAAATGAATTAGAATACTATAAGAATGGTGGTATTTTACAATATGTTCTAAGGAATATGATCAATGGATGAAGAAATAGAAATTATTAATACAAACACAAGAGTTGAAAAATTAAAAAATTTTTTAATATCAAAAAGAAAACAATTAATAACTTTGTTAATATTAATTATTTTAATATTGATTAGTTTTTTTGGTTATCAAGAGTTCAAGTCTAGAAACAAAGAAAAATTAGCCAATAAATTCAATTCTATTGTTACAAATTTTGAGACAGGTAAACAAGAAAATATAAATAACAATTTGATAGAAATCATAAATACTAAAGATAAAACCTATTCTCCATTAGCCTTCTTTTTTTTGCTTGATAATGATTTAATAACTTCTAATGAGGAAATTAATTCTTATTTTGACCTTCTTATAAATGATGTATCGCTTGATAAAGAAATTAAAAATCTAACTATTTACAAGAAGGGTCTATTTAATTCAGACTTTGTCCAAGAAAATGAATTGTTAAATATTCTTAATCCAGTAATAAAATCAGAAAGCATCTGGAAACCTCAAGCACTATATCTTATGGCTGAGTTCTATTTATCAAAAAACCAAAAACAGAAATCCAAAGAATTTTTCAATCAGATAATGGAAATAGAAAATGTAAGTCCAAAAGTAAAATTAGAAGTCCAAAGAAGGTTGCGATCAAATTTCAGTGATTAAAGCAATTAAATATATAATAATTTTAATATTTTTATCAAATTGTAGTGCCTCTAAAAAAGACACATCAGATAATGAAAAATTAATAGATATTTTCAAAAAAAATGAACCAATCGAAAAAGAATTTAATCAACAATTAAAAATTAAGAAGTTAAACACTTTTAAAACAAAACCTTTTCTAAAAAATAATAGTAATAATAATGGAAATATTAATTTTGAATCAAATTTTGATAAATTTTCAACTTATAAAATAAGTAAAATTAAAAAATTTAATTCAAATCAGCCTGAATTATTCTTTACAGAGGATGAAAAAATAATTTTCTTTAATGGGAAAGGTACAATTTTCAAGCTAAGTAAAGACTTTAAAAAAATATGGGAAGTTAATGATTATAATAGAAAAGAAAAGAAGCTTAATCCCATTTTATATTTTGCTCAAGCTGGAAGAAATTTGATTGTAAATGACAATTTGTCAAAAATATACTCAATTGATTTAAATAATGGAAAAGTTAATTGGTCAAAATATAGTTCATCATCATTTAACTCTAATATTAAGGTTTATAAAGATAAATTTTTTACAATAGATTTTGATAATGTTATCAGAGCCATATCTACTAAAGATGGAAGTGAATTATGGAATTTTAAAACTGATAATTCATTTATCAAATCACAAAAAAAAAATTCAATAATTTTAAAAGATGAAATAGTTTTTTTCATTAATAATCTAGGAGATGTTACAGCCCTTGATGTAAATAATGGAAGTTTAGTTTGGCAAACACCGACACAAAGTAGTTTAATATATCAAGATGCATTTAGCTTAGAAAACTCAGACTTAGTTTTTGAAAATAATACAATTTATTTCTCAAATAATAAAAATGAATTTTTTGCAATAGATGCAAGAACCGGAATAATTAAATGGACGCAATCGATAAATTCAAGTTTAAGACCAACAATAATTGAAAGTTTAATCTTTACTGTATCTAACGAAGGTTACCTTTTTGTAATAGATGATCGAAATGGCAATATTATAAGAATTACAGACATTTTAACCAACTTTAAAAATAGAAAAGATTTAAAACCCACAGGATTTATTCATGGTAAATATAAAATATTTGTATCTTTAGATAATGGACGATTATTAACAATTAATTCTACAACTGGTTTACAAGAGAAGATCACAAAAATACATGGATCAAAAATTTCCAGACCCTATGTACTTAATAACAGTATGTATTTGATAAAAGATAATGCTATAGCCAAAACAAACTAATGTTTTTAAAGATTTTAGAAAAATTAGGTAGAAAAAAAGTAGTATTTGATAGAGGGCCATCACACCCAGAGTTTGAAAAAGCAAAACCATGGATGAATAGATATTATCTATTATTCCGTCATAGACCAAAGTGGTTTCCATTTAACATACTGATCCATGAAATGTTAGACGATGACCATGGTGATGGTGTTCATAATCATTTGTTTCCTTACATCACAATCATTTTGAGAGGAGGATACTGGGAAACATTAAAAACAGGAAAAGTTTGGCGAGCACCAGGGTATATAGGGTTCAGGTCAGCCAATAATTTTCACAGAGTAGACCTTGAGCCAGGAACTAAACCAATGACTATCTTTTTAGCAGGCCCATATGGATTGAGAAAAGGACCAAGATCAGAATACGGCATAGATTTTAAAACAAAAAAATGAATTTTGAAAAATCTTATTTAAAACACTGCAAAGATAATGACTTAGAAATAAACGAAAACCAGATAAAAATAGTTCAAAAATTGACCGAATATTACAATCTTAATTTTAAACAGTCTTTTTATAAAAAAATATTTAAAGATAAAAAAAATAAATTGGGTTTTTATTTAGTCGGAGATGTTGGTGTAGGAAAGACTATGATTTTAAATTTTTTTTTTGAAAATTTAAAAGAAAAAAAATCAAGATTACACTTCAATGAGTTTATGATTAAATTTCATGACTTTATTTTTGAAAATAAAAAAAAAGGAAATGATAATGGGTTAGAAAAATTCGTTAAAAATTTAAGTGCCAAAACAAAAATATTATATTTTGACGAGTTTCAAGTAACAAATATTGTCGATGCTATGATCTTAGGCAAATTGTTTGAAAGAATATTTGATGAAAACATCAAGGTTATTTTTTCTTCAAATATAAATATTAATGATTTATACAAGAACGGATTACAAAGAGATCAATTTATCCCTTTTTTAAAAATTTTAGAAAATAATTGTAATGAATTTGAACTCAATATTGAGGAAGATTATAGAGCTACAAAAAATGGAAATTTAAGCAGATTCTTATCACCAGTTGATAACGCATCAAATTTTAAGTTCAATAAATTTTTTAGAAAAGCTACAAAAGATAAAACACAAACCACTAAGACATTAAATGTGAAGGGTCGCCAATTAGTATTTGAAAATTTTTATGAGGGTGTTCTTAAAGTATCTTTTGATGAAATTTGTAATAGAAATCTTGGATCAGAGGACTACATTGAAATTGCAAATGAAAGCGACTTTATTTTTATTGAAAATCTCCCTAACTTTAATGAAAGTAACTCTAATCAACAGCAAAGGTTTATTACTTTTATCGATATAATTTATGAAAAAAAATTACCATTGATGATCAAATCAGAAGTCGAATTAAATTTGCTCAAGTCTGCTAACAGTATGAAAGAACCTTTCAAAAGAACAGTTAGTAGATTGTATGAGCTAACATCCCAAAATTTTAATTAATGATGAAACAAGAATTTTATAATCTAAAAATTCACACCAATGGTCAAAAACTTTATGACTTTACTGAAGAAACAATTGAATGGATTAAAAAAAATAAATTTAAAAATGGAATTATTAATCTAAGCATTCAACATACAAGTGCATCACTAATTGTCCAAGAAAATGCTGACCCAGATGTACAAAAAGATTTAATTAATTATTTTAATAAATTGGTACCCATGGACAACAAGTTGTATGTCCATACAACTGAGGGAAAAGATGATATGCCAGCCCATATCAAATCAGCATTAACCAATAATCAAATCACTCTTAGCATAAAAGACAAAGAGTTATTGTTAGGAACTTGGCAGGGTTTGTACTTATTTGAACATCGTTTAGAACCGCAAAATAGAACAATTATTCACCACTTTATTGGTGAAATCTAAAATTTGAAATAGTCCCCATAATGGGCATAGTCTGTTTATGACTATTGATGCAAAAAAAATTTATTCAACAATTAGTCAATTTCAAGGAGAGATGACCCAAGCTCACTTTGAATTAGTTTCTACTTATTTATATGAAGGACAAAATTCAAAGTTAAGAGATTTAGATTGTAATTTAATTCTTACATATTTGATTTTTAAATCACTAAAATTATTAAATGAAAAAAAACTCCAATACAACTATAACGATTTATTAAATATCAATCAGTTAAGTCCAATAAATTTAAAAAAATCTGAGATTGCAGTTGACCTTGGTTATCCAAGAGAAAGTGTAAGACGTAATCTAAATAAATTAGTAAAATATAATTTTATAAGAATAGATAATAAAGAGATTATTATAAATATGAATGATTGTTTATCTGATATGAATATTGAAAGATATGAAAATTCCTTTAATAAAATTTTAGATATTGTTTTAAAAAATATAAAGGTTGAAACAAATTTTTATAATAAATCAAATAGGGTATCTATTAATTTTGAAAAAAAATTTTCATTAATTTGGTATTATTTTTTAGAAATGGTAATTGATATTTCAATAGTATGGAAAGAGTATCATACTTCTTTAGAATGTTGGTATATTTTTGGTACTTGCGTATTAAATCAAACATATAATACAAGAGATTATAGTTTTGAAAAAAATGATGAAAATACCACAGAAAATTTTATTTTAAATGTAACTGGAACTAAAAGTATTAGAGGTCTTAATCCTACCACTCTATCGGAACTGACAGGTATACCAAGAGAAACAGTAACAAGACATCTTGCTAAATTACTAGACAACAGAACAATTAAAAAAGATAGACAAAATCTATTTTATTTTCCAAGCGTTCAAGTTAAAAGAAAAAGTTTGATAAAAAATATAGAGTTTGTTAAAAATAAAGTTACAGAATTTGTTTATAAAGTTACAAAAACTATGAATTAGTTTTTTTATTTGAAAAAGGACTAATCTTACCAGAAATTGTTTGACCAGATTTTATTATAATTTGATCATTTTTGTTTTTTTTATTAGAGAATAAATTTCCTGTTATTTTTTTAGTTTTACCATCTAAAGAAATATTAATATTTTTTTTTGAGGTTTCTTTGGTGTCTTTTTTCACGAAGTTTTTAATTTGAAAGTTTTTGATAAAATATTTTTTTACAGCTCCTTAAGCCTCTTATACACATCCATCCAACCGCTATAAACAATCTTTTTGTTTTGTTACTTTTTTTCATATTCATCTTTTTTTGTCCATCTTGGGTTTTCTACATAGTTTCCACAATAATATTTAAATTATTTAATAGCTATTAAATATGCCCAAAATGGGGATAAAGCTGTGATATATAATGATATATTCAGTAAAATATAGAAAATTACGCCCAAAATGGGGATAATACTTATTACAATTCTCTTAAAACCATTAAAAAGCTTAAATAATAAGTTTAACTAAAGAGAAATGATTAAAATAATAAAGATATTGGCTGTTTTTAGTCTAATTGCGCTCACTTCCTGCGCAAGAAATCTAGACCCCATTGAGAAGAGTGACTTTAAATGTGGCACTTGCAGGTACGGGTGTAGGTAAATCTCTATTCATGTGTCATGTGGCTGCGTCTATG
>PYIJ01321273.1_pt1 | contig 9979 bp, 6 predicted proteins | sample 3578051 | NCBI WGS metagenome assembly PYIJ01 (sample SAMN08408021, study PRJNA431606) | Marine metagenome isolate SA_KN192-05_S13_5m, whole genome shotgun... | biome: marine; feature: oceanic pelagic zone; material: water; isolation source: surface water sample, 0.2-0.8 um fraction ... | reverse complement strand
TGTCAGCTGCCATCAATGCTCAAACCAGTTCGACGGGTGTGGCAGCTGCAGTAGATGCTCATGGTGCTCTGAAGCTCACCGAAAACTTTAATGGTGAGATTAAAATGTCTCATGTCGAGATCAACGGCGTAAATTTCGCTGAAGATGAAGTTGAATACTTCGCAAATTTCACAAGTTACGACGGCACTGGTGAAATTGTTGGCGAGGTTCGAAAGCTGACGGATATGGATCAAATTGTTGGTACTTCTGTCAATAATTTGAACGCCACGCTAAACCATATAAGCTCGCAAATGGCATTTGTAGGTGCACAGATCAATAAAGTGGACACCCAAAGCCAGGTGTTGTCAGAACGCAAAATCACGGTCGATGAGAAAATATCAGAAATCGGTGACGCTGATTTAACTGAGCTGGTAACGCAGCTTAAATCATTGATATTAAACAGAGATGCTGCGCAGCAAGCATTTGTTAAAATAGGGCAACAGAGCCTTTTTGATTATCTAAGATAGTTGAAATAGTGAAGGTGGGTCGGGTCTTTGGCACGCGATTTGCAGTGTTCATTCAAGACTAGACCGAGGAAGGACTATGACGAAAATCGATACGAATATTGCGGCTTTGAAATCGCTACATCATTTGACTCGCAATGAGAATGATTATTCCAAGGCGGTTGAACGCCTTTCGTCGGGTAAACGCATTAATAACGCTGGTGACGATGCTGCTGGAGCATCCATTGTTAACCGAATGACAGCTCAAATCTCGGGTATGAAAATGGCAATGCGCAATGCTGCTGATGCTATTTCGATGTCACAGGTGGCTGAAGGCGCAATGGATGAGGTTTCGGATATCCTGCAGCGCATGCGCGAATTAGGTGTTCAGGCAGCAAACGGAACATATTCGGGAGCAGACCGTGTTGCTCTTAACCAAGAAATTAATCAGTTAAAAAATGAACTTCTGAGAATCTCAGAGACTACATCTTTCAATACGACTAAGTTACTCAACGGCACATTTCAAGATACGCAGTTCGAAATTGGTTTTGATGAGACGCCGCAACATACACACACTTTAACAATCAAAGACATGTCTCCCTCGGCTTTGGGTATGTGGGAAATTAATTCTCAGCTCGAGAAGACCGTTTCTCTGTCTTCAGTTGCAGCTAATGCGGCTGCTGCGATTATAACCACTTCGGCTGATCATGATTTTGCAGCTGGGGATATCGTGGCCTATGAAAAAGGCTCTTCGCCGATCCCAGGACTTATCCCGGGCAGAAATTATAAAGTCGCCACAGCAAATCTTGCTGCCACTACTTTTTCCCTAACTGAGTTAGATGGCACCGCTATTACTTATGGACAGCTCACAGCGGCCGGATATGGTTCTGGAACTGGTGCTAAATTCCACCTATCAACTTTGGCAGGAGCCCCTAATGTTGCGGAAACGGGAGGCGCAGCTGCCGGTTCAAATGTTTTGGCCGCTGAGAACCTTACAATCTATGGTCATGTCGGAACGGAAACAGCAAATATTACAGTCGGTTCTACAGGCAGGGATATTGCAGCTGCGGCGAATAATATTACCAGTTCGACTGGCGTGACGGCATCTGCTCAGACCAATGCGCGTTTGACTTTCACGCCCAACGACACGAGCTCCGATTATAAAATAGTTTCATTCGACTTGTTTGGAATGAATACCCAAGCAATCAATGTTACTTCTTCCATTAAAATAGGTAGCGCGGATGGACTTAATATCGCTGATCTGTCAGATTTGAGAGATAAAATCAGCGGCATTTCGGGAAACACTGACATTACGGCGACACTGTCGGCTGACGGAACATATATCGATTTGTTCTCCCCCGACGGCTACGACATTGTGATCGATAATTTTGATTTTCCTATGGATAGTTCGCCTGCCCAAACCACGGCTACTGTTGCCAATGGTGGAGCAAATACCAGCGACACCATTACCGCTACCGCCCATGGATTTAAGGTCGGTGATGTGGTTCGGCTAACAAGCATACATAATTCCGAGAGCACTCTTGCTGGTTTGTCGTTGGACACTGATTATTTCATTAAAACGAGTGCAGCCAATACCTTTACTCTTGCTACAGGAAGTCACACAGGAACGACAGTAAACGTTACAGCTGCAAACTCTAACCCGTTAACGTTTACCAAAGCATTGAAAACCATGAATGTCCAAACAATGGACGGAGACAAAAACCTCAAAGGTTTTGCCGTGCAGCTTACCGATAAAGAGTTGGGAAACGATGAAACGCCTAATCTCGCAGATAACATGAGAATAACCGGCGAGGTCACGTTTAGATCTCCGGAAGTCTTCACAATTGTTCCTGCAGATGACGAAAGTATTTTCAGAGATCAACCTCAGTCTGCAAGTCTGACTAAAATATCTGAAATGAATGTACTTACCATCCGCTCTGCACAAAGTATGTTGGCCGCTATTGACGGTGCCCTGTTATCCGTAGATGCCGAAAGAGGCAAGTTAGGGGCAACAATGAATAGGATGGAACACACCATCGACAACTTGTCCAATATTGTCATGAACACGCAGCAATCGAAGGGCAGAATTTCTGATGCTGATATGGCAGCTGAATCTGTCAATCTTTCTAAATCGCAAATTTTGCAGCAAGCCGCTACAGCCATGCTTGCGCAGGCTAATCAGTCGATGCAAAGCGTACTGGATTTATTGCGTTAATACTCCTCCCTCACCTTACGCAATAAAGAAAGCCCCCCGAAATCGGGGGGCTTTCCATTTTACGAGACTTTCACTTGTATAGTTTAAGTGATTAGCCTTGCAGCAGAGCCAGCAGACCTTGCCTAGAAGCGTTGGCCTGGGCAAGCATTGCAGTGGCAGCTTGCTGGAGGATCTGTGCCTTAGTCAGCTTCGAAGTTTCTGAAGCGAAGTCAGCATCTACGATGCGGCCTCTAGAAGCATCGAGGTTGGTTTGGTACGTAGTCAGGTTGCTGATGGCACTATCAAGACGATTTTCAACAGCACCAAATCCAGCACGGAAGGTTGAGACCGTATCGATAGCAGTGTCAATAGCAGCTAGAGCCGCAGTTGCATTTGCCACCGATCCAACACTGAGGCCCTCTGAAGTAGTATCTACTGCTTCAGACTGAGCCTGCAGACCTAACGTTGCCAGGCCAGTGTGTGTGTCTTGCTCACCATCTTCAATTGAAATGGTTCCACCATCATTTGATGTGAGTGTCAAAGCACCGTGAACTACATAATCACCCGTGGCTTCGGCTGTTACCGAGGTGCCAGTTATGTCCGTAACAGCAGTAATAAAGCCTGTTGCAGTTCCAGAATTGGCATCGATGGTTAGACCAGATGCAGAAGTAAGAACCAAGGCACCTGTGGTAGAGTCGGCTGACGCAACAATGTCGATGACGCCTGAGAGTGCAGTGTTAATGCCATCTACAACAGTTTGAGTGTCGGTGTCGGCCGAAATATCAATAGTAATATCGTTGATACTAAAATCCGACAGTTGTGAGTTGGTAACACCGGCGAGATCAATTGTTAAGGTTGCTTTCGTTTCAGCTGTAGCAGTCACTCCTGCGCTTGCTGCATTGATAGCTGCAGCTTTTGACAGAGCGGATGCGGAGCTGGAGGCGCCAATGGCAACTCCATTAACTTCGACATTCATTGCTGCTGTCAAGGCAGTGGCTGTTACTACTGCGCCTCTGACAACGCTGCCGGTAGTTTGGTTGAAACCAAGGGCAGTGACGTCAGCGACTGTTCCAGGGGCAGCCGTAGCATTGGCACCGTAGCCATTGACATGTGATCCGGCTTCGATAGACACAGCTGAACCATCTGCATTGGCAAGCTGGACAAAACCACCATACACATCATTAGTATGACCAACGTTTCCGATGTCTGCGCCAGCTAGGTTAATGTTGTCACCACTGGTATTCGAGAACACAATGAACCCACTGCTGTTAATAGTAGCAGTAACCTGTGTGGTATTATTCACCTCTGCGACGAAGGCTTCCTTAGAATCTTGAGCGGCAATCGTTACACCATTAACCGTTATTGTACCGCCAGCGGTAAACGCAGAGCTCGTTCCAACTACTTCGTTGAATGCAGTAGCAACCGCTCCGTGAGAACCTGAATTCTTATTAATCATCGCGGCAACTACAGCTGCGTTACGGCCTGCTGAGCCATCTGCGGCTGGAGAAGCCAAAGCCGACTCCAAGCTGTGCGCGATGCCGTTTAGTGCAGTCGTTGTTCCGGTATTTTCTGCTTCCGAAAACGCATTTTGGCCATTAATCCGAACGTCAGCTGCCAAGAAGTCTGTGCCCGCAGCCATAGCTGTGATCCGCTCTGAAGTCAGAACACGTGCGCTTGAAGATGATCCGATTCCAAGACTACTGACGTCTGTTTTCTGCAGAGCAATCTCAAGGGAGTCTCCCTTATCAATGCCAATTTGCATTGTAACAGAGCTATTCGTACCATTTAGCAAATTTACTTGATTGAAATTTGTTTGGGTAGAAATGGCGTCGATTTCAGCTGCTAGAGCGTCAACTTCAGCCTGGATTTGAGCCCGATCAGTCGCATTCAGCGTGCTATTACCAGCTTGGACGCTCAGTTCACGCATGCGCTGCAAGATATTCTCGACTTCGCCGAGAGCTCCTTCAGCTGTCTGCGTCAAAGAGATTGCGTCGTTTGCATTGCGAATAGCTACACCCAAGCTACGAGTTTGAGCTTCAAATTTTGAAGCAATAGCTGAGCCGGCAGCATCGTCAGCTGCAGAATTGATGCGTAAGCCTGTAGACAAGCGATTCATAGCAGAATTCAAGTCCTGCATTGAGTCATCCATGCCTCTTTGAGCGACCAGCGCACCAACATTAGTGTGGATTGATGTCATAATAATTTCCCCAAAAAAGCGCGATATTGCGCGTTAAACAACGGAAGCAATATCGCTTCCAAGATTTAGAAACGACATGTGGGGAGTTTGTTTAGAAAAAAATTTGTTATTTTTGCCAGCAAGGGAACTTGTGCTTAGCTGTCTTTGTTGAAGGCATCCATCATATTGGTCAAAAATTCGCCCGTATTGTTCATGCTGGTCACCAACGCCTCCATCGCGGAGAACTGTTTAGTGTAGCGGGTGCGAATTTCTTCCATTCGTTCATCTAACTTCGCGCTGTCAAGGTTGAGATCAGTAACTTCTGTTGTTATCTGCGTCTTTCTGTTCGAGAGGTCGCCAGCGGATTTGATGGTTTCGTCGATATAATCTGAGAGAGTGTCAATCAGGCTCTTGCCTATAAATATATTCGCGGTGGCGACATTTTGGCTAGGCGTCACTGAAACGCCAAGTAAATCGCCAGATGTTGGCCCGTACACAGTATTTCCATCGCTATCTGTACTGCTGGTGAGCGTTGTGCCCCCTAAGGTAGCGACGCTTGAACTACTATTGAATGTCCATGCATAGGTGCCAGGCGTTATATCTGCCGAAGCACTTTTCGTAACTGACAGAAAGTCTGAGTCCGAAGTGGTAGTTGAATTGAAAATAGCATCGAAAGTGGTCGCATCTGCTGCAAGCGCATTCTCAAAAGATGATTTGGTTAAGGTCAAAGTGCCATCAAGATTGGTGCGGACGCCAAGATTTGAGAGATAAAGAGATGAGGTGCCAAAACCCGTCAGCGCACCATTTGTGAGGGATCTGAGTTTTTTAACAACTGCTGCTGCTACTGGGTCATTGTTTAATGGTCCAGCCTCAGTTGTGGCGGAGCCAGTTTTGGTTAATTCGTTCAATTTCGTGCGCGATGAGTTAAGACTATCTATAAAAGATTGCATTTGATTGTAGGCTGTTGTCGTATCGAGGGCGCCACTTACCCTGAAAGTTGAAGAAGTCGTGGTTGTTAAGTCGAGCGTATAGCCTTCGAATAAATCGGCAATCGTGTTGCTTTCGCGCGCTATTGAAATGCCGTCAACCGTAAGAGTAGCGTTTGAGGCCGCCACGGTCTGGTGGTTGTTGTTGTCACTTGTAGTGTCTAGCGCGGTAATTGTTGACCCGGAGCTTGTAGGCGTAACAGTCAAGCGTAAAGCATTATCGGCGCCCGTCTCCGAACGCACCAGAAGCGAATAAGAATTCTCGGCTTTTTTTACTATACTCGCCGAGACACCAGTTAGTGCATTGAGACTGGAAGCTATTCCTGCCAGGGTTTTGTTTGAGTCCGAGATAGTGGCAGCTACTGCGGATACGCTGGTGTCGCGTGTAAATGCTGTGGCATTCGAGTTCCATGTGCCAAAATCGACAGAAATAGATCCAGTTGCTAGTTCCTGTGTCGGTGAAGTGTAACCCGAAAACTCTAGGGTTTGTGAGGTTGCCAGAGCGGTTACCTGAACATCTGAAGTAAACGGTGTTGCCGAGGACACATCACTTACTGCAATCGTATTACCTGTACTGGAGCTCGTTGCTGTGTATTTAGATGTTCCTGCGAACCCAGAAATGTTTGTTTTGAGGTTGCCTAGCTCTGAAGATAGGGTGGCTAGAGCCGAAATGGCTGTTGTGCGCTTATCTATTTTGTTTTGCAGAAGGTCTTTTTGAGGTGCAGTTTCGGCTTGGACAAGGCTATCCACGATCTGAGTAATATTCAGCCCAGATCCTTTTGAATTTAATGCGCTAAGATAGTCGACACTCATCTAGCCACCCGAACACCTTCCAACATATCAACGTCTCAAACCTGCAAAATTTATGCCAAGTCCCGAGACTTTTCGCTGTTTTAAAATGTAGGCCAACCGCTAAATATTGGCGCCCCAAGACGTTAACGTGGCTATCAAACAAAGGATATCGTAATGTTTTATGAGCAGGCTAAGCGCTCCTATGAGCTTCACGAAACCAATTTCGTGGAAAATATTGAAAATAATCATGAAATAGTACGATTAATTCTTAAAGAATTGCAAAAACATTTAATAATTATCACTTCGCGCGAGAAAATTGATCTAAGTAAACAGGCGCGTCACTATGCGAAGGCTCACACAGCGCTACATTTGCTCCTTTCCAGCCTCGATCCAGAAAAAGGCGAAGAAATATCCAACAATCTGGCAGGGCTTTACTTATATGTTCAGCAGCAATTAATCGAAGGGCGCGACCAAGACGGGTTTAAAGGCGAAAGAAACATAGTCGGGATTGTTACAGATTTGATCGAAGCCTGGGAGCAAATGTAGGAACGTAAAAATAATTTTGTGGTTTCAAAGTTTTCTATGTTTCCTAGCTGATAAAAAAGAGTTATTTTGAAGCTGGAATTTTTGGGAAAAGGCTGATCCATGGGTTTTTGTCCTCAGTGGGTATTTGATGTTTGCAGCGCTCGAGCGGCGCAGGAATTCATTTCTTTGGATTTGGATCTAGAAACCTATGCCAAGAAATATGAAAAGGGCCTCAGTGAGCATTATGAGGTAGTAAGCTATTCTTTGGTTTATGAGGCAGCCGAAGAAATGCTTCGTTTCCTAGACGAAATTGAAGAAGAAGCTGCCTCTGAGTGCCTCCATAGCTTTATTTTTAGTCGAACTAAATTTGAGTCCAAAGGTAAGGTCAGAAAGCTAAAATCTCTTTTGTCTACCGCTCTCGACCCGGAAAGGGACCTAAATTTTTACCCAAATGTTACCACCAAGAATTTTCGAGGTTTTGTTTTTAGTTTGCGCTCTAAAAATGAGTTTTTTGCTCCTGACGGTTGGAATATATCCGATGAGGAACATATCGAGTGGCTGGCAGAACTTATAAACCAAGAACTTTCACTGTTTAACTCGATCTGACCGTTAAAAATTTAAACCTCTGCAGCTATTTAATTCCAAAATATTTAAAGATTTTGTGGTGTATAGGTAAATAAAACGCCATTATCGAAAGCATGAAAATCCTTCTGATTGATTTGCTTCGAAGTATTGGTCTGGGCGTCATTTTCGGTAGCATTATGGCCGTCGTCTCGAGCGGGTTCGTCCTCGGTGTTTTGTATTTCACCGGGTTAAGAGGCCGCATGGATTTCATGCAGAGCGAAATTTATGGAATTTCTCTCAACCCCATTGTTATTCTGTGGCTTCTGCTAGCTGCTGGTTTGGTTGTCTTGACGCGTCGCTTGGCTAATATAGATGCCTGGCAAACGCCCGCAGATAGCATTTATGCCGCACACCTTCCAGACAGCCGGCTCGATCATAAAAAAGGCTTTGCCTCAACCCTTGCAGCGTTTATTTCGGCAAGCGGAGGTGCGTCTGTTGGCCAATATGGGCCACTAGTGCATTTTGGTGGCGTGATGGACAGCCTTTTTCGCCGCGTGACAGGCGGCATTTTTTCAATGGATGTTTTTATCGGTTGCGGGGTCGCTGGAGCCATTTCCGCTGGTTTCGGTGCGCCGATAGCCGGCATTGTTTTTGCCCATGAAGCTATTATCAAGCACTTCTCGCTCCGAGCTATTGCGCCGATTGCCATTTCAAGCATAACGGCATCCGCAATGGGTCAATATCTGTTCGGTTCGCGCCAGCTCTTCCAACTTAGTTTTGCCCCGCCTGAGCTTATTTCATCTCTGCCGTTTTTAATCGGCTGCGGGATTGTTTTTGGGCTGGTAGCCGTGCTTTTCATGGTATCGGTTCGCTTCTTCGTTTCGCTCGGCAAAAAATCAGGCTTATCAATCACGACGCTGACCTTTTGTGCGGCTCTCGTTTGCGGCAGCGTGGGTATGGTGTTCCCTCAAATCCTCGGTCTGGGGACGGAAACGATAAATGATGTGTTCGCGCAAGAACAAACTTACACGTTTTTGGTTGTTTTGCTTTTTGCCAAAATAGCAATGACGGCTGTGTGTCTGGGATGGGGGCTTTTCGGGGGGGTGTTCTCGCCAGCGCTTCTTATAGGCGCCACCAGCGGCATGATCAGTGGAAAAATACTGGCTGGTGTCGGTTTTGTCGGGCTTATCCCAGTGTTGTCGGTGGGTGGGCTAGCAGCTGTGAGCGCATCAATTATTGGCGCGCCGATGTCTGCCGTTCTTATCGTGTTCGAATTGAGCGGTTCTTATGAGTTTTCTGTGGCGGCGATGATTTGCGTTGTCATGTCGACGCTGGTTTCTTATCTCTTGTTCGGCCACTCCTATTTCACACGTCAACTAATGGACCGTCAAATTGACATCACGATGGGGCGCGGGCATTTGCGCATGACTGAATTGCCTGTGACAAAATATGTGCGCCCTTCCGATTACCTTGCCGTGGACGGCACAAGCAGCGTCGATACGGCAATATCTAATATGGTCGCTGCTCAGGTTTCGGAGGCCTATATATTAGGCAAGGCAAATATCTTCATTGGGAAAGTTTTGTTGTTTAAGCTGATGGCAGCGCAACAGGCAGGAGATACTAACACTGTTGCTCTTGCTAAAATGGTCGAGCCCAACCCGCTGGTTTTGGACAAAGAAAGCTCCGTTGCTTCCGCTATTGAGACAGCCAGCGATTTTGTCGGGGAAAGCATACCGGTCGTTGACATGTCAACGCAAAAACTAGTGGGCGTAATTACGGAAGCGGATCTTTTACAAGCTTATCTTGAATTACAAAATGATGCCCGTGTTATCGAAAATTAGGCTAGCAAATCAACTTGACCGCTGAAGCGAGGCATATCTGCCTGCATTGATGAAGTTAAAGCCAAACGAACAGCAGCAACATTGTGCTGGAAGGCAGGCAAAAATCCGGCTCGCATTGCCAAATTGGTTTCGGTTAACACCGTTGAGGGAGCTTGACGCGGATGCGCACGCAGGGCACGCGGTGCATCTGCATCGGCTCGGACAGGCAACTGGGCTTGGGTCGGCCGTGATACATGCATCGGGCTTGCCGGTGCAATGCCTGCAGCGGTTTGCTGGAGAGTTGGCACGGGGTTTGCAAATGAGTTCAACGCAACGTGCTGTGCCGCCGCTGCAGTTCCTGTCGGAACGGGAGCAACGCGAAACGGCGTGTCTGTGGACGTAAAAATTGCCATGGGCAAATTTTATGCCAAAACGGTCCG
>PYIJ01260903.1_pt1 | contig 10016 bp, 11 predicted proteins | sample 3578051 | NCBI WGS metagenome assembly PYIJ01 (sample SAMN08408021, study PRJNA431606) | Marine metagenome isolate SA_KN192-05_S13_5m, whole genome shotgun... | biome: marine; feature: oceanic pelagic zone; material: water; isolation source: surface water sample, 0.2-0.8 um fraction ... | reverse complement strand
GTATGCTGATATTTTTGTGACTGCTACGGGTAATAAAGATATTATTAATCAAGATCACATGAGAGAAATGAAAGATAGAGCCATAGTTTGCAACATAGGACACTTTGATAATGAGATCCAAATTGAGTCATTACAAAATTATAAGTGGGAAGAAATCAAACCCCAAGTTGATCAAGTGACATTTCCTGATGGAAAAAAACTAATTATTCTATCTAAAGGCCGCTTAGTAAACCTAGGTAATGCAACTGGTCATCCTAGTTTTGTGATGAGCGCATCATTTTCAAACCAAGTATTAGCGCAGATTGAACTGTGGGAAAATCATCAAAATTACGAGAATAAAGTCTATGTTTTACCGAAGAAACTGGATGAAATGGTTGCGATGTTCCACTTAAAAAAAGTGGGAGCAAAGCTGACTGAAATGTCAAAGGATCAAAGTGATTATATCGGCGTTGATCAGCAAGGACCTTTTAAGAAAGAAACTTATAGGTACTAACTATGAGAAAAGATTACATCTTTACCTCTGAGTCAGTCTCTGAAGGTCATCCCGATAAAGTTTCAGATCGCATCTCTGATATGGTGGTGGATCATTTTATTGCCAAGGATCCTTTCGCAAGAGTTGCATGTGAGACACTAACCACCACTAATAAGGTAGTGTTAGCTGGTGAGGTTCGAGGACCTGTCGATGAGGACAAAGATGAAATTATTACAAAAGTGCGTGAGTGCATCAAAGATATTGGGTATGAACAGGATGGTTTTCACTGGCAAAACGCTGATGTTCAATATTTACTTCACGGCCAGTCAGCTGATATTGCAATGGGCGTAGACTCAGCTGAAGATAAAGATGAGGGGGCAGGAGACCAAGGTATTATGTTTGGTTATGCATGTACAGAAACTCCAGAATTAATGCCTGCTCCAATTTATTATTCTCATAAAATTTTAGAACTCATGGCCAAAGGAAGAAAAGATGGAAGTTTAAAAGGATTAGAACCAGACTCTAAGAGCCAAGTAACTCTTCAATATGTTGATGGCAAACCCCATGCTGTTACTTCTGTGGTAATATCTACTCAACATGCTGAGGGTCTATCTCCAGCAGATGTAAAAAAAATTGTAACTCCTATTTTGCATGAGTCCATACCAGCTAACCTTTTAAAAAATTTAGATGACCAAGAGTATTACGTAAATCCAACTGGGAACTTTGTGATAGGAGGTCCCGATGGAGATACGGGTCTTACAGGTAGAAAAATTATTGTTGATACATATGGCGGCGCTGCTCCTCATGGTGGAGGTGCATTCTCAGGTAAAGATCCAACTAAAGTTGATCGATCAGCAGCATATGCATCACGTTATTTAGCTAAAAACATTGTTGCAGCAGGGCTAAGTTCACAATGCACCATTCAATTGTCGTATGCTATCGGTGTAGCGAAACCTCTCTCAATTTATGTAAACACTCAAGGGACCAATACTGTTGATGAGGCTAAAATTGAAGCCGCTATTCCTGAAATCATGAATTTATCTCCAAAAGGTATAAGAGAAAAACTTCAGTTAAATAAAGCTATTTACGAGCAAACAGCAGCATATGGGCATTTTGGTCGAGCTTATAACAGCACCAGTGGAGCTTTTTCCTGGGAGGCATTAGATTTAGTCTCTGACTTTAAATCACTAGCCTAAGTGAGTTTTTCATTTACTGTTAAACACGAAGACGAACTTTTCGAAATTACTAATAAATTAGCACCAACGTTAAAAAACCAAAAAATTATTTTTATTGAAGGTGATGTTGGTGCAGGAAAGACGACTTTTATCCGTTATCTATTAGAGACATTAGCAAAAAATAACCAATCAAAATTCTTTTTTCAAGGAAGCCCAACCTATCAAAGAGAAAACCAATATTATTTTAATCAATTAAATTGTGTCCACTTTGACTTTTATCAAGTGGAAGATGGCCTTGGTATCGATTTAGAAGATTATATTATTGATCACTGTCTTTTCATTGAATGGCCCTTGAATTCTTTAAAAAAAAGATACCAACAAGAAGCTTTGTTTATTAAAGTTAAGACTGAAAATAATTATAGGACTATTGAAATGCATTCAGAGAATCTACAATGGCTTCATCAAATTCAGTAAATCTTTCCAAAATAAAAAAACAATTTTCTCAAAAGAATATTAAGTTGGGTGGTAAATTAAATTTCCACAGTGATGCTTCAAATAAAGTTTTCCAGCTTTGTAAAACTGCTAATAAAAATTTTTTATTATTATCTTTTCAAAATTGTCCTAGTGATTATGTGAAATATTTAAGGGCAGATAAAATTTTAAACAATTTAGCAGTATCTACGCCTAAGATATTAGAACAGCATAAATCCCAAAGATATGTTTTGATGGAGTATTATCCTATTGATAATTCTTCAAAATATTATCAAAAACCAGAAATTAAAAATATTTTCTCTGCATCTGTCAAAAGCATTATTAATCTTCAAAAAAAAAGAAAAAGATTTTCAGGTATTCCTATTAAATCAAAGCTTAATTTAATTAAAAACGCATCTCAGGGTATTGAAACCTATATCGATTACTATGATCATAAAATCCAAATAGGTTTTTATTTAAATAAACTCATACAACAATCCATTAAAAAAAACCTTTATAAACTTCAAAAATACACACCAACTTTAACGCATGGTGATTTTTTTTTAGATAATTTGATTTATTTCAAAAAAGAACTTTTTGTTATAGACCACCAAGATCTTCATTATAATCATCCTTATTTGGATATTGCCTCACTAATTTTTGATGCTAGAAGAACTTATTCTCCTAAACTAGAAGAAAAAATTATTAAAGATTATGCCAGAAAATCAGGCCGATCATTGAGCCAATTCAGAGAGGATATACATATGGTGAGCTTAGCAAGAAATTTGAGAATCCTTGGAAATTGGGTAAGTTTATATCGTGCTGAAAAAACTCATTATCTTAAAAGATTTAGAAAGCATACTTGGTTTCAAATACTTAAACATGTGGAGCATTTAAGATTATGGGATTTAAGAGAGCTATTTGAAGAAATTTATAAAAAAACAAAATAAATGGATGCTTTAATATTAGCAGCAGGTTTAGGATCGCGAATGGAAGATCTTACAAACGATATTCCTAAACCATTATTAAAGATAAATAATAAAACTTTAATATCTTATGCTTTGGAAATAGCTACTAAGCTTCCTTTAAGTAATATTTATGTCAACACGCATTATCAAGCAGACAAGCTCAATCAATATTTAATTGAAGAATATCCTCATATTATTATATCTCATGAGAATTTGATTTTAGGCACAGGAGGAGGCATTAAAAAAGTTCAAAAACAAGACTTGTTAGTTATGAATACGGATAATCTATGGCAATTATCATTTATAAGTGAAATTGAAAAGGCCATAGCTTACTTCTCACAAAATCAACATATTGAAAATTTATTGTTAGTTAATTCTGACTCTTCAAATAATGATTTAGAGATTAATGATAAAAATATAATTTTTCCGAGCTACAAAAAAAATACAAAATTTCAAGGTTGCCATCTTTTACGCAATAAAAGTCTGAATGAATACCCTGAAATTTTTGACATTCCTCTTTATTGGAAAGATTGTTCTATAAAGCAACGACTCTTCGGTTTTGAAACATCAACAAAAAATCCTCACATAGGCACTAAAGAATTATATTTGCAATATTAAAACTTCGTCCCATATATAGACTATGACTATAGAACAAATTAAAGATGCTGATTTTCAGCAAAGTGTAATTGATGGATCAAATAACCAGCCGGTTTTGGTTGATTTTTGGGCAGAATGGTGCGGTCCTTGTAAAGCTTTGGGGCCAATTTTAGAAAATATTTCTACAGAATTTGAGGGAAAGATATCAATTAAAAAAATAAATATCGATGAAAATCCATCAGCTCCTGCTAATTTTGGAATTCGCAGCATTCCTACTATCATGATTTTCAAAGATGGAGCGGTAGCTGATACAAAAATCGGACTTAGCTCTGAAGCTGATTTGAAGAATTGGATTAATAGCCAGCTTTAAATTTTACTTAGAAAAATTAAAATAAATCTAGTCGAGTTGTTCAATTGGAAAAGTGCTTAACTGCTCTAAGCCATTCTTTGTGACTCTAAACTGATCCTCTAGTTTTACGCCTTCTTTGCCTCCTACTTCACCAATGTATGTCTCAACACAAATGGTCATATTCTCTTCAAAGTATCCTGAGAAATCAGCGTTGGAGAAATCCTTATTAGGGTAGGCAACAAAAGGCCATTCATCACATAATCCCACACCATGAATGATGCAAGGATAATGATTGTCATAGCAACTATCAGGCAACTTCCATGACCTTTCAGCAAACTCCCTAAAACTTGTACCTGCTTTGATTAGCTCTTTGTTATGTTGAATATGTTCGACTGCTAGAGAGTATAGCTGTCTTTGTGTATCATTGAATTTTCCACCTTCTACAAAAGTTCGTGAAATATCAGCACAATAGCCATATGGACCTACCATGTCTGTATCAAAGGCAACTAAGTCTCCTTGCTCAATTATTCGATTACTACATTCTTGAAGCCAAGGATTTGTTCGAGGTCCTGATACAAGTAATCGGGTCTCAAACCATTCGCCGCCATTTTCTATGTTAGTCTTATGCATATATGACCAAAGCTCTTCTTCTGTCATGCCAGCTTGTAATTTTTCTTTCATCAACTTCATTCCTTTTTCGGCAGTTTCAATAGAGGCTTTCATACAAATTAGTTCATCTTCGGATTTAATAGATCTTGCCGTTTCTATGTATTTTTGTGCATTTAATAATTCTACGTTAAATTGTTTTAAAAGCATTTGAATGCCTACTGGGTCAGAGATATCAATCGCTAAACGATTATTACCAGGACAATGTTCTCTCATTAAATTTTGCACCATTGCTGCCCATTGTTGGGCATTTTTATCAACAAAATTATTTGCAGAAAAGAAATCCCAGCTTGAAACACTTCGAATTTCATCGATGGTACAGAGATGATTTGAGAGATGTTCGCTTTTGGGATAGTCAAATAAAATCACTTTTCCTCCAGCTGAGATAAAAACAAAACGAACTAGTTCATGCATAGTAAACATACTCATATTTCGACTATCAGTGGCGTAGCGAATATTTATAGGGTCAAAAAGAATACAGCCTCCTACATCATGATGTTGAAGTTGTTCAATTACTCTATTCAACCGGTACATACGAAGACGTTCAAAATTAATCTGATCTTCATAGAGATATGACTTAAATTGCTGGGCGCCTAAATCATGATTAATTACTTTTTCAAATTTCGGCCCAATTTTTCGATTAGCAAACTTACTTGTAAAACTAGTCATGTGCTATTTGAGGTAAATTAAACCACTTTTTCATCACATCTGAAATAAATTTCTGAGTTAATATTTTTGAGATTGACATCATATAGAGATTTCTTTAGATCAGAATTATAGGTAAGGATTAAAATTTTGAAAAATCTTGGTATAAATCAACCATCTTCACTAGATGTTTTTACTCCAGATCGTCAACAATTAGAGTTTTGCATAAAACCTATTGATAAAGCCAGAGGTATTCCAAACGATTATTATATTAGGAAAGAGTCTTTTGAATTAGAGGGTGAACATCTATTTAACAAAGGATGGTTTGCTGTAGGTTTTGTCAAAGATCTTCCTCAACCAGGTTCTGTTAAGCCAGTAAACTATTTCAAAAATCCTCTTTTATTGATTAAAAGTTCTCAGGATCAAAAAATAAGAGTTTTTCAAAATGTGTGCAGGCATCGTGGCATGGTTCTCATTGAAGAACCAACTCTTCTTAAAGGAGCAATTCGATGTCCCTATCATTCTTGGTGCTATAAACAAACAGGTGAAGTGGTTGCAACTCCACATATTGGAGGTCCTGGGTATAATTATCATTCGGGAATAGACAAAAATGAACTTTCTTTAATTGAAGTCAGATCTCATATTTGGAGAGATGTAATTTTTGTTAATCCTGATGGAATGGCTCCGCCATTTGAAGAAGTTCATAAACCTCTTTTAAATCGATGGGCTGTTTTTGATCAACCGATGTACTCAGACATGAGCGACTCATCTTTTCATCTTGATGTTAATACTAATTGGAAATTAGCCGTAGAAAACTATTTAGAGTCTTATCATTTGCCTTGGATTCATCCTGGTCTTAATAGTTACTCTAAATTAGAGGACCATGAAAATATTGTAGAGTATGGCCACTACGCAGGACAGATAAGTAACAAATATATTCCCCGATATTCAACTGGAAAACTATTTAATGAATTTCAAAACCTTGGCCCAGAGTGGGATACAAAAGGTGAATATGTTGTATTATTTCCCAACCTTATATTGGGCGTTCAAAAAGACCATGTCTTCAACCTTATCATTGAGCCATTAGGGCCTAATCAAATAAAAGAACACATTGAAATTTACTATTCTGATCCCTCAATGTTATCAGATGAATACCAACAAACTCGCCAAGAAAATGCCAAATTATGGAAGACTGTATTTGAAGAGGATATTTTTGTTGTGGAAGGAATGCAAAAAGGCCGCTACGCCAAAGGATTTGATGGTGGTCGATTTTCTCCCATCATGGATGAACCAACGCATGTATTTCATGATTGGTATGCTCGGCAAATTTTAAATACGCTTTAATTAGAGCTATTTCTTATTAAACAGTATTCCCGTAGTCAGTCCTTCTTTATTATTTTCTAAAATTAGATGAGCTTTGTGTATTTCACAAATTGTTTTAACCATTGATAATCCAAGTCCAAGCCCGCCTTCATCTATCTTATTAATTTGGTAAAGTGGTTTTATCACTTTTGTTTTTTGACCACTTGGAATACCGGGCCCTTGGTCTTTCACTAAAATTTTATCTGGACCAAACACAAAAGTAATCTTGGTTCCTTTTTTTGAAAATTTCAAGGAGTTTTGGATTAAATTAGTAAAAAGAATAAACATTAAATCTTTATCCATCTTTATTTTTGGTCCCTTGACTGTAGAAAATTCTGTCTTAAAGCCTTTATTTTCTATTACGGGTTCATATGTTTCAAAAATCTCATGACCAAGATCTTCAAGGTTTACTTTTATAAAATTTTTTCTTACAGAGCCACTTTGAATTTTTGCAATTTTGATAATGGTATCAAAAATATTGATAATCTCATCTATTTGAACAATTGAACTTTGAATTTCTTTTTTACTGATCTTATTGCTATTAATTTTTTTTTCTAAACTTAATCTTAGGTTTGTCAAAGGCGTCTTCAGGTCATGAGCAATATTAGCAGATTGGTTTTTGAACTGACTCATAAGGTTTTCTAATTGTTGAGTTGTTTGATTTATAGAATTTGATACTTTTACTAGATCATCATCTCCATCTAATTTAATTCTGGTTTTAAGTCTTCCAGATTTTATATAATTAAGAGAATTTTCAATTTTCGATATTCGCACTTGAGTATTTCTCGAAACAATAGAAATCACCAAAGTAATCACAATCAGTGAAAAAATTGTTGAAAAAAAAAATATTTCATTAATGGCGCTTTTAATTTGACTCTGGGTATTAAGTGATCTGGCGGCAATATAGATGTTATTATTAATTTTTTTGATCAAGGCTCTTGCATTAAAAAGTTCACCATTCTCAGTAATTAAATTAACATTATGATATCCTTGCTCATAAAAAATTAAATCCCTGGGAAATATAGCTCCTTCCGCAATTCTTCCCTCGTAATTTTCTGAACTTGGAATAATCATATAATAACTGTCTTGAGAAGGCCTGAGCGCTAAAGACTTTTGAGATTGCCATAAAAGATTTATACCCTCTAGGTCATAAGACAGGTCCCTGTCAATATTTTCAATTAATTTTTTTTCGATTAAAAAATTAGAAATAAACCAACAAAAAACGAACACAATGGAATAAATAGTTATTAGGATGAGGGCTTGCCTGATTGCAGACATGCCCCAATATTTTTTAAACATTTTCTTTTGGATTATAGATATATCCAGAACCCCTTACTGTTTTGATAAGCCTATCTTTGAATGGTTTTTCTATTTTAGATCGAAGTCGACTAATATGTGTTTCTATAATACTTGTGGTTGGGTCAAAGCTTATTCCCCAAACTAATTCAAGCAGCATTGTTTTAGTAATTTTCTGGCCTTCAAATCTTATAAAGTATTCCAACAAAGCCATCTCCTTGTTATTAAGATCTATTTTTGTCTTCTGTCTTAAACAAATTCTTTTTATTAAATCAATTTCTATATCCCCTGATTGAATTTTATCTATATTTACTGTTTTTAATTGTGAACCCCTTTTTGAGATAGCATTTACTCTTGAAACTAATTCCTCTAAAGAAAAAGGTTTGGCTAGGTAGTCATCTCCGCCAGCCTCAAAGCCTTCAAGTCTATTTTCAAGTTCATTTAAGGCACTAAGAAATATTACTGGAGTGTTATATCCCTCATTTCTAATTTTTTTTACTAAAGATAATCCATCGATGCCAGGGATCATTCGATCTATGATAAGAATTTCATAATTAATCTTTTTAATTGCCATTTCAGCTTGTACTCCGTCTGAGAAAAGGTCAGTAACATTCCCCATTTTTTTTAGGTTACTTTTCAACCAAGGGCCTAATTTCACATCATCTTCTAACAAAAGTATTCTCATATTCGTATTAAAACATATTGTCCCAGTTTTTTTTATAAAGTAATTTTTTGACTTTTAATGCACCAAGCATACAAAATTGTAATATAAGCCTAGTATAAACTATACAATTAAAAGCTTATTATTTATCCTTATAAGTATATTTTGTTTAAAAATGAAAAAATTTCAAAATTCCATTAACAATTTTTTTAGTTGGCTCTCTAAAACTGAGTTAGTAGAACTTGACTCTGTTGATACAAACGAAGACCCTATTCGACCAGATTATGACAATGAATTTAGGACTTCCCATGGAAGAAAAATTTATGGCTTGAAATCAAATGAAAATATTGAGAGCTTCATTTGCATTGCTTTCAGTAATGAAGTTCCTCAAACAATGAAGGAGCTAGACTTAATGAGTAAAAATGCTTTTCACGAAAACAATGGAAATATCGCTGTTGCTTATACAGTATGGTCAAGAAAACGGGGTGCGGGCAAAGAAACTATTTTCAATACAAAAAAATTTATTAAAGAGGAATTTAAGAGTGTGAACCGTTTCATCACTTTGTCTCCCTTGACCCCGATAGCTACACATTTTCATATAAAACATGGAGCAAAACTCATAAACATTAATGCAACCTCACAAAATTTTGAGTACGAATTTAATTAAACTTACTTTATATCAGGTGTTTTTTTAACTCACCTGCCTATAGCTTACAAAATTGTAATAATATGAATGTATAAAGACTAGAAAGATTGACTTAGGATTAACTTTCATAAGCACCTAGGAGGAAATATGATTAAACTAATTAAAACTATGTTAGTAGCAGTATTCATGTTTACTACTGTTACTGTCTCTTCTTCTTATGCTAAATCAATTAGAATCGCACTTGCAGAGCCACCATCAGATGAGCTTGCAGCATTCTTCTTAGCATTAGACAGAGCAAAAGCTAATGGACTAGACTATGAATGGACAGCTTTCTCAGATGAGGAGCTAGCAATTCAATCTGTGTTGAGTGGACAAATGGATATCGGTTTTGGTACTCCTTATTCTGCAATGCAGAAGTCTAAAGCACCAATTAGAATTATCTACCAACTTTCAAAATTAAAATTCTTCCCTGTAACTACAAAAGATTACAGTAAGTTAGAAGATCTTAATGGCGAGCCAATTCTATTGCACTCACGAGGCGGTGGAACTGACTCAATTGCTAATGTGATTGAAGATAGATTAGGAATTAAATTTGGTGAGAGATCTTATATTTCAGGATCTGCAAACCGTGTGGCAGCTCTTTTAGCAAACCAAGCCCAAGCAACTATTATTGATTTATCAAATAAAAATAAAATCATGGCATCTCAT
>PYIJ01455971.1_pt1 | contig 10019 bp, 4 predicted proteins | sample 3578051 | NCBI WGS metagenome assembly PYIJ01 (sample SAMN08408021, study PRJNA431606) | Marine metagenome isolate SA_KN192-05_S13_5m, whole genome shotgun... | biome: marine; feature: oceanic pelagic zone; material: water; isolation source: surface water sample, 0.2-0.8 um fraction ... | reverse complement strand
CGTAGACAACAAGATAAAGTTGTTACTAATCAATTTGAAAAGGCTGTGTTGTATGATGATCGAACAAACAAAGTTGATCTATCATTGGTACCATACGATCCTGCAAAAGGAATTTTACCTCCGAGTGCAGATAGAGAAATTGAATACAAGTCAGAAATTGATCCAGCAATTTACAACAATCATTCTGATACAAATGAAATTAGCACAAGCAAACCATGGTTAGATAGATATATCGGCAAAGTTTGGTGGGACTTATCGACCACAAGATATATTGATTACGAGTCTCATGATAATGCATATCGTAGAACACATTGGGGTAGATTATTTCCTGGAGCAAGTGTAGATATTTACGAATGGACAAAGTCGAGCGTAGCACCTGCAAATTACACAGGCGGTGGAACAGTTAAATCAACAACTAATTATGCAACGAAAGAAATTACTGATAAAGCAACAGAAAAAACTATAACAACTTATTATTTCTGGGTAAAAAATGCAACCACAGTTCCTTCAATCGAAGGCAGAACAAGTGATACTGCCACAGTAGCAAATATTATTACTTCTCCGATAGCACAAGGATTAAATTACTTTGCTCCTATATCTCAGAACTCGATTGCAATTGCAAATATATTAGATTTTACTACAAAGCAAAACACAGTATTACAATTGAATTATAGAAAACGTAATTCAAATGATAAAACAAATTCAAAACATGCACAATGGTTATTGATTAAAGAAGATTATCCAGATGCACCAATACAAGATCAAATTTGGAATAAAATGGTTGATAGTTTAGTAGGCTTTGATAAACTAAACAGTACCGTTCCAGATATGTCATTATCGATACATGATCGTTACGGTTCAGCAATAAGACCAAGACAGAGTTGGTTTAAAAATTCTAAGAAAGCAAGAAAAGTATTACATGAATCTTTAAATGCAATTACTAAAAATATCTTATTAGATGCTAATCATTTTGGTTGGGATACTGATTTGACAACTGCAAATTATTATGAAAAAACTAATTGGTACTACAACAGTTCATATGATGATAATACCATTATTGATCAAATAGTTAATTACTATTCAGAAATCAATACTAGTTTACTATCAAGAGATGAAATTATAAAAGTCAATTTTGGTTACAGTTCAAAATGGGAATTATGGCAATACACTGATGCTGATTATCTTGCAGGCACAACAACATCATATGATGCAGGAAATTTATCATTGGTGAGAGTTGGATTGCAAACTGCTACAGCAAAACTAAAAACAAATGTTTACACTGAAGAAGATTCAATTGCAATGGCAACTGAACTTCGTGCTTATATAAAAGCATTAAAAGATAATGTGCTTATAGCTCAAAACTTAAAATACCAAAATGAATTATTGTTTGCATTAATTAGATATGTAAACAGTGAACAAACCCATGTTGACTGGTTATTCAAATCAACATACTTAAATGTTATACAACAAGATACTGCATTAACACAAAAAGCATCTTTTGAAAAAGATCCGTTCAGTGACGTTAAAACATATATTGAAGAAGTAAAACCGTATCGTGCAAAAATTAGAAACTTCTTAAGTAAGAAGTCTCCTGTAAAAGAAAATGCAAATATGGCAATGAGTGATTTTACAAATGCTTCTGATTATATATTAGATACGAACACAAATAAAAACGTAAATCCAGCTCCAAAGGTTAACACAAAATTAGCTTTTGATAGAGTCAGTACATCAATCACATTGGTATCACCGCAGGTGAATGTTGTAACTACTTGGGCAACATCTACAAGTTATACCGCTGGTATTACTGTAAAACACAAAGGTGCATATTGGCAATGTAACTCATCACACACATCTGGTAACTTTGTTGCTGATGCACAGAGTGGTAAATGGCAACACACTAACTTTGCACCAACAACTGAAGCATCAGATGTTGCAAAAATTAATGCTGTTAAATCATCAACACCGACAACTACACATGTTGATAGATTAGCCAAGTACCATTATGCAACTGAACTAGCGGCACTTGATACTGCCAATGCTGAATCAGTAAGTTCTTTTGTCACAACACTTTCAAACAAAATTGGATTCTACAAAGACTTAGACATACAACCAATTGGATTTAAAGTTAACAGAGATCGAATTGGTCAAGAGTTAACATCGTTTGCATGGGATAGTTTAGATTGGGACGCAACAGCAGTAAGTTCAAATCCGCCAATGGGTTTTGATTACAATGCTATGCAGATATGGTATGATTCGAATTTTGCAAAAGCATCTGTTTGGAAAGATACAGTAGCTTATGCAAAAAATGATTTTGTAAAATATGATGATCTTACACATTTGAGTGCTTGGTCGGCTTCTAACAGTTATACAATTGGTGACGTTGTGAAACATAACAATGAAATTTATGTTGCAAATGTAACACACAAAAATTTAACAAATGAAACAACTTTGCAAACTTCTCGTTGGGATTTAATTAGAGATAGAATTTATTATACAAATGTTGCACACACATCAAGTACATTATTTAAAACAGATTATGATGCTGGTAAATGGATATTAGTTAAGTCACAACTTGACTCAGCAGGTTTTGTAAGACCACAACATGATCCACATCCTGAAGAACTTGCTCCAGTGAAACCAAAAGAGTCTTTGATACTAACAGTTAAAGTAAACGATTCAACAGACAGCAACAAAGCATCTGTTGTTATCCAAGGAGCATTTAGAGGAAATCCAGTTGTTATTACATCAAATGCACACGGACTAGCAAACGGTACACAAGTTAGAATTGCACAAGTAAAAGGCATGACACAGCTAAACAACAACACATATACTATTGCTAATGTAACGTCAGATACATTTGAATTGCAAGGTGTTAACGGAACAGGATTTGGTTTATATGATAGTGGTGGTGTTGCTATTCCAGTAATTAATGGTACTGGTGATTATTCACAATACAAAATACATTACACACCATTTGGTACTGTTGAATACTTGAGAGATAAATTTGTTGACGATGGAACAACTAGTTCAACAGATGATCACACAACATTAAATGGTGCTATTACTGTAGCGTCAAACACAATCACAGTTGCTGATGCAACAAAGATACCAACACCAAAACAAATAGTAAATGAAGTTGACAACACAGTAACTCAAAAGCCGGGAGCAATATGGATTGGTACAGAAAGAATAGAATACAGCACAGTCACAGGTAATGTTTTAAGCGATATTATCAGAGGAACACGTGGTACAACTGTTCAAGATCACAGCAATTCAGCAGAAGTATACAGTGGTAACACACATATACCAAATGCTAAATCAAAAGGATTCTGGAACGACAACACAGTTACATTGTTAGATAGCACATCAGAACAGGCAAATTATCTAACAAATAATGAGAATTTAATAGACTATATGCAAGATACGTTTGTAGACACAGACTATGTTGAATGATAAATATTAAGGAATAGGTAGAGAAATTATGGCAGTTACAAAAAGATTAGTTAAAGGATCAGCATTAAGCCACGCAGAACTTGATGGCAATTTCACTGATTACGAAACATTTAAGGCGTTGTTTGATTCAACCACGTTTACCCCTGGTAACGATGGTAAACTATTGTTTTGGAATAACTCTACTTCAAATGTTGAAGTGAAAACAGCAACAACTTCTGAAGTTACTGAAGGAACAAATTTATATTACACAGATGCTAGATTTGACAGCAGATTAGGTTCAAGAACAACCGACAATTTAACAGAAGGTACAAGTAATTTGTATTTTACGAATTCAAGAGCAGATGTGAGAGCAGATGCTAGAATTACAGCAGTGGTAACAAAATCATTTGTTAATGCTTTATATGTTGGTGATGCGGCACAGAACAGTTTTGAAATCAAAACATCTAGTTTCAATGCAGTAGCATCAATTAGATATATGGTTGATACAACTGGCGGAGTAGTTACAGCAACACTACCAGGCTCGCCAAGTGCTGGTGACACAATTGAATTTACAAATGGTGCAGAAAACTTTGCAACTAATAATTTAATAGTTGGTAGAAATGGAAATAACATCGATGGATCAGCAAGTGATCTCACTGTTAGTGCAAATCCGACAGGTGGTATGCTAACTTTAATTTACGATGGTGCAACTTGGAGATCTAGATAATGGCAATTGTACTTAGAAGAAATATAGGATCAGCATTAACATATGATCAACTAGATGATAACTTTGTTGATTACACAACGTTTCGTGACAAGTTTGATCAAACAACTTGGACTGGATCTAGCGATGGTTATGTTTTATATTTTGATAATCCAACAGGAAAAATTAAACTAAAAGAATTATCAGCTTCTGACATATCGGCGGCCTTTGGTACAAATTTTAATTCACACTTTGCTCTTAAGACAACAAGTGATTTGCCAGAAGGAACAAATTTATATTACACCACAGCAAGAGGCAACACAGATTTTGATTCGAGATTAGCAACCAAGTCAACAACTAACTTATCAGAAGGTTCTAATTTATATTACACAGATGCAAGAGTTTTAACAAAAATAAATGCAACATCGATTAAAGCATTATCAGATATACCAAACACAGCATCAAGTGATAATGCGAAAGTTCTTACTTATGATTTAACAACAGATTCGTTTAAGTATTCATCATTGTTAACTGAAAGTTTATTACCAGTTACCGACCATGGCTTAATCACAGATGGTAATGTTGTAACAGGATCAACAGGTGTTACAACAACTACACTACAGGCGCTTACAAATGTAAACTTCACAAGTGTAGCCACAGCCGTTGACGGAAATGTTTTGGTATATGACGGTACAGCAAGTGAATGGAAAGCTGGTGTAGTAACATCAGGTGGTGGTGCAGTTAACACAGGTGTTACAACATTCAAAGCATTAACCGACACACCTGCAAACTATTCAGGATCGGCAGGCAAATATGTAAAAGTTAATTCAGGCGAAACAGGAATTGAATACGACACATTAACCACTGATGATATTGCAGAAGGCACAGCAAAATTTTATACAGATTCAAGATTTGATACAAGACTTTCAGCAAAGTCAACAGACGACTTAACAGAAGGTTCAACTAACACATATTACACAAACACAAGAGCAGATGGTAGAATTGCATTACACATTGGTGCAAATTTAAACTTGGGATCCAAAACAACAAATGATTTAGCAGAAGGATCAGGTAATTTATACTACACCGAAGCAAGAGCCAATTCAGCAATTGATGCCAAACTTGCAGTGACAACACTGGCAACATTATCAGATGTTGAATCACCAAGTGGTCCAAGTGATAATGGTAAGTTATTAATGTATAGAAATGACGGTGGCAGTATTAATAGATATGAACTTACATCGTTTGCCAGCACAAGTGCGTTGCCGGAAGGTACAAATTTATACTACACAAATGCCAGAGTTGACAACAGAATTGCGGCGGCATCTATAAATGCATTGGCAGATGTTGACACAACTGGAGCGGCAAACAACAAAATTTTAAAATACAACGGCACCAATTGGGTGGTAGCAGATGACGGTGGTACTGGTATTGACTACACTGACTTGTCAGTCGGTGCAGAAGGTACTCCAGGTGGTAACGGTGCAATTGCTTACGATAACTCAACAGGTGTATTTACGTTTACACCACCAACACTAGCAGGTTTGGGTGGTATCGCAGATCTTACAGGACAAGCACTTACAAGTATATCAGATGTGAGCGTGGTAGCACCATCAGATGATGGTAAAGTATTGTATTACAATCACGGTAGCACAAACTTCCAATGGAAATCTTTGTCATCAATAAATGATTTAGCTGATGTAGATACTACTGGTATTGCAAACGCAAAAATATTAAAATATGATTCAAGTTCTAGCAAATGGGTAGTTGCTGATGATTTAAGTGGTGCTTCTGGCGTAACTGAATTTACAGCATTAACAGATACACCAACAACATATTCAGCGTCAGCAGGCAAGTACTTAAAAGTTAATTCCGGTGGTAATGGAGTTGAGTTTGATTCATTGTCAACTAGTGACGTTCCTGAAGGAACACGTTTGTATTACACAGATACAAGATTTGATAGCAGATTGGCATCAAAAAATACTGATCAACTTTCAGAAGGTAGTTCAAACTTATACTACACAGACACAAGAGCTGATGCAAGAGTGAGTGTTGGGTTTGGTACAAAATCAACTGATGATTTATCAGAAGGTTCTTCAAACTTATACTATACAGATGCGAGGGCAGATGCAAGGGTAACAGCTGGGTTTAGTGCAAAATCAACTTCAAATTTAAACGAAGGCACAAACTTGTATTACACAAATGCTAGAGCAGATGCACGTATTGGTGCGGCAGGATTAGCAGATTTAGGAAATGTTGCTACTCCAGGTGCATCAGATAACGGAAAAATTTTATACTACGATCATTCAAGTTTTTCATTCAAATGGAAAACAGATGGCGGTGGTGGCGGAACGTCATACGATCAATCACTTAACACAACAGACTCAGTAACCTTTGCTGGTGTAACGACTTCAAACTTTACAGTGAATGGTTCAGGTACAGTAAACTTTACAGGAACTGATCTTACATTTACTGCATCAAACAGAGCTAAAGTAAGTGGAGCACCTTTTAGACTTGCAAGAATGACAACAACTCAAAGAAATGCAATTACTTCACCAGAAGGTGGAGACATGATTTTTAATACAACTACAAGTAAGTTTCAAGGTTATAATGGTTCAAGTTGGGTTGATTTACACTAATGAAACAAGTTTTAGTAACATTAAACAAGGGCGTTGATTACGCAGAATTTTGGGATCAACTAGAACGTGATACCACAACAGACCCTAGTGTTGATTCTAATATTGTTCCTGATAGAACAGTTGATGTATCAAACAGAAAACCATTAAGCAATAGAACAACAGAATATGTTTTGTCAGATGACGAGATAGCACGTTTAAAAACTGATCCAAGAGTGATGGGCATTGATCAACTTCCACCACCAGAAGCAAAACAATTATTTGCACAGCAATCAGGTTTTTTTGCAAGATCATCTGTAACAACTTCAACTCACATTAATTGGGCATTGCGAAGATGCACACAATCAGCTATTGAATCATCGCCTGGTAGTACCTATCCTTATAACTTAGATGGCACTGGAGTTGATGTTGTAATTCAAGACAACGGCGTAATGAGTGGACATCCAGATTTTCAAGATGCTGACGGAAACACAAGACTTGTAGAACACAACTGGTACACAGCCGCAGGACAATCGGGTAGCATGAGTTCAAATCATTATGGGGACGTTGGTAATCATGGCACACATGTTGCAAGTACGGCGGCAGGAAAACTTTATGGTTGGGCCAAGAATGCATCTATATACAGTATACGTTTTGATTCGGGAGGCGGCATAGCAGACGGGGATGAATTTGATTTGATTAGATTGTGGCACAATCTTAAACCAGTCACAAGCACAGGATACAAAAAACCAACAATAGTAAATGCAAGTTGGGGATATAGATGGTACTATCCTGGTAGAGGTGCCAGTGGATCAGTAACAGATTTGGTTTATCGAGGATCTAGTGTAGGTACCACTCTAGCGAATCAATATGGGAACCGTGGATCGTATCATAACATATACGGAGTGACATCAATTGATGCCGCTTGTGAAGATTTAACAGATGCTGGTGTTATATATGTTAAGGCCGCAGGCAACTATTATCACAAACAAGATTTACCTTCTGGTGCAGACTATGACAACCATTACAAGTGTTCTGCAACATGGACATATTTTAGTGCTGGTACTCCTATCTACTATCACAGACCAGGCAGTCCACACAGTAGTGATTCAATTGTAGTCGGCAACGTGTATTCGTCACCAAACGGTACAACATCAGAAGCAGTAGCAAGTTCAAGTGAGAAGGGACCGAGAATAGATTGTTTTGCTCCAGGCAGTCACATTACAGCCGCAACGAACTCAACAGGGTATTCGACAAATACGCCATATCCTGGAAATTCATCTTACAACAGTGCTAAGATAAGTGGTACTAGTATGGCAAGTCCACAAGTGTGTGGTATACTTGCTTTGTTTTTACAAGTGAATCCACATGCTACAGCAAATGATTGTAAGAAGTTTTTAGCAGAACATTCACAAGCAATAATGGACACAGGAGATGGTAGCGGAACAGATTATACAGATAATTCTAGCACACAAGGTGGTCCGAACAGGTTTTTATACATGCCATGGAATTCGTCAAATGTGCTAACAATTAGTTAAAATAATTATATTAGCATATAATAATAATGCTAAATATAATATAAGTTAATATGGAAAAAGATATGAACAAAGATACAGATAAGCAAAAAGAACAGCACGTTGACGAAGGTGCTAAAGTGAATATGCAAGGACACTTGCTGATTCGTGATGCTGAAACAGGCGAAGAATTAGTAAACAAACGTAACGCAATTCATTTTGGAAATATGGCGTTTGTGATTGCAAATGCACTATCATATTGGAAAAACGAAGACAACGGCATTTACCATATGGCGTTTGGTAATGGTGGATCAGATGTGTTAAACACTGGTGCTATTAATTACAAAACAACAAACACAGGAACTATTCGAGATGATTCAGCAGGATTATACAATAGAACCTATGAAAAATTAATTGGTCAAGATGCAACCACAGACAGTAAAAATAATGTGAGTATTGTTACTAGTTCGGGTTCATACACAGATTTACAAATAACTTGCACGTTAGATTTTGGTGAGCCATCAGCTCAAGCAACATCTGACACAGCAACATCAGATTCATCAACAGATTTTATCTTTGATGAGCTAGGAATTTACGCATACAATTCAGGTGGTATTAGTAGTGAATATCTATTAACACATGTTATATTTCACCCTGTGCAAAAAAGTTTGAACAGAGTGATTGAAATTGTATATACTATAAGAGTTCAATTGCAATAATTCTCTTGCTTTTTGAACAGAAATTGTAGTATTATTATAAATATAAAGTAGGTACTATATATAGGTACCTAATACAAGGAGAGCAAAAGACTATGTCATATACAGTAAACAACACCAGAGGTTCAGTTGTTTCCACAGTTAATAATGGTACTACTGCGTCAGTTGGTGGTATAACACTAATAGGTAAAAACTACACAGGATATGGTGAGCTCATCGCAGAAGATTTCGTAAAAATTTTAGAGAACAATGCAAATCCAACAGCACCATCAGGTCCACTAGAAGGACAACTTTGGTGGGACACAACAAATCAATCATTAAAAGTTTACAATTCATCAACTAGTTGGCATCCAACAACAGTACATGTTGGAACAACATATCCACACTCAACAACAACAGGTGCGTTATGGTACAACACAACAACTGGTCAATTAAATGTGAACTCAGACGGTTCAGCAAGTGGTTGGAGACAGTTTGCTACTTCTTCAGAAAAAGCAGAGCAAAAAGTTCTTACATTAACAGCAACTAATGTTGACGATGCGGCGGCTAACGCAAATGGTTATTCGGCATCAGACACAATTGAAGTTGTTGCACAAGTTTTAACAAAAGGTGACGGTACATCAGTTGATGTTATCCAAGTTATATCACCTGCACACTTTAGTTTCGCTGATCCAGGATCAGGTGCAACTGTAAAAGTAGAAAAAGCAATTTATGATACGTTCAGTGCAAACATCACAGTTTCAAGTTCAACATCATCACCAAGTGGTACACTAATACGTGGTGTTAATGTTCAGAACAATTTGATTTCAGAAGGTGTTTCAGCAGATACAATCGGTGGCGTAACAAAAGATGGTATAGTTGGCGAAGCAAGAAACTTTGCACTTAAAACAGCAGACTTTACAGCAACGGCATCAATTGCACAAATTGGTGTTAACACAACATCAGGTTCAGTAACAATTACATTACCAGGTTCACCTGTAGCAGGTGACACAGTAACAGTTGCTGACTCACACGCACAATGGAGTACTAACTCATGTAT
>PYIJ01400894.1_pt1 | contig 10027 bp, 9 predicted proteins | sample 3578051 | NCBI WGS metagenome assembly PYIJ01 (sample SAMN08408021, study PRJNA431606) | Marine metagenome isolate SA_KN192-05_S13_5m, whole genome shotgun... | biome: marine; feature: oceanic pelagic zone; material: water; isolation source: surface water sample, 0.2-0.8 um fraction ... | reverse complement strand
CTCAGAGTGCTCCGGCTTATCTGAAACAAGTCGAGGAGGCCATCCAGGCCAGTGGAGTGGGTGAAGTCGCCAGCCTCTGCGGTCGCTACTGGGCCATGGACCGCGATCGCCGCTGGGAACGCACAGCCCGCGCGCATGAACTGCTCACCTCTCCTGACGTTCCGGTGAGCCAGATGTCAGCCGCTGAGGCGCTGCAGGCCAGTTACGACAGCGGCATCACCGATGAGTTCGTGGAACCCACGCGTCTACAGGCAACCCATCTCAACGATGGCGATGCCTTACTGATGTTCAACTTCAGACCTGACAGAGCTCGTCAGATCATTCAGTGCCTGGCCAGAACGGATTTCTCTGATTTTGAGCGCCCCCATCAGCCTCGGCTGGATGTGGTCACGTTCACGCAGTACGAGGCTGGCCTCCCCGTGGAGGTTGCATTCCCACCCGAGTCCCTGGATGACCTGCTGGGCCAGGTGGTGGCATCACGCGGACTGCGCCAATACAGAACAGCAGAGACCGAAAAATACCCCCACGTCACCTACTTCATGAATGGTGGTGTTGAGCAGCCTCTCGAGGGGGAAGACCGCCATCTGGTGCCCTCTCCGCGGGTGGCCACCTATGACCAGGCCCCTGCCATGAACGCTGAAACCCTCACCGTGAGCTGCATTGAAGCCATCGAGAAGGGGATCTATTCCCTGGTGGTGATCAATTACGCCAATCCAGACATGGTGGGACACACCGGCGTGATGGAAGCCGCAACTGAGGCGATTCAAACGGTTGACCATTGCATCGGGCGGTTGCTCGATGCCGTCGGACGCATGGGAGGAACGATGATCATCACTGCAGACCATGGCAACGCCGAGCGAATGCAAGGCGATGACGGTCAAGCCTGGACGGCCCACACCACCAATCCTGTGCCGTTGATCCTCGTGGAGGGAGAACGCAGAAAACTGCGCGGCATGGGCAATGCAATCCGCCTGCGGGATAACGGCGGGCTGGCTGACATCGCACCCACTCTTCTGCAGCTGCTCGATCTCGAGAAACCCGATGCCATGACCGGCAGCACCCTGATCGAACCAATCGAGACACCTGTGCCCTCCACCGCTCGCCTGCCACAACCGGTCTGATCGGCTCGGACATAAGATCTGCCCATGATTACCACCGTTCTTTCCTGGATCTGGATCGGCAGCGGCCTTTTGCTGATCCTGTTTGTGCTGCTGCACAGCCCCAAGGGTGATGGCATGGGTGGGCTCGCCGCCAGTGGTAGTACGTCGTTTACCAGTGCCAGCAGCGCTGAAGCGACTCTCAACCGCATCACCTGGACCACACTGGCCATCTTTCTGACGCTGGCTGTGATCCTGAGTGCCGGCTGGCTGAACTAAATCAGCAGGGCCGACAACAACAGGTCCAAGCGGATCGCGACTTAATGAAACTGGGGAGAACCAATCCTTTCCGGATAGGCCTCTTCACCGTGCTCACGCACATCAACGCCAAGGTTTTCAGCCTCTTCCGTCACTCGGAACGGAAGGCCAAGACCTCGTAAGACTCCTGCGATCAGCAGTGTCCCAAGGGCCGCCAACCCATAGGCCACTAGCACAACCTGAAACTGATCAACAATCAAGCCAACTCTGCCCTTCTCAGCAAAAACCTGGGCTGCGGGGTGAGTGGCGATCAGCTCAGTGCTAGCGAAGACACCGGTCAGAATCGCGCCGACTGTGCCACCGACACCGTGGACTGCAAAGGTGTCGAGGGAATCATCAAAACGCAGCGAAACCTTGAGCTGCACAGAGCAATAACAAAGCAGACCAGTGATCGCACCGATCGCCATCCCAGCCCCCGGCGTGACAAACCCAGCTGCTGGGGTGATGCCCACCAAACCGGCCACAGCCCCGGTCGCCATACCGACAGCAGTGGGCTTGCCATCACGCCATGTTTCGATCAATGACCAAGCAACCAAGCCAGTTGCCGCAGAGATATGCGTCGTAGTGAAGGGGAGTTCCGCACCACTGACACTCAGCTGACTGCCGCCGTTGAAACCGAACCAGCCAAACCAGAGCAGACCAGTGCCGAGCAAGATCTGAGTCACATCGTGAGGTGGGCGCACCGAATTGGGCCACTGCTTGCGCCACCCAACAAGGCCTGCAAGCACGAGAGCAGAAACACCAGAGCTGATATGCACCACCGTGCCCCCAGCGAAATCAAGGTCTTTCCCAAGGCAACCACCTCCCCAGACCATATGAGCAAGAGGGGCATAAACCACCAGCAACCAGACAGGCGTGAACACACACCAGAAACGGAAGCTGATCCTCTCCACCAAGGCTCCTGAGATCAGTGCCGGCGTGATGATCGCGAACATGCCCTGAAAGAGAGCGAAGCTGAGGCCGGGTATCGCCAGGCCAGGCCAAATTTCAGGGACGTTCTCCAACATGGCGAAGGAGAAGGGATTGCCAATGACGGCATTCAGAGCTCCTCCGTCGGAGAAGGCAAGACTGAATCCGAAGCTGACCCACACCAGCGTGGCGATGCCCATCATCACGAAGCTCATCGCCATCGTGTTGAGCACATTGCGAGCCTGAACGAATCCTCCGTAGAAAAACGCCAATCCAGGAGTCATCAGCAGCACAAGTGCCGCCGAGGTGAGGATCAGAGTGTTGTCGGCAGCCGAAAGTGAGGCATCACCGGCGTACGCAGGCAGCAGGGCAGAACTCAGCAGCTGAAATGCTGGAACCACCAGAAGGGCGATCAAAAATCGCCTCAGACGAGGCTGAAACACGTGTTTTCTGTAACCCTCGATACCATTTCAGACCCTCTGCGCCAAAAACTGTTCAGTGCGAACATTTTGAGGGGCAGGGGATTGGAGGCGTCCAGAACCGAGAGGTCAACAAAAGCACCACGTGCCGCCTGAATTCAATCCCGAGCTGACAACAAAAAAGCCCCGCAACAGCGGGGCTTAACAAGCCGCCGAGGCGGCTTTGATCGAGAAGCTGCGACTCAGTAGTCGAAATCGCCACCGCCCATGCCGCCACCGGCTGGTGCGGCGTCTTTTTTCTCGGGCATGTCAGCAACGATGCATTCGGTGGTCAGCACCATGCCTGCGATTGACGCAGCGTTCTGCAGACCGGAACGCGTCACCTTGGCGGGATCGACAATGCCGGCAGCCAGCATGTCGACATAGTCACCGTTGGCCGCGTTGTAGCCATCGTTGAAGTTCTTGGCCTTCACGTTTTCAGCCACAACAGCACCGTTGACGCCTGCGTTCTCAGCGATGCGCATCAGTGGTGCAGTCAGAGCTGCAGCCACAATGTTGGCTCCGATCAGCTCCTCTCCCTCCAGGCTGGACGATGCCCACTGCTCGAGTGTGGGAGCCAGGTGAGCAAGGGTGGTGCCGCCTCCAGGAACGATGCCTTCTTCAACAGCAGCCTTGGTCGCGTTGATGGCATCCTCAAGCCGAAGCTTCTTGTCCTTCATCTCGGTTTCAGTGGCAGCACCCACCTTCACCACGGCAACACCACCGGCGAGCTTGGCCAGTCGCTCCTGGAGCTTCTCCTTGTCGTAGGTGGACTCGGTTTCGTCCATCTGCTTACGGATCTGCTCACAACGCGCTTTCACCGCCACATCGTTGCCTTCGGCCACGATCGTGGTGGTGTCCTTGTTGATGGTCACGCGACGCGCAGTGCCAAGCATCTCGATCTTGGCGTTCTCAAGCTTCAGACCGGCGTCTTCAGTGATCAATTGACCATTGGTCAGCACAGCCATGTCTTCCAGCATGGCCTTGCGGCGGTCACCAAAACCGGGAGCCTTGACCGCAGCCACATTCAGGACTCCGCGGAGACGGTTCACCACCAAGGTGGCAAGAGCTTCCTTCTCAATGTCCTCGGCGATGATCAGCAGAGGCTTGCCAGTTCGGGCAATCTGCTCGAGCACGGGCACGAGATCCTGCACGAGACCGATCTTTTTGTCGGTGAGCAGGATGTAGGGCTCGTCCAGGACGGCTTCCATTCGCTCAGTGTCGGTGGCGAAATAGGGAGAGATGTATCCCTTGTCAAAGCGCATTCCCTCGGTGACCTCCAGCTCGGTGGTCATCGACTTGCCCTCTTCCAGGGAAATCACGCCTTCCTTGCCAACTTTGTCCATGGCATCGGCGATCATCCGACCCACTTCCTCGTCGTTACCAGCGGAAATGGTGCCCACCTGGGCGATGGCATTGCTATCGGCGATCGGCTTGGCGTTTTCTTTGATCTTGTCGACCAGAAAATCGGACGCTTTGTCGATGCCTTTTTTCAGGGTGATGGCATTGGCACCGGCGGCAACGTTGCGCAGACCAGCCTTGACCATGGCATGGGCCAGAACGGTCGCAGTGGTCGTGCCGTCACCGGCTGCGTCATTGGTCTTGGATGCAGCCTGACGAATCAGAGCAACGCCGGTGTTCTCAATGTGGTCCTCGAGTTCGATCTCTTTGGCGATAGTGACGCCGTCATTGATGATCTGGGGAGCACCGAACTTCTTTTCAAGAACAACGTTGCGACCTTTGGGGCCGAGAGTCACAGCAACGGACTCGGCCAGGATGTCAATGCCCTTTTCAAGAGCGCGGCGAGCGTTCTCGTTGTAAATGATGCGCTTGGCCATGGGGGCGGAAATGGATGGAAAGGAATAGTTGGTGACTACCGACCTGTCTCAGGCGCGTGGCAGTCAGGAGCCGGTCAGTTGACGATGGCGAGAATGTCCTTCTCGGACAGGAGCACGAACTCATCGCTTCCGAGCTTGATGTCGGTGCCTGCGTACTTGCTGTAGAGGACCTTGTCGCCGACGCCCACTTCAGGAGACTGGCGGGAACCGTCGTCGTTGCGCTTACCAGGGCCAACTTGAACAACCTCGCCCACCTGAGGCTTTTCCTTCGCGGTGTCGGGGAGCAGGATGCCGCCGGAGGTTTTCTCCTCGGATTCTGAAACCTTGACGAAAACGCGATCGCCGAGGGGCTTAACAGTGGAGACGCTGAGAGAAACAGCTGCCATGGGTTCTTGCAGGAGCAGGGACAGTGCGCCGAAGCGCCGATGCGACTCGAGCTGGCACTCAAGGTCGTCGAGTGCCAACCTATGTCCGGGTTCTGCACTTCGGCCACGGGACAAGCGTGCGGGTGACCGAACCACTCCCCCCTCTCTCGAGACGGTGGTATCGTTGCCCCGCTCAGGAAGGGATAGCTCTAGACGCTTCCCTCTCACACCCCCTTACTTATGGCCGCTGCTGCTCCCGCCTCCGCCGGTACCAAGGGCGTTGTCCGCCAGGTGATTGGCCCGGTTCTGGACGTGGAATTCCCCGCCGGCAAGCTGCCCAAAATTCTCAACGCTCTCCGCATCGAAGGCACTAACACCGCCGGGCAGGCGGTTGCTCTGACCGCTGAAGTCCAACAGCTGCTGGGCGATCACCGTGTTCGCGCCGTTTCCATGAGTGCCACCGACGGACTTGTCCGCGGCATGGAGGCCCTCGATACCGGAGCACCGATTTCAGTGCCCGTCGGCGAAGGAACCCTTGGCCGCATCTTCAATGTTCTCGGCGAGCCTGTCGATGAACAGGGGCCGGTAAAGTCCAATACGACAGCTCCGATCCACCGTTCAGCTCCCAAACTGACTGAACTGGAAACGAAGCCCAAGGTCTTTGAGACCGGCATCAAGGTGATTGACCTCCTGGCTCCCTATCGCCAGGGCGGGAAAGTGGGTCTTTTCGGTGGTGCCGGCGTCGGCAAAACCGTGCTGATCCAGGAACTGATCAACAACATCGCCAAGGAACACGGTGGTGTTTCCGTGTTCGGCGGTGTGGGTGAGCGCACCCGTGAGGGCAACGACCTTTACGAGGAATTCAAGGATTCAGGCGTGATCAACGCCGATGACCTCTCCAAGTCAAAGGTGGCGCTCTGCTACGGGCAGATGAACGAGCCTCCCGGTGCTCGCATGCGTGTGGGCCTCTCAGCTCTGACGATGGCCGAACATTTCCGTGACGTGAACAAGCAGGACGTGCTGCTGTTCATCGACAACATCTTCCGTTTCGTTCAGGCCGGTTCGGAGGTGTCCGCACTGCTCGGACGCATGCCTTCCGCTGTTGGATACCAGCCAACGCTCGGAACTGACGTGGGCGAACTTCAGGAGCGAATCACCTCCACTCTGGAAGGTTCCATCACCTCGATCCAGGCGGTTTATGTCCCTGCGGATGACCTGACTGACCCAGCTCCCGCGACCACCTTCGCTCACCTGGACGCCACCACGGTGCTGAACCGTGGCCTCGCCTCCAAGGGCATCTATCCCGCTGTGGACCCGCTCGACTCCACCAGCACCATGCTTCAGCCCGCTGTTGTGGGCGACGAGCACTACCGCACAGCTCGCAGCGTGCAGTCCACGCTTCAGCGCTACAAGGAGCTCCAGGACATCATCGCGATTCTCGGTCTCGACGAACTCTCAGAGGACGATCGCCGCACCGTTGACCGTGCTCGCAAGATCGAGAAATTCCTCTCTCAGCCTTTCTTTGTGGCTGAGATCTTCACCGGCATGTCCGGCAAGTACGTGAAGCTCGAGGAAACCATCAGTGGTTTCAATCAGATTCTTGCTGGTGAACTGGATCACCTCCCTGAACAGGCTTTCTACCTCGTTGGCAACATCGACGAAGTCAAGGCCAAGGCTGCAAAGATGGCCGAAGAAGCCAAGTGATGGCATCTGGGGCATGAAATTCATGCCCCAGATCGTTTCATTTTGAGCCCAAGCTTTTAACCCAAACACTCCATATCCATGTCCCTCACCCTCCGCGTGCTGGCACCAGACCAGAGCGTGTTCGATGGCTCTGCTGATGAGGTCATTCTCCCCAGCACCACTGGGCAGCTGGGCATTCTTCCCGGCCACGTTTCACTCCTGGCAGCGCTTGATGTGGGCGTTTTGCGTGTCCGCGCGGACGGCGGTTGGAAATCCATCGCCCTGATGGGTGGGTTTGCGGAAGTGGAAGCGGATGATGTCACGGTGTTGGTGAACTCCGCTGAACTGGGAAGCTCGATTGATGGCAGTTCTGCTGAAAGCGAACTGCAGGCTGCACGTAGCGCAGTCAGCAAATTGGAAGGCCAGCCAACCTCGCCTGAAAAAGTGAAGGCCCAACAGAGCCTGAACCGCGCAAGAGCCCGCGCCCAGGCAGCAATCAACCAGAGTTGATAATCGATGCCTTGCCTTGAGGGATCACTCTCAAGGCAGAGCCTGATTGACGAGATCAAACATTTGATCTCGTCAATTAATGCTGTTCAAGTTTGAGATTCACCAGCAATCAGCAAAAGGCTTACACCTTCTGATTAATCAGGATTCCTTCCAGGAATGATGCTGGATTCAGCGCGATATTTTCAGGCGATCTGATCTCAAAATGAAGATGGGGCCCTGTACTGCGGCCTGTGTTTCCCATCCTTGCAATCAAATCACCCCGACTGACAGTCTCACCGACTCGAACCAGAGCTTCATTGCAATGCGCATAACGCGTCTTGTAGCCATCGGGGTGCTTAATTTCAACCATCAATCCATAAGCACCGAGATAATCCACGAAGACAACCTCTCCACGCCTTGCAGCAAAAATGGATGTTCCAATGTGATTAGCGATATCGATACCTGAATGATGCCGCGACCAGCGCGGCCCAAAGCCCGAAGTGAAAACACCTGAAGCGGGCAGAGAATAGGCCTTCAGCGACAACTCATTCAGGTAGTCGGCGAAGGATGCAAACGAACAGACTTCAGCAAGAGAATCTGGCAACGGGGTAGAAGCGGCCTCGACTGCGGCAGACTCATGCAAACAATGCTCCTCAAACAAAGCGGCCATGGATCGCTTATTCAGCAGTGGCGAATTCAACAGTGGCGAATGAGCCTGAAAAATATTGTTCCCACTCCTGACATGAAGGGCTGACTTCTCAGATTCCTGAATCTTGAATGGAGCGAGTCCATTCAAAATATCGACGCTGGATGTCACCGCAAACGTTGCAGAGGACAGCCCAAGCGCGAATAAAGAAGAGAAGGAAATCAACCCATTAAAATATTCCGTGAGAGTGTAACAGACTATTGCGGAGACCTGACGGTCAAATTCGACGCAATTGGTGATCAATATCACCATCAAGGAATCAAGCAATCATTCTGATGAGTGGCAGCATCAAAACCCACTCATCGAAGACCCAACTTGAAGTAACACACTATTCCAGGCTCCTGGCAACAAGAGCAAAGCATCGCTGCACACAATCAATTCAAATCGGCGCCGAGCAGGCGTTCCAAATCATCCAGTCATTGAGGCAAAAACTGTATGAAAATTGCCCTAAAAACGATTTCTCGACATAAAAAAGCAGGCAATTGATTGCCTGCTGAAATCAACACATGCTGATTGAGCTGAATCAAGCGGTACCGCAGAAGGTCACATCGGGAAACTTGAGCTTGGCATCGTCCAGACTCTTGCCCTTGCCCTCTTCCTGCCAGTAATTGATCACTTCAGTGGCTTTGTTCAACACCTCAACACGTTCGTTATCGGTGATCCAAGACTTGCCTTCGAGCTCACTTTTGAGAGTTTCCCAGGCATCTTCGCGAGGCCAGAAGAAATAGGCCGTCAAAGGACTGGGCCCGCCACCAACAATTTGATCAACGGCAAGCGCCACGTTGTCGGGCAACCAGAGAATCTTCAGCAGGAAGCGTCCCTCATCAGCCTTCGGGGTGTATCCCGATGGCACACCATCAGCATCGATCGTGGCTGATGCCAGTGCAGCACTGCCGCCACGCATGACTGGACGACCTTCCTTCGGCTCCTGCTGCTGATCGGCCTCTGCGCTCTTAGGAGTCTCCGTGCTCTGAGGAGCCTGATCAGCTGCTGCTGCCTCGGTAGCGACCTCTTGGTCGACGGCAGCGCCTTCGGAAACCGTCATGGTGTCAGCGCTCAAGAATCAAGGACAAAGAACTAACCTACCAGCCGCCAAAACCCATCCCCCTGGACCGGCACGCATCCACCAGCCAGCTTCTGCTGTTCGATATCGACGGAGTGATCCGTGATGTGTCTGGCAGTTATCGCAGAGCCCTCCAGGCAACCGTTGAGCACTACAGCGGCTGGCTGCCAGCTCCGGCCTGCATTGATGCTCTCAAGGGCGAAGGACGCTGGAACAACGACTGGGATGCAAGCCTCGAGCTGCTGCGCAGGCACGGCACATCACTGCCAGCCAGACACGACCTGATCGATGTCTTCAGCAATTTCTATTTTGGCGGCGATCCCGATGGCGATCCAGACGCATGGACGGGGTACATCAGCGATGAACCCTTACGGGTGCAACACGACTTCTTTACCGCGCTGGATCAGAACGGCTGGCGTTGGGGATTCGTGAGTGGCGCGGAACCTCCCTCGGCTCGCTTCGTGCTGCAGCAGCGTCTGGAACTGGTCAATCCCCCCCTGATCGCCATGGGCGATGCCCCTGACAAACCTGACCCCACAGGTCTTGTGCAACTCAGCGACAGACTTTTACCCCATCGCAGTGGAGGCGTTGTCGCCTACCTGGGTGACACGGTTGCTGATGTTCAGACTGTTCTCAACGCCAGAACCCAACGACCCGATCGGCAGTGGATCAGTCTCGCAGTGTCACCACCACATCTTCTGCCCGGAAGTCAGGAACGAAGCGCTTATGAGCAGCAGCTGATGTCCGCCGGTGCGGATCTGATCCTGCCCAGTACTGAAGCAGCGATCCAATGGTCGAAGGGCAGCAAAGGATCTGACAGCCAGGGGCACTCAGGGACCATGCGCTGACGCAGTCGGCCCCTTAGCGCTCCATCTCTGCCACCGCTTTGAGAGCTCCTGCAGTGAGTACTTCATGACCGCAGGAGACTTCCTCAAGGTCCCGGACCGCGACATCGTCCTCGATGCGGATACCGATCCCCTTCCAACGGTCATCAATCGCAGGCTGTCCCTCCGGAACTGCAAGACGGTCACTGATGTAGAGACCAGGCTCGACCGTTAGGACGATGCCGGGTTCCAGCTGCACGTGATGCTCGCCGAGCCG
>PYIJ01189012.1_pt1 | contig 10027 bp, 7 predicted proteins | sample 3578051 | NCBI WGS metagenome assembly PYIJ01 (sample SAMN08408021, study PRJNA431606) | Marine metagenome isolate SA_KN192-05_S13_5m, whole genome shotgun... | biome: marine; feature: oceanic pelagic zone; material: water; isolation source: surface water sample, 0.2-0.8 um fraction ... | reverse complement strand
TTCAATTTTGTATAAATATTGAACTGCATACCTTCCCATGCCTCCGCTTCCACCTAATGCTAAAACCTTCATTTATTATTCCCACTCAATAGTGCCAGGAGGCTTAGAAGTTGTATCGTAAACTACGCGATTAATTCCTTTTACTTCATTTATAATTCGAGTTGATACTTTGCTTAAAAATTCACCACTGAAAGGGTAGAAATCAGCCGTCATACCATCTACAGAAGTTACAGCTCTCAAGCCACAAACAAACTCATATGACCTTTGATCACCCATTACGCCAACAGTTCGAACAGGTAATAAAACTGCAAAAGCTTGCCATATTTCATTGTATAAATTGGCTGCTTTAATCTCATCAATATAAATTTTATCTGCATGTTGTAACATTCGCACTTTATCTATTGTAATGTCACTTAATACTCGAATTCCTAATCCAGGACCTGGAAATGGGTGTCTTTGAATAAATTCTTTAGGTAATTTTAACTCTTTACCGAGTCTACGAACTTCATCCTTAAATAACTCTTGTAAAGGTTCGACAAGACCCAGTTTCATTTCTTTAGGCAGGCCTCCAACATTGTGATGTGACTTGATTACTGAAGTTGGCCCCCCATGAAAACTTTGACTCTCTATTATGTCTGGGTATATCGTGCCTTGAGCTAAAAATTTTGCTTTAGAGATCTTGCTAGACTCAGCGTTAAATATTTTAATAAACAAATTGCCAATAATTTTACGTTTTTTTTCTGGATCAGATACTCCTTTAAGGGAAGTGAAGAATCTATTCTTAGCATTAACTGTAATAAGCTTTGATTTAAAATGCTTTTTGAACAAATTTTGAACTTCCTCAGTTTCATTCAACCTCATTAAGCCAGTATCGACATAGATACATGTTAATTGTTTGTTAATTGCTTTTGAAATTATTGCTGCAGTCACCATACTGTCAACTCCTCCAGATAAACCACAAATGACATGGTTTTTTTCAACCTTAATCTTTATTTTGGCAACTTGAGTTTTAAGATAGTTTTGCATGCTCCATGTAGGTTTAGTTTTGCATATATTGATTATGAAGTTCTTGATGATCTTTTCACCTTGATGTGTGTGAACAACTTCAGGATGAAATTGAAGACCGTAAATATTTAGTTTTTTATTTTCTATGCCCACAAATTTAGAGTTTTTACTTTTCGCTATGGTTGTAAAATCATTAGGCAATTTAATCGCCTTATCACCATGACTCATCCAAACATAATGTTGCTTATTTTTTAACTTAATGTTTTTAAAGAGCTTACTTTTATGAGTGTGCGTAATTAATGTTTTGCCAAATTCGCGTTCATTTGATATTTCAACCCTACCTCCAAGTTGATGAACTATAAGTTGCATTCCGTAACAAATTCCTAGAATTGGAATATTTAGCGAAAAGATTTTCTTATCAATCTTTGGTGTACGCGACTTATGAACACTTGCAGGTCCTCCTGAAAATATAATTCCAGTTGGCTTTGTATCCTTAATTTTATGCAATAGGTTCTTATTGCTTACAATTTCACAATAAACGCTGGCTTCTCGAACCCTTCTTGCGATTAATTGAGTTACCTGAGAGCCAAAGTCTACAATATAAATCATACTACTCAGCCAGTAATTTTAGATTATCAATTTCTTCACAGTCTTTATCACAAAGGATTTCTAAATTAGAAATAAATTCAGCATAATCTTCTATGTTACCCAAGTTATAAGCAGTCTTTCCTAAAAGAAAATTAAGCTCTAAATTGTGCGGCACTAATGTGAACGCAATATTATAATATTTATTAGCAGTGCTTAAATCGTCAATTTTTTCATAAGATTTGCCTAATAAAACAAACGATTCTGATGATTTGGGGTTAAAAACAATTTCCTTTTCTAAATATTTAATGGCTGTTTCGTATTTAGTTTCGTTGAAATTCTCTAGGGCATTATCATAAAAATTTGACGCTGACCAAGAATGTGATGAGTATAAAAAAAGGGTTAAAATTATAAAATTTTTCATCAACTTAAATGTTAGTTGGATAATTTGGTGACTCACGAGTAATATCAACATCATGCACATGACTCTCTTTTAATCCTGCACCTGTGATTTCAATAAACTGAACATTCTTTTTAAATTGCATTATATCTTTTGAGCCTGTGTAGCCCATTGATGCTTTCAGGCCGCCAACGAGCTGGTATATTATTGGTGATATTGGACCTTTGTAAGGCACTCTTCCTTCAATTCCTTCAGGTACATGTTTATTGCTTTCTGTAATTTCCTCTTGAAAATATCTATCTGCAGACCCTCGCGCCATTGCGCCCAAAGAACCCATTCCTCGATATGATTTATAACTTCTACCTTTGAATAAGTAGACTTCACCTGGTGACTCGTCAGTTCCTGCGAATAATGATCCTATCATAACTGCGTTAGCTCCTGCGCCTAGCGCTTTTGCAATATCTCCAGAATATTTTATACCTCCATCAGCAATGACCGGAATATTTTTTTTGTTTGCAATTTCAGCACAATCCAAAATTGCTGAGAATTGAGGGACCCCTATTCCAGCAACCACCCTAGTAGTACAAATTGACCCTGGACCTATGCCAACTTTTATACAATCTGCGCCTTTATCAATTAATTCTGCTGTAGCTTCTTTTGTAGCTACATTGCCAACAACTACATCAATGGAAAAATGAGATTTAATTTCCTCAAGAGTAGAAATGACTTTTTCTGAGTGGCCATGGGCAGTATCTATTACTAATACATCTACACCAGCATCAACTAAGCGCTCAGCTCTATTAATTGCTTCTATTCCAACGCCAATTGCAGAACCTACTATCAGCCTTCCTTTGGCATCTTTAGATGCGTGCGGGTTTAATTGACTTTTTTCAATATCTTTCACTGTAATTAAGCCAATGCACTTTCTATTATCGTCAACAACGATTAGTTTTTCAATTCTATGAGCATGAAGTAATTTTTGGGCATCGTCACTAGAGATTCCCTCTTTCACAGTTATCAAATTTTCACTTGTCATTAACTCACTAATTTTTTGAGACATGTTAGTTGCGAAACGAACATCCCTATTCGTTAAAATACCAAGTAATTTATCTTTACTATCGACTACAGGGACACCAGAAATCTGATGCTCTTTCATTAGATCTAAAGCATCTGATAGAGTGGCTTCAGGTGTTATGGTTACAGGATCAATTACCATGCCAGTTTCAAACTTTTTTACTTTTGCTACATTTTGTGCTTGATCGTCTATAGACATATTTTTATGAAGTATCCCCAGCCCACCAGATTGAGCAATAGCAATAGCTAACTTATATTCTGTAACAGTATCCATTGCCGAAGAAATTAATGGTATGCCAAGTTTAATATTAGAAGTTATAGCTGTATGTGATTGAACCTCAGTTGGTAGAACAGACGAGCGCGCAGGTTTTATTAAAACATCATCAAAAGAAAGGGATTTTTGAATAGTGGAGCGCTCCATCTCTGATGATTAAATTATTTAACAAATTATGTCAATCAAGGTGTTATTTTTTTTCTAAGGCAAACTAAGTAGATTTCACTCGAATTTTTCCTACTTGATTTTGGCTTAAATGAGGTAACTTTATTAAAATTCCTTTTACATATAGTGAGTACATCTGAAATATCGCCTGTTCTGAAATACTTAGCCACAAAATGGCCATTAGTATTAAGATTCTGAAGTGAATAACTTAATGCATTCTCAACTAAATCCTTGGAAAGAAGAAAATCAGACACTTTATTGCCTGACAAGTTGGGCGAGATATCAGAAAGCACTAAATCAAATTCACCTATGGTTTTAGAAATTTTTTCGAATTCAGAAGATAAAAAGTCTGATCTGTAAAAAGTAACACCTTTAATTTCTTCCATTTCCAGGATATCCACAGCAATTATTGAATTTAGACTTTTCCCATGATTTTTAAGTACTTGACACCAACTTCCAGGCGATGAACCAAGATCAATTACATTTTTAGCCTCATTTAAAATTTTATATTTCTCAATAATTTCAATTAACTTGTATGCAGCTCTTGATCTATAGTTATCACTAATAGACTTCTGTACAAATTCATCGTCTACATGTCTTTTAAGCCACTTCTTATTTTTATCTTTGAATGATTTATTCTTTATTTTCATAAAGTTGTTATTTTTCAATTATTTAACAATAAATACATACTACTTGAAATATAGCTAATTACTACTATATCACCTTGATATAGGTATTGATTATATATATCAACCTGATATAGATACCCTTTTTATTATGGATTTTATATGAGATTTTTTAAGTATTTTGCGATCATAATAACTTTATTATCAACGAGTAGTGCTGGAGCATTAAGTCTAAATGATGCAATTAGTGAATCTTTGGCAAATAACCTGCTGCTTAAAATGGAAGCTAATTCAGTAGATATTGCTGAAGAAGATTATTTTCAATCAAAATCAAATTACTTACCTTCAATTAGTCTTAACGCCAATATATCAGAAAATGAATACTCAAGCCTTAAAACTCAATCAGGAATTATTGGGAGTGATTACGAATTAGCTCCAAGCAGTAGATCAATAATCTTATCTCAAAATTTATTCAGTGGCTTTAGTCGCTTTTACAATTCAATTTCGACAAAAGAATCTCTAAATCTGAAAAGACTTAATGAGAAGAAAGTTACTCAGGACATAATTTTAGAGACAATTGAAGCCTACTATAATGTCCTTATTGCTGAAAAATCAGTTAAGTCATACAAGGACAATCTTGAGTCTGTTGCAGAAAGATCAAATGCAACAATCAAAGAATATGAAGTTGGCCTCACCTCCAAAACTGATGTTGCTCAGGCCGAAGCTTTCTTAAATAATGCAAAGATTGATTTATTAGATTCTGAAATAATTCTTAAAAATTTAAAAAATTCATTCTTTGATTTGGTTGGTGTTGATGCAAGAAATTTAATATTTTCAGAAATTAATGCTGACATACCAAGCTCATTTAGTGAATTTAAAGAAATATTAATCGCTAATAATTATTCAATAAAGATGGCGGAAGTAAATTTGAAAATAATGAATGCCAATGTAGGAGTGGCACGTTCAGCATATTATCCTCAACTTAGTCTTACTGCTACTAAATCTGAATTAGATGAATTTTCAGCTGAGATAGATGAGCTTACAAATGAAGAAATCAAAGCTACTCTTAATTGGCCAATCTTTACGGCTGGAAAATCGCTATCTAATGTCCGCAAGGCAAAAGAAGTTAAAAATACGCAGTTAATACTTTTACAGAAAACGCAAAATGAAACTGTTATTCTCTCAGAAAATATCTGGGACAAATATAAAATTTCAGAACAAACCATAAAAGCTGCTGAGCTAACGTATAATGCCAATCAAACTGCATATAAAGGTACTGTGATTGAGCAAGAAGTTGGTGAAAGAAGTGTTCTTGACGTTTTAATTGCAAGGCAAGCACTGCTCAACTCAGAGATTAATTATTTCAACAAGCAGAAAGATAGAGAAATAGTTAAAACTCAAATTATGTATTTAGCGGGATTACTTAATTTTGAAAATTTAGAGGTTAATTAATATGCAAAAAGATACTCTATGTTTAGGCTTACTTTCTTTGGGCCCAAGATCAGGTTACGAAATTAAACAAATGTTTGAAGGCCCTTTATCAGATTTTTACAGCTTAAGCTTTGGGACTATTTATCCAACTTTAAATAAACTCCAAGATGATAAATATGTTTCATGCAAGCAATTATCTCAAAGCAAAAAGCCGGATAAAAAAGTTTACACAATCACTAAAAAAGGGAAGGACTTGATGAAGGATAATTTATTAGGAGATGCCTCAGCCTATATACGTTCAGGCAATTTTGGTGATCAAATCAAATCAGAATTCTTTTTACTTCTATTATTTGCAAAATATCTGCCTCAAGAAACTTTAGACACAGTATTAAATGAAAGAGTTTTGTTTCTGCGGCAGAAACTGGAACAATTTAAATATGACGGTCCAGTTCCATCAGATCTACAGGCTCTTAGAAATGAAAAATCTGTCACCTTTATTAGAGGCCTAGCAACAACCCTAATTGAAAGTGGTTTAAATTATATGGAAAAAAATAGAGGAAAGTTAAATTAAAATGTTAAAAAAAATTCCAATAAATTATATTTCTGCATTTGTAATCTTCATGGTTGTTATTTTGTGGATTTTCTCAGGTGCCTTCAAGAATGAAGAGAGCGAAAATACAAATATTTCAGAGGTTACTATCGAAGAATTAATTTCTGTGAGAGCCAAAAATTTTTCCTCTCAAAATAAAACTTACTTTCTTACTGTAAGAGGTAGAACCGAAGCAGACAAAATAGTTCTACTTAAACCCAAGACTACATCTACTCTTAATTATACTATAGATAAGGGAAGGTCTGTAGCCTCAGGCGATATCATATGTGAACTTGATCCTGAAAATAGAACAGCGGCATTAGATGAGGCAAATGCATCAAAGATTAAAGCCCAATTAGAATACGATGCTATAAAACAGCTTGCCAGTGAAGGTTATCGCTCAGAAAATGCAGTTGCAACTGCAGACGCAGCATTAAAAGCTTCAATCGCAAGAGTTAAAATGGCAACAAATGAGGTAGAAAATCTAAAAATCAAAGCACCTTTTGACGGCTTCATAGAAGATGTTTTTCTAGAACCTGGAGATTTGATTGCTCCCACTACGCCATGCGCAAAAATTATGAAGCTTAATCCAATGATAATTACAGGTGAAGTCACAGAAAAAAATGTTGATCAGGTCAATTTAAAACAAAAAGTAAATATTAAATTACTAGATGATAAGGAAGTTAATGGTGAGATTAGCTTCATAAGTAAAAGTGCAAACCCGAGCACAAGGACTTATAAAATTGAGGCAACTATTGATAATAGTGACGGAAAAATAAGAGAAGGCTTATCAGCTGATATGTTCGTTCCTATTAGGGAAGTCTTAGCTCATCTAATACCATCGTACCTGATCTCACTTAATGATAAAGGGGATTTAGGAATTAAGATTCTAGACGAAAACAGAGTTCAGTTTACTAAAATACAAATTGTAGAAGATAGCGTTAAAGGTTTGTGGGTAACTGGATTACCTGAAAATGTGACTATTATCACTGTTGGCCAAGAATACGTAATTAATGGACAAGAAGTAAATGTTCAGATGTTGAATTAATTAAATGATTGATTTCTTAGTTGATAGAAAAAGAACTGCTTTAGCTTTACTAGTTGTATTAATATTCGCTGGTATTTTTGGAAGAGTAAATATTCCAATAGAAAATGAGCCAGAAATTATCATACCTGTTGTATACGTGGGTGTAGGCTTAAATGGCATATCCCCTGAAGACTCAGAACGTCTTCTTTTGAAACCAATTGAAGATGAAATAAGGAGCATTGAGGGGATTGATGAGCTTCAAGGTTTTGCTTATGAAAACTATGCAGTAACTATAGTTCAATTTGAAGCCGCTGAAACTATGAAGCAATCTCTAGATAAGGTTCGTGATGCTGTAAATGATGCCAAAACAAAATTTCCAGATGACACTAGCGAACCGATTGTAAGTGAAGTCTCTTTTGAAGATAATCCTACAATATTGTTATCAATTGACTCTCAAACAGCATCTGAGAGATATCTATTAAATCTTGCCCAAGAAATAAAAAAAGACATAGAATTAATACCTTCAATATTTGAGGCTGAATTGGCTGGTGCAAGAGAGGAACAGCTCGAAGCAATATTAAATCGTTCTCAAATGGAAAATTATAATATTTCATTCACAGAAATAATAAATTCTGTTGCCAATAATAATCAAGTTGTAACTGCAGGTGAAATAGAAACGGGTCAGGGACAGTTTGCTGTAAATGTTCCTGGGTTATTCGAAACAGCAAGAGATGTATACGAACTTCCAATTAGATCAACTAATAATAGCTCAGTAAATCTTGCAGATATTTCAACAATTAAACGTACTTTCAAAGATAGAGAGAGTTACACGAAAGTTAATGGTGAACCAGGCATAACCCTCTTGGTAAAAAAAGGGAGGGGTCGTAATGTCATTGATACAATTAATGAAGTAGATCTTGTTGTACAGAAATATAAAGCAAAAGTCTCAAGTGATATCAACTTTACTTATATTATGGATGCAAGAGAGATTATGCAAAATAATGTTGATTCTCTTCAGGGAAATATTCTTCTTGCTACAATTTTTGTTTTATTGGTTACTATGCTTGCTTTGGGAATTAGATCATCTCTGATCGTAGGATCAGGAATACCAGTTTCAATATTAATTGCTTTATTCGTTATGTACGTACTAGGCTATGATTATAATTTCATGGTTATTTTTGGTATTTTAGTTGCCTTGGGAATGCTCATTGATGGATCACTGGTAGTTGTAGAACTTGCTGACAGAAAAATGTTGGAAGGATTCGATAAACAAAAAGCATACATATATTCTGCAAAAAGGATGTTCTGGCCAATAGTTGCATCCGCGGCAACAACATTGGCTGTTTTTATTCCATTGTTCTTTTGGCCAGGTGTTAGTGGTCAATTCATGAAAGTTTTACCTGTAACTGTGTTCGTTGTGTTGTTTATCGCTTTGATATTCAGCTTAATGTTCGTGCCAGTTATAGGAAGTGTATTTGGAAAGCCTTCAAATGCATCATCAAATGCCTTTAGAAAGCTTGGATCAGATCAAAGTTTTAACTTAAGAGAATTAAGCGGATATATTGGTATGTACGTAAAGTTTTTAGAGAAACTTCTTAGAAGGCCAATCTTAACCTTACTTACGGTTTTTATTGCGCTATTTATAATTATTTCTGGATTTTTTAACTTTGGTAAAGGCATGATTTATTTTTCAACTGGTGACCCCTATTTTGGAAAAATTAAAATTTTTGCAAGAGGAAACTTATCATTAGAAGAAATTAATAAGTTAACAGGTGATGTTGAATTAATAGTCAATGAAAAACAAGGTATCAAAAATTATTTTTTACAGACTGGACAATTTAGCAGTGTGGGTCCAGGTGGTGGTGGGAACACAGAGGATTTGATTGCAACAGCTTATTTTGAATTTGTAGATAGAGACTTAAGAGAAAATGGCCATAAGATTATTGCGCAATTACGTAATGATTTTAAATCAATAAAAGGTATTAAAATAGAAATATCTGAAGAGTCTGGCGGTCCTCCGGTTGGCAAAGATATTCAAATCAGAATAACTGGGCCTACAAGTGACAGTCTCTTAGGCGTTACAAAAGATATTCGTGATTTTATTGACAATAATATAACAGGACTTGTTGGTGTTGAGGATACTCTTCCAGTACCACTAGTTGATTGGGAATTAATTATTGATAAACCCAAGGCTGCACAATTTGGTGCTGATGTGTTCACTATTGGTAAAGCAGTTAGCTTAGTTACTAATGGGGTTATGATTGGCAAGTATAGGCCAGATGATGTCGATGATGAATTGGAAATATTCGTAAGGTACGCGAATGAAGAAAGGTCAATTGATCAATTAGATAGCATTATGATTGAGACACGCTCAGGACAAATACCAATTAGTAATTTTATTGAAAAGAAACCAAAGCAAAATGTAAGTTTTATTCGAAGATTTGACACAAAAAATGCCATGTACATTAAAGCAAATACTGAGGAAGGAGTAATACCTACTAATATAGTTAATGAAATAGAGTCTTGGATCAATGATCAAAACTATCCTTCCTACATTAATGTAGCTTTTGGAGGAGAAAATGAAGAACAAGCAGATTCAATGAAGTTTGTAAGTCAAGCATTCATTATATCAATTTTGATTATGGCAGCACTTTTAGTTACTCAATTTAATAGCTTTTATCAAAGTTTTATTATTTTAACTGCAGTGATAATGAGTACTGCGGGCGTGTTTTTTGGTCTTTTAGTTTTTAACCAGCCTTTTTCAGCAATTATGCATGGCGTAGGCGTAGTCTCGTTAGCTGGAATTGTAGTTAATAACAATATTATTCTCATCGACGCTTTTAACTTTGTG
>PYIJ01013886.1_pt1 | contig 10031 bp, 7 predicted proteins | sample 3578051 | NCBI WGS metagenome assembly PYIJ01 (sample SAMN08408021, study PRJNA431606) | Marine metagenome isolate SA_KN192-05_S13_5m, whole genome shotgun... | biome: marine; feature: oceanic pelagic zone; material: water; isolation source: surface water sample, 0.2-0.8 um fraction ... | reverse complement strand
TCTATGTCTTATTCTTTTTGTGATATACCCCCTTTCATTTTTTTATAAACTTAAAATATAATGGCAGATACTTCGAGTTCTAATACTACATTATCACATATATATGTAAATTTAGAGCAGATTTCCTTTTATGAAGAAAATCAAGGAACAGAAATTTGGCCCATCTATAAACTTGAAATATCTAATTTTTGGAAAAAATTTAGAGATGACAACCCAAATAAAACAGATTTGATTAATGAATACGAAGCGGCATATAGCAGACTCATTGAAGATTGGGATTATTCTCCGCCATCTAGTTATCTTTTATATATGGGTAACATAATACCTATCCCCGAAAATTTTTCAACAGCTATACTTCAATTATTTTCGCATTTTGCTATTACAATTATTTCTGCTAAAGAACTTGAACGATTATCTCTTGAACCTTATTACTCGAATAAACCATATTTTTGTAAATTAACTTTTAGTGGTGTTGAAACAACAAATGATAACGTAAAATTTGTATTCGATAGATATTTCGATACATTCGGTAGATTATATCCCCAGTTTCGTAAGAAACTAATAGAAAATTGGAATCAAGATAGCGATTCATATATTATCTTAACAAAAAATAGCGAAAATTCTTCTACTACAGACTTAAATATATTGTTTCCTCTAAATATTCTATATGAGCAGATGCCTGGAGATATAGTGTATGATATTGAACCTATTTTCAGCGAGGGACAATCTTACGCAGAAAGTCTTATAGATCTTGGATTTATTATATCTAATAATGAAATAGAGCGAAGTGGATATGAATTTAATTCTGAAGACCCTATCGCAACCACTATATTATTTAGCACTGACCCAGAAGAGAATATTGAATTAAAAGAAACAAAAAATCAAGTCTTTTTGATGGATGATAGCAAACGAATGACAACAGAACAGATAAATAATCAAGGTACTCCCCGTAAGGACCCTTTTACACCTCAATCTTCACGAGCTCGCCCAAATACTGACGCCGATACAACTAGTGGCATAAATGTGTCAGAAGTGCAGAAATTAATGAAAACACCTATAAGTGGGAAACAATTCGCTAAAATTAATAGATTTTTATATATCCAAAACGCTATAAGACCGAATCATTCTCCCCAAAAAATCAATCCAAATCAATCGCGCCCTTTAAATGAGTATATAGGAAGTAATTCAAAGCAGCGACCAGACGATGCTTTAAATGAGTATATAGGAAGTCAAGAAGAACTAACAAGTAATCCTAAAAAATTAAATATCATGCTTAAAATATTGACCCAAGGAGAACATGAGGAAATCGTGAATAACGTTTTCAAAAACGTAGAAAGATGTCCAAATAATATAAAAAGAACTCGAATTAAAGAAGTGGAAAGTGGGAACACTTATATGGAGACAGAAATTCAGGAGAATGATTCTGGAAATAAGACAAAAATAATTAAAATAATATTTGAACATAATTCAGTTCCTAATGGTGAATGGATTACTTTAAGAACCTATTTGTATAGATTATTTATATCCGATACTTTACATGATTTTTATGATAAGAGTAGTTCAAGGGTACACACTCTTACAAACGACCCAAATAATAATGCAAATTTTTTGAGATTTTATCAGAATTATATCGAAAAATTCATGGGCATTTTTCCAGAAATTAAATATTATGACAACGAAGGTAATTATAAACCCGGACAAGAAAATTTGAATAATCTTGAAACTATCGTAAATGACAATGATCTAGAAAATGTTGCAAATACTTTGGAAGGTTTAAAAAAGAAAACTTATACAAAATTTTTACTTAACGATCTAAAAAAAGAACGAAAAAAACTGCAGGAATTCAATAAAATAATGGAAATACTTGAACGAAATCAAATCGAATTTGGTGGATATTATGCAAAACCAATGGTTACTGATGCTGATAATAAATCTCTTAAATATTTTGCTATATTGAATGAATATTACGAACAAAAACAGAAAAAATCAAAACAATATTCTTTAGATTCAAAAGGACCCTTAATATATTTAAAAACATTATCACATGAACTGGATCAAGCTACAACTCCAAAAATAGAAAGGGTTTTGAAGTCAATTAATCTTGACTATTTTGATAGGGGTACAGTAACTCACTTAGCTGCGGTACCATTAGCTACGAATGAAGAGTGTAAAACGATTATGAATCCTACGGGTAATTACCCGCCCCAAGGCGACGGCGCCGCCGCCGACGACGCCGGAGTGGCCCGGCGCCCAGCCGCCGCGGAGCGTCGGCAAGAAGCGGCCACCACCGGCCGCCGTCGCTTTAGGAAAGAAGGTCCGAGGGTGGGCGATACCATACGACGCAGGATCGAGCTCCCTGGGGCATCGGCCTGGGCCGATGGGAAGATCATCGGTTATTTGGGCCCGGACGAGTCGGACTTCGTCAACGAGAAAGGTGTGATGGCCGCATTGTATCTGGTGCGCTACGAGAGCGGTTTGCGGGCGTGGGTGGGCGAAGATGAGGAATTGGAAGAGTGGGAGATCAAAGCCTGGCCTCCTGGCGGCCCGCCGCTCGACGAGTTTGGATTGCCCACCGCCCGCAGGTCCCCGGCGCCGCCGCCGAAGGAAGATACCAATAAACGAGCGCTCTCGGACTCGGACGACTCGCAGGACAAAGAAGACGAGCGCGAGTCGAATCCAAAGAAGACGCGGAAAGCTGAACTGGGCGAGGCCGCGGTCGCTTTGGACTTTAATCTGTCGCCGGAGGCGTCACCCGCGCCCGCGTCCGCGCCCGCCGACGATTCTAGCCTGGAAATGCGGGGAGGACAAGACGGGATTGAAAAAAAATTATATAGTGTTCAAGTTCAGATGATAAAGAAGGAAGGAGATGTAGAGAAATTATTTTTAGACTATGAAATTCGCAGAGAGTTTACACAGGTTAGAAATGATATTATATCTATTGAAGAAGGATCCTTTTTTAACTTAAGTTTAATACATCATTTTGCTACAGAAGCACTCGAAATTTCACTTAAAGATAATGTAGGAACAGAAAAGGTAAAAAAATGGAAAGGTTCTATATTAAATAAAGAGAAATTTCGTGCACCAGTAGGTAATAGGACTACAAGAAGAGGTTCTACATCTCAAAATGTCAAATCAGTTAAAACACCATGGTGGAGTAACATTAAGATTTTAACTCAAAAATCTGTCATAAATGACGTTGGCAGAAAAACACCTCTACCATCTACTGCAGTATTTGTTTTAGAATGTATAGAATTTTGTAGAAAAATAAATAAATTAAAAATGGATGGCACATCAAATTTGGGAGGGGCCTTCGATCCTGAATGTGATTTTGGTCCCGGCAATGTAATGAAAAATATAATAACATTAATGTTTCATTCTTCGAATACAAATAATTATGAATCTTGGAAAGAAGTAATTATTAATAGAATAGCAACATATAGGGATTATTGGTGGGATGAAGTTGGTAATCAGGAAATTAGCAACAAGGCGGCTTTCTGCGAACGAATGTTAAGTAAAATATCCAGATTAACATTGGAAGAAATTAAAGATAAACAAAAAGCGAACCAATGTATTCTGAAATTACTTTACATACTTGGCAATGATATGGGTAGTGAATGGACAGAACATTACGTTACATTTACTAAGAAATGTAAACTGAAGAATATGTCAATTGACAAGAGCGGAGATATATATAGTTTGAAACGGACGAGTGGCACGAATGATATAGATATAGATGTAAAGATAAATAACGTATTGGGTCATGAGTACAATACGACGGATAACTGGTTTAAACAAATGAGAAGAGAAATTGGTAGTCTATCATCAAGTAGTAAGAAAGAAGATGAAGATGAATCTAGTAGTTCTTTTGGAGTTAGTAAATTGATTAAATGGATGTTTAGTGCTAATGAACTAAATGTCGAAAGAAACACGTATAATACAGATTATGAACGTTTAGAAAAACCGGTTATATTAAAAATGATTATGGATTCATTTCATTATATTAATCTATTGGAGAATAAACTACAAGTTGAAAGTAGACCGGAAAAGACTGCTGGTCAGAAGATATTACCAATCATGCACACAATGGACCTGAATTGTGGGTATTTATGTGGATTTTTTACTGACAAAATATTAAATTCAATTGAATTTAATCGAAATTATGATAGTGTTGTTTCCCCTAAAACGATTATAAATGATGACTGGAAACAATTGCTAAAAAAACAGCAAAAGCGCGGTAAAATAGAAAAAGCATTAGAGGAGGCTAAGGCTAATCGTGGAGCTGATACCGATTCAGTGGCACGGAGAGAAGCGGAGGAGGCGGCGCGGCGGGCACGGGGTGAAGCTTTGCTTGGTGTGAATACAGGTGGTTCAGGAAAAACAAGACGTAGAGGGGATAAAATAAAGAGTAATGGAAAAATAACGAGACGTAAACCTATTTGATAGATAAGCATCGTTTAATTTTGTTTAGTATTTGCTTATTAGCAGGTGTAGCAAGAACTGAATTGTTTTCAAAACCTGCGATAACTTCTTCTTTAAGACTAAGTCTAGCTGCGAGTTGTTTTCGTGTCATCTTTTTAGATGTTCTTGCTTGCATAATATCTTTACCGTGGCGAAGTTTATCAATTTTGGAAGATTCTGTGGCATCGTCAAGTTTTTTAGCATTATCTGGAGCATTTTTAAAGACCATTTTGTGTTTAGAAACAGTATTACCACTTCTTCTGGCTTGCTGTTCTTTCATAAGTATTTCCGAATTTGTAAGGGCGCCTCCCGTTTTCCTTCCGATATCAACAACATTCCAATCCTGATGACTCATATATATTAATATATATGAAAATGCTTAAATATTGTGAGTATTTTTTTAAACATATGGCAATATAATGAAACTGGTTGGTTTCATTTTTAGTATTTTAACATTATTTGATTCAACAAATGGACTAATACATCAACCAATGAATAGTGCTAGTGCTTCTGGCTCAAATTCAGAGCCTGTCAGTTCAAGACCTGCAGCTAAACCATTAAGTATTAGGTTTCATGTGCCTGTAACAAGTGATGCTTGTACTCAATTAGCGGAAGCATTAATACAAATGGACATACAATCTAAACAAACTGAGGCATTATTTGGAAAAAGGCTGCCAATAAAGCTTCATTTACAGAGTATGGGCGGAGAGTTATTACCAACATTTTATATATGCGATTTAATAAAAGATTTAGATACACCAGTACATATTTACATAGATGGTTTTGTAGCATCAGCGGCATCTTTGATGGCACTATGTGGCGATAAAAGATATATAACAAAAAATTCATGTGTGTTAGTGCATCAATTAAGAGCACAAACAGCTGGAAAATTAAGCGAAATGACGGAGGAAATAAATAATTTCAATCATTTTATGGGAAATTTGAGGAACATATATTTGGAAAATAGTAATGTGGATGAAGAAGAATTGGACAAATTATTAAGGTCAGAGTTGTGGCTTTCATCTGAAAAGTGCCTTGAATTAGGATTTGTAGATGAAATAATTGGAGCTAATTAAGTTTTATATTTTGATAATATTCAAAAGCTTTTTTGGAAAAATTGTCTGTATTTGAGAATTCAGATATTGGTAGTTGTCTTACTTGATATACATGTGAGAATCGATTAAAGTTTTGTAAATATGTGGAACAATCGCCATGTGTAGTAGTAAGGAGTTGTGTATTGTTCGGTCCTGATACTTTACATGCTTGGACTCCAACGGGTTTAGAGCCACATTTACATGTTTCAAGTTCAAATTCTACATATTCCCCCTTATACAATGTATGAAATTCTTTTTCTGAAAGTTCAAGATTAGACCAGTGAACAAAGATATCACATTCTTCATTATTGTTTTTGTGTGTTATAAATCCGTAACCTAATTTGCTGTTAAACCATTTAACTCTTCCAAGTAGTCTTTTAGAAGTCATAATCGTAGAAATATATTATAATTATAAAGTCTGACTCAATTTTTGCGTTAAGTATTGATTGAATATTAATAAAAATAAGTCATGGTAAAGTCGAAATGTCCAAAGGAAGTAATATTTAGTGGAGGTAATTTTGGAACGATTTCATTTTTAGGATGTATTCAAGCTTTGATAGATTCTGAAAATTTTGAAACAAAAAGTGTAAAACGTTGGGTAGGAACATCAGGAGGTGCTGTAATATCTTTCCTTCTGGCAATAGGCTATAATACAAAAACTATAATGAAGGTATTAAAGGAAGTACCTTTATCTAAGATAAGTAAATTAACATCTGATAAGTGGTTAACTTTTTTTGATAAATATGGTTTACATAATACGAATTCTTTTAGAAGATTATTTGAAACCATGCTATCACATAAGGGGTTTGATGTAGATTTAACTTTTATAGAATTTCATAAAAGAACAAATATAGAGTTAGTATTTACTTCATTTTGCTTAAATACGGAATCATTGGTATTACTTAATCATAAAAATACACCTAATTTAAAGATTTTAGATGCATTGTGTATGGCTATAGCTGTACCTTTCTTATTTTTACCAGTATCATATCAGAATAGATTGTATGTTGATGGATTTATAGTAAGTAATCATCCAGTAGATATGTGTACATGTAGTGGTGAAGAATCAATAAGTTTTTGTCTAAAAAAAACTGCAGATTATTATGATAAGATAGATATCACAACATATATGAGAATATTAATTAATTCTCCTTTAACAAAAATACAAGAAGTTGATTTAAAGGGTTATAAGGGTAAAAATTATTCAATTTTATGTAACCACAAATTTGGTAGTTCATTTGATTTTAGTCCATCAACAATAGAAGGTTTTTATGATTGTGGATATAAAACAATAATGGATGAAGCAACTGAAAAGAGTAGAAGAGAATTTAATAGTAGTTCTGATTCAGAAAGCAGTGATAATGAGTCAATATATGAGGTAAGCTTTGATATAGATACTTAATTTTAAGATTTATGTAGAAATACATATCCAGAAGCGGCACCAGCATATCTCCAAATTTTAAGAAGTTTAGGAAAAATAGCCATAAGAGATGAATAAAGAATATATTTGTACAGAGATTGCATATAGTTCATATAATAAGTATATAAACTTATTACAGATTCGAGTAAAGATGTATAAGTTCAGATTTTCCTAAAGAATTTTGACGAACAGTATAAGTAGACATAGAATAATCTAAACTGTTAAAGCGTTCTTTCAATAAATCGATATCAATATTAGCTTTAATGAAATGCCAACTTTTAGGTCTAAGATTTTGTAAATCTTGGTGTACAATTTGTCCGCATTTTCCACCATATGCTCTAATTGCAAAGTCAGCTCCTTGTGGGGGTGTAGGTTGATTATTCTTGTCTTTTTCACCATATGGTATGAAATCAAAATCAGGATGTGTTTTGTTATATACAACCATTTGTCTTGGAATAGATGAGCGAATCCATATTTGGAAGCAACATTTAGCACTCATTTTTGGAGTAAAACAGCAAGGATTAAGTGGCAAATCTTCAGAATATTGTAATATAAAGTTAAGATTAAGTTTATTTTGTACACTAACCTTATTGAATGTTCTTGGTATTATAAAGGCAATAACATCAGAAAACTGTGCACATTTATTGAAAAATTTGATTGCAAGTGATGAGACTTTCCCAAATGGGGGATTTCCGATACAAATATATGATTTACTGGCATCAGGATTATATGTAAGGAAATCTTGCTTAATTATACCTTTATATTTTGGTTCAATATCGAGTCCTATTCTTTTTTGAGGGTTCATAAGTTTATAAAATGAGCCACAACCAGCAGATGGTTCAAGTTGTATATCGTATGATTCTATATTAACCTCTTTTTTAAGTGTTTCAAAACATTTAATAGATACATCTTCATTAGTATAGAATTGGTCCATTTGAATCCGATAAATAAATGTTATGGAGAATCTATTATATTATTTCTAAAAGTGAAATAAAGGGTGATACAATATAATGAATAATGCAGATTCATCCTGAGATTGAGGACCGAATAACAAAGTATTTTTCACAAGGTATGTTGAATACAATATTTTATGGTGGTAGAGGGGTTGGTAAACATACTCTTGTATTAAAGATGTTGAATTCTGGAAAACATGAGAAGGAAAAGATAAGATTTTGGGAGGATACTGGTGTTAGGTTTTATTCAACATCAACATATATAAGATTTGATGCAAAAGAGTGTGTAAGAAAAAAGGCCAATTTGCCTAAGATAATTGAGGAGATAGGTCGAACAAGGGATATATCTGCAGATTGTAGTAAAATAATTTATATACGTTATTTGAATTATTTGGGTGAACAGCAGGAGGCTTTTAGGCAATTGGTAGAAGATACGTATTTAACATGTAGATATGTATTTACATGTAGAAATATAGATAGTGTTGATCCAGCTTTGAATAGCAGGTGTTTTTTGATTCGTGTACCGACCCCATCTCCAGAGAAGATGATATATTTCGCAAGGGAGAAAGCTCCAAAGGAGCCAATTGAGTTATTAAAGAGTATGATGAATGAGTCAGGTGGAAATTTGAATAGTCTAAAGCATTTAACGATGTTACATAAGAAAATATCAAATCGCGAAGGTTATGATACGTATTCAGACATTCACAAAGAAGTAGCTGATTTAATAATGAATAAGCTAAAGGATGCGGAGGATGTATCATCAATTCATTCAATTGCAGAAAAGTATCATTATAGCGAGTTGCCTATTTTAGATATATGTCGTCGTATGGATGACATGAGTATGTTTATAATACAGTTACAGAAGTATGCGGCAATAGTAAGCCCATCTTTATATGATACGATACTGTTATTTTTAGATATTGCAAGTATATTCAATAAGGGTTTAAAATAAAGAATGTGTAATAAGTTTACTTATATTAAAAAGTTCACAAATAATATGGATGCTTTATTAGTTGGTGGTGGATTAGCCGCTGGCGGTTGGCTTTTAAATGCAAAACAAGAAAACGAAAGAAATAAGGGGGTTTCTAATAAATCTCCAGATGTTTTTGACAATCGCGTACAAGATTCTAGGATGTATGATAGACAGGTAATGAAAACTCATTTGGGAAAGGACAATAATGTAGATGCCCTATATTTAGATCGTCCCAAATCAGGGCGTTCCGATAATAGCGTTGGTTCAAGTCGTTCTTTAACTGGAGAAATGAGAAATAATAGTGATTTTACACATAACAACATGGTACCATTTTATGGTAGTAATGTGAAACAAAATACTGATTTGAATTCATCAACTGGTTTAGTTGAAAGATTTACGGGGGTGTCACATCTTGACAAGAGTAAAGAGGAGGTAAAACCAATGTTTGGATTAAATCAAGAAAATATATATGGTACACAGAATTCGAATGATAGGATGATGGATCGTTATTCAGCGTCCCGTTATCATCAAGGAACACCTTTAATAGAGCCAGTAAGAGTAGGGCCTGGATTAAATCAGGGCTATAGTGCTCAACCATCCGGTGGATTTCAGCAAGCAGACGCTCAAAAATATGCTCAACAACCATCTGTAGACGAGTTGAGAGTAAAAACGAATCCAAAGATAAGTTATGAAGGTCGTATTGTTCGTGGTTTTCAGGGAACTCGTAGAGGAATGGAGCCAGTTGTTAGTCAAAATCGTGTGATTCGCTTTCATTCATATGGTGATATGCCTAGAATGAATACGACTGTAGTAACAACAGGTGAAGCATCAAGAGAGAATTTTCAAGATAAGAAAACTAATCGCCAAGACACTTTATATTCTTATGCATCTGCTGCAGGACCAGCTGTTGTTAAAGCGCAAGAGTCACATGAATCATATTCGAATCAAACAACTCACAAACAAGCATTGGGTAATTTTGGTTTACGTAATGCTCAAAGTCAAAACCGTGAATCAAAACTAAAGATACAATATTGCTCTGAAGCTCGTAAGGAAGATTCTAAGGATCTATCTTACATGGGTCATGCAACAAGTCTTGTTAATAAGATTGTTGCGCCTGTTCAGGATATATTACG
>PYIJ01339468.1_pt1 | contig 10034 bp, 9 predicted proteins | sample 3578051 | NCBI WGS metagenome assembly PYIJ01 (sample SAMN08408021, study PRJNA431606) | Marine metagenome isolate SA_KN192-05_S13_5m, whole genome shotgun... | biome: marine; feature: oceanic pelagic zone; material: water; isolation source: surface water sample, 0.2-0.8 um fraction ... | reverse complement strand
ATTAGCGCACCCTTCTGGTAAACATTACCATAATTTGTCTGAAACGGTTCGTCAACAATTCCAGAACTCATTTCTGTGAATGACATTTTATCGTCATAACGTTTGGAGTAATTTAATTTTTCGAGTATGCGGTTATAAAAGTTTTGTTCATCAATTAAACCCTGGTTGATTTGAAATAAATTTGCAAAATATTCAGTTGTACCCTCATACATCCATAAATGCTTAGACATTAAAGGTGTGTTGTATTCGAAATTATGAATTTCTTTTGAGTGAATATTTAAAGGAGTCAAAGTGTGAAAAAATTCATGCGAAACAACATCTACAAGACTTTGGGTAAGCTCTTCAGGATTCATCTGATCGACAAATACAACAGTTGTGGATGTATGATGCTCTAATGCACCCATAACTCCACCAAAATACTGAAGGTCATCCATATCCATTAGATGGAGTAAAATATCATATGAAGAAGTGTTATTTGCTTCTCCAAGAAAATTCTTTTGTGCTATCATCATTTTTTCAATTGCAGGCTGATATGATTCTGCCTTATGAACTCCTGACGGTGAATAGATCGCCAGTCCAACTTTGATTTTTTCTAAGTCAAATGAAATCGCGTTTGGTACGCTGTATAAAATTGGATTATCAATGATATGAAAGTACCTTTTAGCCAAAAAAACGTCAAGGCTATCGCTTTTTGAAATAAATGGTAATGAAGTAAAAGCTTTTAAGTTTTTTGGGGATTTTATACTTAGACGATATGGTACTTCTTTCATTCCTTCAAAATAACCTACCATGCTATGTAGATTTAGTAAAAATGTTTCATCTTTCTTAAAGTTTGTACCGCCCATAGGATAGATTTCATTTCCACCATCAGGACCATCAAAAGTGTCATTAACCATATAACTTACTCTAGAGAGTGTCGTAGCATTAGAAATTTTCCAACTGTTTTTATCTATTGATTTTAATGGAAGAAGAGCTCCTTTTTTATTAAATGCCTGTAAATTTTCAACAAACCTCCCAAAATTTGAATATTCATATGTTCCAGGGACAATTTGAGGTATATAAAATACTATTTCATTTTTATCGATATTTAATGGGGAAATATTAATCTGAACTTTATCATCTTCCATGTCAACTAGGTTGATAGATGCTAAAATATTTGTTGGCTTATCGGGGTTATTGTTTTTAAGTACAGCACATCCAAAAGTCAATATGGTGAAACTTAAACTTAATAAATATTTAATCTTTTTCATATACTAAATTTTTAATTCTATAGAAGGGAAACCCCATTAAGATCTGTAGTTAAAACATTGGTCATATAATCAAAAAAAGGTCTTATGGCTTTAAAACTTTTAATGACCTGATTCTGAAATTCAGGCGAAAGTACACTTTTATCATCAAATTTTTTTATAAATATGTATTGTTTCCGGCGAATTAAATCAATTGAAGGGTGATCAATACTAAATCCTCTTGGTGAAGTTTTAACTGAATCACCTTGAATTTCTCCCCAGATATTTTTAAAATTATCTTTATTTATAATTTCTAATAACTCCTCACTATCCAATTCCAATTCTTTCCTTATTCGCAATAGATCTTTTGGATCAGGATTCCAAAAGCCTGTCGCAATAAAACTATTTTGGGGAGCAATATGAAGATAATATCCTCCCCTAAGGTTAGGTTTTTTTCTATGAAAGCTTATTCCAAAATGTGTTTTATAAGGTGTTTTATTTTTTGAAAAACGAACATCACGATAAATGCGAAATATTTTAACTTTTTCGATTTCATCAGATTCTTCCAATCCAGTTTTTACACCATCTTTAAATGCTTTGATCTCGGCTTCAAGGACTTTAAATCTTTCTTTTTGAGGTTCAAACCATTCTCGATTGTTGTTCTTTTCAAGCGCCCTGTAAAACTTAAATACTTCAGGATTGATCGTGTTCATGTAATAGATGTTTGATTAGATCCATTTTAATAAACTACACTGTCAAATATAGACAATTAGCTTAAAATTAATTCTTCAGCAAAATTCAGTAATTCTTTCTTTTCCATTAAACTTCTTTTAATTGGTAGTTGAGCTAATCCAATTAATCGTCTTATAATTTCAATTCCACAATAAAGACTTATTTTTTTAAATTCCGCTTTTGCGGGATACATATTATAAATTTCTTCTAAAAAAGAAGTTTTACCACTAGCAATTATAATATGAGCCGACATTACACCAAGATCAAATGCTTTTGGTCCTACAAAACTGAATTCTGGATCAATAACATAATTATTATCCCCTACTCTCATCCAACTTCCAGGGTAGTAATCGCCATGCAAAAGTGTATTTCCTTTTTCTAGATAAATTTTGCCTGCATAAAGCACTTTTTCTTTTAAACTGTTATTTTTTTTAAATGGATTTGACAGATTCTCTAATCCTTTTTGAATATGATCTAAATTAAAGGAGTTGTTTTCTTTAAATGGTAATTCAAAAATATGATCATGATTTAATTTACGTAATTCAATGTTTTCTGGATAATCAGCAGGTGCTTTTTTCTTGTGAATATAATAGAGGCCTAGAGTAAACTCTTTAATTAGATCAGACGTAATTCTTCTGGTATTATAAAGTGAAGTCAAGTCTTCACCTTTCCCTAAATCTTCTAATAATAGTATATAATCCGAGGGTAAGTAGCCTAAAATTTCTGGGAAAAAAGAATTTTGATCCATTAAGTCGTAGAACTTTTTTTCTACGTTAATTCTATCTATAGGAGCAGGTAAATCTGGGTATTTTTGAACAAAGGGTCGAGATTGCTTGAGAATAAAGGTTCGTTTATTGGTTTTGATGCGTAAAACAACATTCATGTTTCCCTCTCCTGCAATTTCAATTTCATTAATTATCTCTGATAATTTTAAAAAACCTATTTTATTTTTCAAATAAGTAGTTAGATTGTCTTTTGAAGTGTATTGATCAATTTTCATTCTTAGAATATTATTCAACTAATCTATTATAATGCTTCCAAAAAGAGCTTTTCATTTTTAAAGTGTCAATAAAAGTGTAAATATTAATATTTCGCTTCACGTTTTCAATTGGAGTTTCAAATGATTTTAGTTTAGCTAAATCTGGATTTGCTATTGCTTCTATAAGGGCTAAATCCCACATAATCCATTTATTTTGTTCAGGATCTTTAACTGTCCACCAACGCTTATATGTATTCCATCGATTTATTAAAAAATTACCTAAGTTGCTTTTAGATAGATATTTAAAGGTCCTAACCTTATCAAAAACTAGATGTTTAGATGTGGATGCTGACATCACTCGAAAGTCTAAATCTATAAAGTTTAATAAATAATTTGTTGCGAGTATATCATTTCTGCTATTAAACTCATTTTTGTCATACATATTTAACGTAGAGTTATGCCAAAAACCAACGTATGATATCACTAATTTTGATGCTATTTCTGGAGCCTCTATTAATGCTGAGGCCACATTTGTACAAGATCCCAAGATCACAATTTGCAATTTTTTACCTTCTTCGAGTCTGCGAGCTTGGGAAATTATAAATCTACTGGCCTCTGAGACCTTCGGCTTATTAATTTTTTCAAGAGGCTGTGAACTTCCCATCTTTAATGGAACCTTATAGTTGGGAATTAGATCAATTAGCTTTTTATTCATCTCATGGCTTTCCATGGCAGAATTTGATGTAGCGTAAGGCGAGGTATGAAATTGAGCAGAAGTTATACCGAGCAATTCAAAATTATCTTCACCCAAAGCTCTTGTGATTGCAAATAAATCATCAATCTCATTTGCTGTATCTGCATCTATAATTATTGGAAGTTTATATTTTAAATCTTGAGAAACAAGTTTTGTCATTAATAAAACAAGTAAAAAAGTAAATAGTTTTTTGAATTTCATCTTTAACAAGTCACTAAAATTGATTTTTTAGTAGTGTAATAGTCGTTATTATAAAATTAAAAGCTTTCGGTATTAGATTTATTACAAACACAAAAAATTACTTGAGACAATCAACATTTATTCTATAAATTAATGCTTACGATTTTTTAATACCGCTTCAACATCATTCAAGCTAAAGCCTTTCTCTTTAAGTAAAATTAAGAAGTGAAAAAGTAAATCAGCACTTTCATTGAGAAATAATTCTGAATTTTCATCTTTAGCTTCAATGACAGTCTCTACTGCTTCTTCTCCAACCTTTTGCGCAATTTTATTTATTCCTTCTCTGAAAAGTGAAGCTACATAGCTATTATCATCATTGGTTTTTTTTCTTTCAGTGATTATCTCCTCTAATTCAGTTAGAAATCCATAGTGACTCTGGTTTGTTTCTCCCCAGCAACTATCTGTTCCTGTATGACAGGTGGGTCCTTGAGGATTAGCTGTTATTAAAATAGCGTCTTGATCACAATCTACTTTAATTTTAACTAGTTTTAAAAAATTACCGCTCTCTTCTCCTTTTACCCATATTCTTTTCTTTGATCGGCTATAAAAGGTTACTTGTTTTGTTTCTTTGGTTTTCTGGAAAGCTTCCCTGTTCATATAACCCAACATTAAGACTGTTTTTGTTACGGAGTCTTGTATGATAGCAGGTAAAAGACCGTTTTGTGACTTAGAAAAATTGGGATTCATATTCATTATATTCTTACAACAATTTGATTTTTTTTAAGCTCTTGTTTTAAATTAGAAATACTGATTTCCCCAAAATGAAAAACACTTGCTGCTAAAGCTGCATCTGCATTTCCAATTGTAAAGGTATCTATAAAATGTGAAATATTTCCTGCGCCACCAGAAGCAATAATCGGAATATTAACCTCTGAAGATAATTTTGAAATAGCTTGATTTGCGTATCCATTCTTAGTTCCGTCATGATCCATTGAAGTAAAAAGGATCTCTCCTGCACCTCTGTTTTCAACTTCTTTAGCCCAGTCATATAGATCAATTTTTGTGGGTACTTTTCCTCCTACTAAATGTACTTTCCAATTATTATCAATTTGTTTAGCATCAATAGCTACAACAAGGCATTGACTTCCAAAGTGCTCAGAAACTTCGTTAATAAGTTTTGGATTTTTAACAACTGCAGAATTAATAGAAACTTTATCGGCACCGTTTTTTAATAAGATTGAAACATCATTCACAGATTTTATTCCACCCCCTACAGTAAAAGGAATATCTATTTCTGAGGCAATTTTTAATACAAGTTCTGCTAATGTTTTTCTCTTTTGTTCAGTGGCAGAAATATCAAGGAATACTAGTTCGTCGGCATTTTCTCGAGCATATTTGGAAGCCAACTCAACTGGATCACCAGCATCACGAAGCTTAATAAAATTTATACCTTTTACTGTTCGACCGTCCTTAATATCCAGACATGGAATTACTCTTTTTGTGAGCATTTTAATTGTTTGATTGATTTAAAATGAAGCGTTCAAGGTCTTTGAGAGAGATTCGGTTTTCATAAATCGCTTTTCCTATGATTGCTCCCTCACATCCGATTGATGCTAGACGGAGAATTTCTTCGAAATTGGAAATACCTCCGGAGGCAATTAATTTTAACTTCATCCTTTTTAAAATATTTTCATACATAATAAATCCAGGACCTAGTAGCATACCATCTTTGCTTATGTCAGTACATATTGTGTATTTCACACCTTTTGCCTGATAATTTTTCAAGAATTTAAAAAGTGTTAGATCAGAGGTTTCTTCCCAACCATCGGTAGCAATACGATCATCTTTAAAGTCGGCTCCTAAAATTATTTTATCTGATCCATAAATCGAAAGCCAATTTGTAAATAGTTCGGGTTGTTTAACAGCAATACTGCCGCCTGTAATTTGTTGTGCTCCGTTTTCAAAAGCAATGCGAACATCCTGATCACTTTTTAACCCACCTCCAAAATCGATTTTTAATTTGGTTTTGACAGCAATACTTTCTAAAACTTTATGGTTTACAATGTGTTTTGACCTTGCCCCATCAAGATCAACTAAATGTAAATACTTAATTCCATTAGCTTCAAATTTTTTTGCAACTTCTAGAGGATTTTCATTATATATTTTTTGAGTACTGAAATCTCCTTTCGAAAGTCGAACACATTTACCATCTATTATATCTATAGCAGGGATAATTTTCATAGAGTTAAGAAGTTTTTTAAAATTTGACTACCTGATTTACTACTTTTTTCAGGGTGAAACTGAACACCATAAAAATTATTTTTTTTAATAGCAACACTATATAGGCCATTGTAATTAGATTGTCCAATGGTCTCATCAATTAAAGGAACATAAAAAGAGTGAACTAAATACATAAAGTCACCTTCATTAATATTGTCAAAAAGTGGAGTTGATAAATTATAAATTTTATTCCATCCCATTTGAGGAACCTTTACATTATTTGAGAAACGCAATACATCTCCTGAGATAATTCCTAGGCCATTTACCCCACCCTCTTCAGTTTTATCGCAAAGTAATTGCATTCCTAAACAGATGCCCAATACAGGTTGTTTTAAAAATGGAATTAATAAATCTAAACCTGTTTTTTTTAATTTCTCCATTGCTCTACCAGCAGATCCTTGACCAGGAAAAATGACTTTTTCAGACGAACCAATCACATTTGGATCTGAAGTAAGTTCACATTTCACACCCAGGCGCTCTAGAGCAAATTGCAAACTACACACATTTCCAGCACCGTAATCAATTATAGCGATCATTATAATCTTCCTTTAGTGGAGGGTAAAATCATTTTTTCAGGATCGCGTTTAATTGCTGACTTAATAGCTTTTGCAAAAGCTTTAAAAATTGCTTCAATCTTATGATGCTCGTTAACTCCTTCTGCTTTAATATTTAAATTTGCTTTAGCTCCATCACTAAAGGACTTGAAAAAGTGCATAAACATTTCTGAGGGCATTTTTCCAATCATCTCTCTTTTAAATTCTGCATCCCAAACTAACCAATTACGTCCACCAAAATCAATAGCAACTTGTGCCAAACAATCATCCATAGGTAAACAAAATCCATATCGTTCAATTCCAAGTTTATTTCCTAAAGCAGTTGCGAATGCTTCACCTAAAACAATAGCAGTATCTTCAATAGTATGATGTTCGTCTACATCCAAATCACCCTTCACGTTTAAATCAATATCCATACCTCCATGTCGAGCTAATTGATCTAACATGTGATCAAAAAAAGGAATTCCGGTTTTGATATTTCCTTTTCCAGTTCCGTCCAAGTTGAGCATTATATCAATATTTGTTTCTCGGGTAGTTCTTTTTTTCTTTACTATCCTTTGCTCGAGCTTTAAATACGAATAAATTTCTTTCCATTCGGGTGTTTTAAGTACTATAACTTCGTTCAATTTCGGAGTCAATTGGTCTAATTCTGGCATATCTTTATTAAACAGATATATTCCCTTTGAACCAAGATTTAATGCTAGTTCCATATCTGTCAAACGATCACCAATTACAAATGAATTCTTTAAATCATATTTTTTGGCATCCAAATATTTATTTAGAAGTCCTGTTTTTGGTTTTCGGGTAGGCAAATTATCCTCAGGAAAACTTTTATCTATAAGTATTTCATCAAATACTACTCCTTCATTTTCTAAACTCTTTAAAAGAAAATTATGCGTTGGCAAGAAAGTGTTTTCAGGGAAACTATCTGTTCCTAATCCATCTTGATTTGTAACCATAACCAATTCAAAATTCATTTCCCGAGCAATTTTACCTAAGTACATAAATACTTCAGGATAAAATATTAATTTTTCCAAAGAATCGAGTTGATAGTCACTTGGCTCAAGTGCTAAAGTACCATCACGATCAATAAAAAGAATTTTTTTCATTGTTTTTCCATTTTGTGTAAAGCGGTAATTAATGCATTATTTTCCTTCACTAGGCCTATAGAGATTCGGAGTGTATTTTCACAGGCTAAATTCTTAGATGCATTTCTGACGACAATGTTGAGATCTAATAATTGTTTATACCTCAAATCACTATTGTCTACCCGTACCAAAACAAAATTAGCATCAGAAGGATAAATCTTTTTAATAAAACTTATTTCATTCAATAATTTTACAATTCTCTTTCTTTCTCTTATTAAATAATTTACATTTTTTCTTATTTGATCTTGTTCTCTTAATCTTTTAAAAGCAGCCTCAATTGTAAGTGAGTTGAGGTTGTAAGGTGCTTTGATCCTGTTAATATAATTGATAAGCTCAGCTTGCGCAAAAGCCATTCCTAGTCTTATTCCAGCCATCCCTTGTGCTTTTGAAAATGTTTGACATATAATCAAATTTGAATATTTTGACAATAATTTTATTAATGATTCCTTATCTGTGAACTCTATATATGCTTCATCAACAATAACAAGACCAGGAAATTCTTCAATTATTTTTTTTATCGCTATATATTCAAAGCTATTAGCAGTTGGATTATTTGGTGTTGGGATAAAAATAATTTTTGATTTTTCGTCTGCGGATTCTAAGATAGCGGATGTATTTAATTGAAAGTCCTGATTTAAAGGAACTTCTTTTACTTCAACACCATGAATACGGGCTGAAACCTTATACATTCCAAATGTGGGAGGAAGAGTTATAATGTGATCTCTTCCTGGCTCACAGCAAGAAACAATAATTTGTGAAATAAATTCATCACTCCCATTACTCAAATACAATTGATCTGACTCAACATTCTTCCATGAAGCAATTTCTTCTTTTAAGTCAGACTGCATAGGATCAGGATAACGATTAGTGGTAGAAGAAAATGGACTTTCATTAGCATCTAACAAGATCATATCGCGTCCTTCATCAATGTACTCCTCTCTAGCTGATTTGTATGGACTTATTTCTAATAAGCTTTTTCTGAAAAAACGCTGAATATCAGACTTCATTATTAATTTTCTTTAATCTTAAACTTATTGCATTTTTGTGTCCTACTAATCCTTCAGCAGCAGCCATCAATTCAATGCTTTCCCCTAAATCTTGAATACCTTGTTTATTTATTTTCTGAAATGTAATTGCCTTGGTAAAACTATCTAGGTTGACACCGCTATATTGTTTTGAATAACCATTAGTGGGTAGTGTGTGGTTTGTTCCAGAAGCATAATCTCCAGCGCTTTCCGGTGTGTATTTACCAATGAAAACAGATCCTGCATTGCGAACATTATCAACATAATAATCCTCATTTTCAACACATATTATGTAATGTTCAGGTCCGTAAGAATTTATAAATGCGACAGCCGTCTCATCATTTTCCAAAACAATCATTTTAGAATTTAATAGGGCTTTTTTTGCAATATTTTTCCTTGGTAAGTTTTGGAGCTGTTCATTTATTGCTCCTTTTATATTTTCTAAAATACTTTTTTTAGTAGTCACTAGTATTACTTGACTATCTGAACCATGTTCAGCTTGAGATAAAAGGTCCGAAGCTACAAAATCAGGATCTGCAGTTTCGTCGGCAACTACTAATAGTTCACTTGGCCCTGCAGGCATATCAATAGCAGTTTTATAGCGAGAGGCCATTTGTTTAGCTACTGTCACATATTGATTTCCAGGACCGAATATTTTATACACATTGGGGATGCTTTCAGTTCCAAAAGTCATTCCTGCTATAGCTTGGATACCTCCTGCTTTAAAAATTTTAGTTACTCCACAAAGTTGTGCAGTATATAATAGTTCTTTTGGGAGTTTTCCTTGTGAATCGGGAGGTGAGCAAAGGATAATATCATTACATCCTGCAATTTGAGCTGGTATAGCAAGCATGAGTATAGAAGAAAATAGAGGGGCAGATCCTCCAGGGATATAAAGTCCTACTTTTTCAATAGGTTGTTTTTTCTGCCAGCAATTGACACCAGGTTGTGTCTCGACTTTAACTGTTTTTGTTATTTGAGCCTTATGGAATTTTTCTATATTTTTTTTAGCTTTCTGAATTGCATTTTTTAAATCCTTAGGAACATTATTGACCCCATCTAAAATTTCTTTTTTATCAACTTGTAATTTATGAATTTGAACTTTATCAAATTCATTAGTGTATTCGAATATAGCATCATCACCTCTAGTTTTTAT
>PYIJ01271670.1_pt1 | contig 10057 bp, 9 predicted proteins | sample 3578051 | NCBI WGS metagenome assembly PYIJ01 (sample SAMN08408021, study PRJNA431606) | Marine metagenome isolate SA_KN192-05_S13_5m, whole genome shotgun... | biome: marine; feature: oceanic pelagic zone; material: water; isolation source: surface water sample, 0.2-0.8 um fraction ... | reverse complement strand
GGTGACTTTGGTTGTGTGTCAGAAGGTGTTGACTCAACAGAAGTTCCAATCACTGCAACTGTAAACAACAGATCAACTGATGCACTTGCAGATGTATTCACAGACGGAAGTGCTATCCAGGCTCTATTTTACAAAAATGCAGGTAGAGAATACGTTGCTAACCAAACAACTTTAACTTTCTCAGGTGATGGTTACGGATTAAACACACCAGCGGCAACGGTTAACACAGGTGGAGTTCACGAAATTAGATTAACAGATCCAGCAGGTAACAATTTAGGTGGAGACGGTTACATCACAACAACTAACTCTGCACAAACAGGAACAACAACACAAATTACATTGGCGGCGGCAGATAGCAGAGCCTCTGGTGCATATGTTGGTATGTTCTTATTAATTACAGAAGGTAAAGGTGCTGGTCAATTTGGTTACATCGATACTTACAACTCTGCAAGTAAAATTGCAACTATCAAAAAAATGTCAGACAACAATCCAGGTTTTGATGCATTAGGTGGTGTAGTTGTAGAAACAAGTTTAGATTCAACAACAACTTATGAAATTACTCCAAGAGTACAGATTGGTGCTCCATCAGGAGATGGTTCAACAGCGGCAAGACAAGCAGTTGGTATAGCAACAGTTGTAACAAACAAAATTACACAAATCAGATTAATAGATTGTGGTGCTTCTTATACAAGTGCACCAGCAGTTACATTAGTTGATCCTAACAACACAGCAGACGCAACATTCACAGCATACGTTGGTGATGGTGTGTTAGGTCCACCAACTTTTGTTTCACGTGGTATAGATTACAAAACAGCGGCAGTTGTTATTACAGCACAAGGTACTCAAGCAACAGTAACAGGAATTACTAAAGCAAGACCACCAGTTGTAACAACGCAGGCGGCTCACAATTACAGTTCAGGTGATAGAGTTAAATTCACTGGCATAGTTGGAATGACAGAATTAAATACTGGCGTGTTCTACTACGTAAGAACTGTAAACACAACTTCATTTGAACTTTTTGCAGATGCAGACTTTACAACTCCATTAGATTCGACAAACTACACAACTTACTCAAGCGGCGGTACAGCAGAATTATTTGGTGGATTTAGAGATTCATATCAATCTGGAAAATACATTCAAGTAGAAAATTTAAGTGCTTTACCAAGAGCAGGTTCTAACATTGAGTTCGCTCACAGACCAGGTGTATACTACAAACTTGTTTCTGTAAACGGACAACTTGGAACACAAACACCTTACAGTGCATTGTTACAAGTGTCACCAAATATTACGGCGCAGTATGCTCCTGATCATGGACAAGCGGTTTCAATTAGAATTAGATATTCACAAAACAGATTAACAGGACATGACTTCTTAGATATTGGTACTGGTAACTTTAGTTCAACTAACTATCCAGGTTCACCAAATCAGAATCCAATACCGGCTAACGAAACTGTTGAAGGCGGCGGTGGTAGAGTATTCTTTACTTCAACTGACCAAGATGGTAACTTCAGAGTTGGTGACTTGTTCAACGTAGAACAGGCGACAGGTATTGCATCATTGAATGCAGATGCATTTAATATCTCAGGATTACAAGAATTACAGTTGGGAGATCTAGCATTAGGAGGATCTAGTGCTTCAATTAATGAGTTCTCAACTGATGGTACAATGGCGGCTAATTCGGACAATATTGTGCCAACACAAAGAGCAATTAGAACTTATATCGCTTCACAGATCGGTGGTGGTGCTAGTTCGCTCAATGTTAACTTAATTACCGCTGGATTAGTGGTAATTACAGGTAATACGATAAGTACAAGTAACAACAGTAAGATTACTATTAGCAGTGTTGCAAACTTTACAAAAGGTGTAACAGGTGTGCCGATAGCAATGAATATGTTGATACATAGTTAATAAAAGGAGAAAAAGGACATGGCATCAGGAAGAATAGGAAAAGCAAATCTTTCAGCCGCTACCAATACCACTGTGTATACGACGCCTGCTTCAACTTTCACAGTTGCGACAGTATCGTTTTGTAACAGAGGTAATCAAGCCATTGCTGTCAGATTAGCGGTGGCGGATAGTGCAACTCCAGATGACGCAGAATTCGTTGAATTTGAGACGGAAATTCTAAGTCACGGGGTATTAGAAAGAACAGGTTTAGTACTGAGTGCAACACAGAAATTGGTTGCATACTCTAGTGCGGCTAACGTAAGTGTAGTAGTTACTGGTATTGAAACAAGTACTGCTTAATTTTATGTAAAATAACATAAATAGTATAAACGAAGGAAACAAAAAAATGGGAAGATACATATCAACAACTGGAACTGCTGGAGTATCCACTAAAATAGTGAGTACGACACACCAAGCGGCGGTAAATGAGAGAATCTTAGCAAATAGTTCATCAGGAACTTTCACAATTACGTTACCTGCGAATGCTAGTTTATTGGTCAATGACACAATTCAAATCATTGACGCAAACTCTAGTTTTCAAACAAATAATGTAACTGTTGCAAGAAATTCATCTTTAATTCAAGGAAGTGCAGACGATTTGACTCTTGACTTAAATGGTGCAATTATAACTTTAATTTACACAGGCGCAACTTACGGTTGGGTCGTAGGTGCTGTATAATATATTTTTTATTATATTATATTACACTTATAAACAAATTTAGGGAACGGAGACTATGGCAAGTTTAAAATCATTACTCGGTACAAAACAAGATGCATTCGTATCGGTAGCGGAATCTAATCTAGAAAAAGGTCAGATTTTTGTTTATCACGACGGTGCTAACTACTCAAGAATCTGGTGTGGATTTTGTTTCCATCCAACACAATCAGGAACGGCAGTAGTAGAAGCGTGGGGTCCAGGTGGATCAGGCGCTGAGATGTGCTGTTGTGGTTTTGGTCTTCCAGGTAACTCAGGTGCCTACGTTAAGAAAACAGTTGTTATGTCACCAGGCGATTACATTTGTGGTTGTACTGGTCAGTCATGTGGAAATTCATCAAGTTTATGTTTTAGAGGTTGTTCAGAACCTACTATGTTAAGATTTTGTATAGGCGGTACAGAGACTTGCGTATGTGCAGAAGGTGGTAGAGGTGGAATAACTTATTGTTCAACTAACTCAAGTTTTTATTGTTGCTACAGAGCAAATGGTTTCTGTGTAACAAAAACAGACAACAACCAATGTGGAATTATTTGTAACCAGTGTAACGGGGCATGGGTAGCCTGTGCATATGGTGGAGAGATTAACAAGCCAGGATTAAATTCTTGTGTGTCAGCATTTGGTTGCTATCCTTCATGTATTTGTATGTTTAATCACCACATTCCAACTCCAGCGGGACAAGGTTCCAAAGAGGGAAGAATGATTGTATATACAAATGATGACGGTAACGGTTTCGCTCAATGGTCAGGTCAAGGACATCACCAACACAGAGCAGGATTAGGATCAGGTAGATTCCCAACAGGCGGTATACCTTGGTCATCTTGTTGGGGTTTCAGTGGTGCTTGTGGCTGTTATGAAAACGACGGTTGTGTGCCAGTACTTCCAGTAGGAACTGGTGGTAGAGGACCTAACCCTTGTCCAGGTGTTAGAGATCACGCAATCAGAGGTGGCTTTGGAGCAGTAAGGATTAGATTTATAACGTAGGAAATATTATGGCAAGTTTAACAACATTATTACAAACCAAATATGATTTTGCAGTAGGTAACGAGACTAACCTAGAGCAAGGTAGAATTTACCAATACTATCCAGGTAGTATGCGTGGTACAAACTTTAGATGTCACGTGTGTTGGGTAGCACCATCGGCTGGGACAGCAACTATTGAAATATGGGGTGCTGGTGGATCAGGTGCAGAGATGTGTTGTTGTGGATTTGGATTACCAGGAAATCCAGGTGCGTACAGTAAAAAAACTTTAACAATGGCGGCTGGCTGTTTCATTTGTGGAATAGTTGGTATGTCATGTGGTAACTCGGATGACTTATGTCACAGAGGTACTTCAGAGCCAACACAAATTTGTTGGTTTGCAGGTGGTTCAGATGGATGTATGTGTGCCCAAGGCGGTAAGGGTGGTTACACTTATTGTTCAACAGGTAACTCACCATACTGTTGTTTTGTAGCAGGCGGATTCTGCGGAACACAAGGTGGAGACCAATACTGCGGAATTATTTGTAACTTTAAAGATTCATCAAGTGAACCAACTTTCTGTGCTCAGTCATATGGCGGAGATACAAACTGCTACGGCGGATTTAGTTGTCACTATTTTAGAGGATGTCAACCAAACTGTAACTGTAGAAACGTTCCAGTAATTAAATTCCCTCCAGGAATGATATCTACTTGCGGTGGAGAAGTTCACTACACATTAGATTCTGACAATGGAAGATCTCAATGGTCAGGAATGGGTGGTTGGATGAATGCCTCACATGGATTTAACCTAGCAACAAGATCACCAACACAAGGTGGTCCATACACTGCTTGTTGGACAGGTAACAGAAGTTGTGGTTGTTATCAGCACAATGGTTGTATACCTTTTATGCCAGCAGGTATTGGCGGACAAGGTCCAAGACCGTGTGATGGTGTAAGAGATCACGCACACAGAGGTGGTTTAGGTTTAATTAGAATTAAATTTGTAAGTAGCACTAACGACTACGATATAGATAGTGCACCGTAAGGATAATAAGGAGTAAATATAGTATATGGCTAGTTTAAAAGGATTATTAACTAATAGAAACCCAGCGGAGATGATCGAAGAGAATCTCGAGACTGGTTACATCTACGTTTGGACTCCAGGAACTAACTACACAAACTTCTGTAATGGTGTTTGTTGGACGGCTCCAGCGGCAGGTACAGCACACATAGAAATATGGGGAGCAGGTGGCTCAGGTGCTAGAATGTGTTGTTGCGGTGACGGATTACCAGGCAACGCAGGTGGTTATTCTTACAAAAAAATTACTGTAGAAGCAAATGATACATTAACAGGATGTACTGGTATGCCTTGTCAGGCACACTCACTTTGCCACTCAGGTTGTTCAGATCCAACAGGTATTTGTTGGGTAACAGCATCTAACGGAGATGGTTGTATGTGTGCAAGAGGTGGATACGGTGGTAAATCTATGTGTACAACAGGAAGTTCTTTATACTGTTGTTACAGAGCACAAGGTTTCTGTACTGTAAGATGTAACAATGATAACTGTGGATTAGTTTGTAACGTATGTACAGACGGTAACACAGAATCTTGGCAATCATGTGCATACGGTGGAGATATCAACTGTTGCGGACAGTTCGGTTGTGTATCTTTCTTCGGATGTTGCCCACACTGTAAATGTAGATTTCAACAACACGTTCCGATCCCAGCAGGACAATTTGCTGTTAACGGTGCGTTGATAACTTTCCAGAAAGAGTCGGATGGAACTCCGATGTCTAACTGGTCAGGTAACCAAATTTTCCAATACTATGCGGCTTTGAATGCGGCATCCAAATCGCCAAGACAAGGAACTCCAGACTCACACTGTTGGAGATCAGATAGAGCGTGTGGATGTTATGAAATGCAAGGATGTAACAATTATCTACCAGTTGGTGGTGGGGGAATTGGCCCTAACCCATGTCCGGATGTAAGAGATCACGGAATCAGAGGTGGATTCGGAGGAGTAAGAATCAGATTTGTTGCTTCATAATAATTGAAGTTAGATAAATAAAACTGTAAGAGGATATAAAATATGTTTACAAAAGAATTTACAATCGCAATGCCAAATGAACCACTAAAGAACGACTTTAGTGACAATTCAACTATTACAGGAACTTACAAAGGTCCAAGATACATTAAAATCGAGTACAACAACGAATCTAAAATTGTTGGTAACTGGATTGATGAAGGTGACAGCGAGGCAGAATTTGCAGGTAACCCAGTAGCAGAAGGTCATACAGTTGCAACATTAGATGCAGATGTAGATACTAAATGGGTTGCATACATAACAGGTTTTTATACAACAGGCGATGTTGCTGATTACGAAGAAGATTTAGGAACAACAGATGGCAACGGTGATGCAGAAAAATTTACTTTTTACTGGCACGATGGCACAGGTGTTTTAGCACAAATTTACAATCAAGGTACAATGAAATTTGAAAGTGGTGCAATTACAGAACCAACAGTAAGAGTACACACAGTAACAGAAGAAGAATTCACAGAATCAGTAAACGGACATATTGCTAACGCAACAACAGAAGCGGCAAGAGATGTTTACTCAGATGATGAAAAAACGGCTATCAATGCTTACAAATCTACACTAGAAGGTTTAAGCACAAAATACAGTGGTAAAGATCACTGGAAGATTCCGTTCCCACAACAACCAGACTACAAATAATAATTTCCCATGGCAACGTTAACAAGAGTAAACGGATCAGGTCTTTCAACAGCAGGAAACGTTTTTTACCCAGGTGCATTTGCATTTAAAATTTTAGTAAAAATTGCAAACGGTACAGCAGTTGATTTAAGAGCAGAAGATGATGCCATTGACGAAACAGTAGAGGCAATTTGCAGAGAAATTAATCCTTTAGTTTATTGTACTACAGACGACAACAGTGGGACAATGACTGTTGTATGTGATAACAGTGCAACAGCGGCAGACTTACAAGCACGTATTAGACTAATTGGTAGAGCGGAAAACTATCCAACAAGCACAGTTACAGCAGTTGGACCAAATACTATTGATACAAGTGGTACATTAGTAACTCTTGCGGCAACATTAACAGCAACGTAATCCAAAAATACACTAATCATTTTTCAAAGTAAGGTTCTATACACAAAATAAGTATGAGTATGCCTTACAAAGATTTAGCAATACCTAGAGAAGACAAATATTCAGAAGATGATATGAATCATCTTACATTTATCAACAATAAAATCCCATTCGACGTAACGTTACCAAATCAACCATATGTAGATGACTTCAGTGAAGGAATAACACACCCTTGCTTTTACACAGGAGTAAATTTTATGAGAGTAAACAGACGTATTAAAGATGGCTTAATATTAGAAGTGCTTGTACAAGCAATGACCTTAGAAGAATTAGAATCTAAAAAAATTATTCATGACGAAGGTTGTGACAGTTTTATATTAGATGCAAGAGAACATCCATGGGAAGCGGCATACATCACTGGAAGATACTATCATGAAGACATTCCAAACTATGTGGAGGAACTAGGCACAACTAATTTCTGGGGTAAACCAGAAGTTTGGGAATATTCACACACTCCAGAAACTGGCGTACTTGCACAAATTTATTATGTGAATTCAATGTACTACAATGATGGAAAATTTAGCAAACCAAAATTTAGAGCACACATAATAGAACGAGAATCCTTTGATATGAATGTACAAGTACACATAAAAGACTGTGAAAGAGAAGCAAAAAGAGATGTGTACACGCCAGAACAAAGAGACTATATTATTAAGTATGGTGAGTGGCTGAAAACTGTGCCTGCAACATACAAAAATATTAAACATTGGAAGATTATTTTTCCTCCTTTACCTGAATTTAAACCATAGTCAGACTTAACATACCTGGAATAACCCATTCATTAAATAAATTATATGAGCAATTCAAAAAGACCTAAGGCTTTCTTTTTAAATGGTGGAATGGGCAGAATAATATCTGCGATCCCTGCCTTAGAAAAGTATTATGAAGCAAAAGAAGATCCTGATTTCATCATTGTGATAGAGGGAATATGTAATATCCTAAATGGACATCCAACATTGGACAATAAAACTTATGATATGTATCATAAAAATTTATTCCACACAAAATTAATCAACATGGATATAGTAAGTCCTGAACCTTACAGACTGAACGAATATTTTAATCAAAAATGTGACATCGCTCAAGCATTTGATATACTGATTAATCAAAAAGGTGTAAGAGAATTGCCTGCACCAACACTAATTTTAAGTAAAGAAGAATTATTAGAAGGTAGAAAAGCCATAGACGAAATTAAAAAGAAAGTTAAAAAAGAAAAACTTGTAATTATACAACCATTCGGACGTGCAATTACACAAATAGATAATTCTTTTGTAGACAAAAGTAATAGAAGTATAGAATACACTAATTTAAAAAATATTATTAAAAAATTACAAGCAAAAGACTTTGCAGTATGTTTAATGAGTGAGTTTGGAATAGATTTTAAAGACGCAGGATTCAAAGATGAAGTTGCTATTCCTGAAATTGCTGATTTACGTAACTGGGCAGGTTTAATAAAATATGCAGATCAATTTTTAGGCTGTGATAGTGTAGGACAACACCTTGCAAAAGCAATGGAAACACCAGCAACAGTAGTAATGGGAGCAACATATCCTATAAACACTTCTTATCCAAATGATAAAAGTTTTAGAATTGTAGATATGGGACAATTTGATAGAGAATACGATCCAATTAGAATAAGTTTCGATGAAAGAATAAGCAGAAAACATGAAAGGATTATGTCAATGACTCCAGATATAGAAGATTATGTAGTATCTGCTGTAAACGGAGACCCAATAGAGGAGTAATATGTCACAAGAAGATAGAGACTTTGGAAAATATAATAAAACAGGTTACATAGCGGCAGTGGCAAGAGGTCACAATGCTGGAGTATGTTTGTTAAAAGATGGCGAAATAGTTTTTTCAATTGAAGAAGAAAGATTATCTAGAAGAAAATATGATGGTGGACCATATGCTTCAATGTTTGAAATTTTAAAGTACACAGACAAGATAGACTATCTAGTTATTGCACATACACAGTCACTAAAAGATCCTTCAACAGGTAGAGTAGATTACTCAGGCGACGATGTTTATACGGGTATTGCTAGGAAATTAGGATTAATTGATCCATACATTCACGAAATAGAACATCCTCAAGTTATTGACTTATCACACATACACCACAAACTTCATGCGGCGTGTGCCTTTTATAGATCAGGATTCGATAAAGCAGTTGCAGTGATTGTTGATGGTGCAGGAACTTTTATACCAATCAAAAATAGTGTTGCAGGTGATATGACAGTATTTGAAGTTGAAAGTATATTCAGTTGTGATTATCCAAATGATATCTATGCATTATACAAACACTATGGTACTGGCACAGCAAGTCCAGGTGGTTATTATCCTCACATGGATTCAGAAAGTATAAGCGAGCCTGGAAAAACGCACGAAGCATTATTCACAGACAAGGCAGGAATTACAAAAACTTACGAAGCAATTACTCAGTATTGTGGATTTAGTGCCATTGAAGCAGGAAAGACAATGGGACTGTTTCCATACGGAAAACAAAACGACATAATACCTCCTCTATTCCAAAAAGAAGGAAAGTTTGAACTATCAAACAGAAACTTCATCATACCAACTTATCCCAATGCGGCGCAAGTCAACAGTCAAATATATCCTTTTGTGGATAAAAACCCTGACTCTGAAAAAGGAGAAGACTGGACAAAAATGGAAAATAGAAGAGACATGGCTTATGCAGTGCAAAAAGAAACACAAAAACAATGTTTAGATTTAATTTACAAAGCAGTACAAATGAGCGGATGTAAAAATGTTGTTTTCTCAGGTGGATATGGATTAAACTGTGTTGCAAATTATTACTATCTTGACAGTTTAAGAAAAGATGGAATCACGCTATATGCAGAACCAGTTTCAAATGATGCGGGTACGGCGATGGGTGCGGCTATGTTGTTCTATTACAGCCTTACACAAACAAAAGATAAAAAAGTTGCAGAGCCAACATTATACTTAGGTCCAAAAAGAACATATACTAATGAACAAATTGAACAAATTTGCAATATGGACGGTGTAGAATTAGTTGATGCTACCAACGAAGAAGTAGTAAAAATTATTGCTGATAGAAATATTGTGTCTATATTCCAAGGACAATCAGAAAACGGTCCAAGAGCATTAGGTAACAGATCGATATTATATGATCCAAGAGATCCAAACGGCAAAGATCACGTGAACACAGTAAAACATCGAGAATATTTCAGACCATTTGCAGGAACTATACTGCATGATTACGTACATGAATGGTTTGACTTACG
>PYIJ01370172.1_pt1 | contig 10069 bp, 8 predicted proteins | sample 3578051 | NCBI WGS metagenome assembly PYIJ01 (sample SAMN08408021, study PRJNA431606) | Marine metagenome isolate SA_KN192-05_S13_5m, whole genome shotgun... | biome: marine; feature: oceanic pelagic zone; material: water; isolation source: surface water sample, 0.2-0.8 um fraction ... | reverse complement strand
GTCTCTGTTCATTTTGGTGATAGCGATGATTTGCCTGGTGGAGGTGGAACAGGTGGTTCAAAATCATTATATATGGCAGCAGGTGCAATTAATGATGCCTCTGAGGCAATGTTAAAAAAAGGTATTGAAATAGCTGCAAATGAGCTTGAAGCATCAATTGATGATATAGAATACACCACAAATGCTGGTCCTTTATTTGAGGTTAAAGGAACAAATAGAAATATTGATTTATTTGCAGTTGCAAGATTAGCTGAGGGTCAGTCAAATACTCAAATTCTTGATGGTGAAAGCGCCTATGAGCACAAAGACCCAACCTTTCCAAATGGCTGCCATATTTGTGAGGTTTCTATTGATAAAGAAACAGGACGAATAAATATTGATAATTATTCGGCAACCGATGACTTTGGCAAAATAATTAATCCACTTCTTGTAGCTGGCCAGGTTCACGGAGGTATTGTTCAAGGTCTAGGTCAAGCTATGGGAGAGCACGCAATTTTTGAGGAAGAATCTGGTCAATTAATTAATGGTTCATATATGGATTATCATATGCCAAGAGCAGATGAGTTTCCTCATCTTGATTTGGATTTTAATGAAGAAGCGGAATGCACAACCAATATGTTAGGAGCAAAAGGATGTGGAGAGGCTGGAACTGTTGCTTCAACTACTGCTTATGTTAATGCAGTATATGATGCTCTTTCAGAATATAATTTTAAAGAGCTTGATATGCCAATAACACCTATGAAAGTATGGAAAATTATTAATAATAATTAATATGCATAGACGAAATTTTTTTTTTATGTATTGTTAAGTAACTGAATTAAATAAAAAGAGTTAAAATGGATAAAAAAATAGAAATTCCTGACGCTTATTCTGTTCCTTTAGATAAGATTCACCCTGCTGAACCAGCTCTTTTTAAAAATAATGTAATGTGGTCTTATTTTGAACGTTTAAGAAAAGAAGATCCTGTTCATTATTGTAAAAGACCTTTCGATATGGGTATGGGTGAGTTTCTTGATGAAGAAATTGGCCCTTATTGGTCAATTACAAAATACAACGATATTATGGACGTTGATACAAATCATAAAGTTTTCTCCTCTGAGCCTGCTATAACACTTTTTGACCCCCGCGAAGAATTTACCACTCCAATGTTTATTGCCATGGATCCTCCAAAACATGATGTTCAAAGAAAAGCAGTAAATCCAGTTGTAGCACCAAGCAATTTAAAAAATATGGAAGGCTTAATTCGAGAAAGAACTCAAAATGTTCTTGATAATTTACCACGAAATGAACCTTTTGATTGGGTTAAAAGTGTTTCTATTGAGCTAACAACACAAATGCTTGCTACTTTATTCGATTTTCCATTTGAAGATAGATATAAATTAACGAGGTGGTCAGACGTTGCTACTGCGAGACCTGGAGACGGCGTTATCGAAACTGATGAACAAAGGTATGCTGAATTATTTGAATGTTTAGAGTACTTTACTAAATTATGGAATGAGAGAGTTAACTCGGAACCTAAAACAGATTTAATTTCAATGCTTGCTCATAATCCGCTTACAAGAAATATGGAACCAATGGAATACCTCGGTAATCTTATTCTTTTAATTGTAGGAGGAAATGATACTACAAGGAACTCAATGACAGGTGGTGTGGTGGCTTTAAATGAAAATCCTGATCAGTATGATAAGCTCAGAAAAAACCATGATTTAATTTATTCAATGGTCCCAGAAATTATTCGTTGGCAAACACCTTTAGCCTATATGAGAAGAACGGCTCTTGAAGATACAGAAATCAGAGGTAAAAAGATCAAAAAAGGTGATAAGGTTGTTATGTGGTATGTATCCGGCAATAGAGACGACGAGGTAATTGACAATCCTAACGCATTTATAATTGATAGAGAAAGACCAAGAACTCATTTATCTTTTGGTTTTGGAATTCACAGATGTGTTGGTAATCGTTTAGCCGATATGCAACTGGAGATCTTATGGGAAGAAATTATGAAAAGATTTAATAATATTGAGGTTTTGGCTGAGCCTGAGCGAGTAAACTCTTCATTTGTTAAGGGTTATTTATCGCTTCCTGTTAGAATAACTGATTAAATTAATAAATTTTTACCTATAAGTCGCTTTAATGAATTCTGAAAATCTTCAAAATCGTTCCTTAAGAAATATATTTGGAAAATTTGCTACAGGCGTATCTATTGTGTCTTTTTATAATAAGGATGGTTTTCCTTGCGGTATAACTATTAATTCTTTTGCATCAGTATCTCTTGATCCACCAATTGTTTTATGGTGCTTGGACAATAATTCTGATTTATTTAATGAAATAAGCATTAAAGATAAATATATTTTTAATTTTTTATCTTTAGATCAAATAAATTTAGCTACTAAGTTAGCAGTAAAAGAAAATCATGATTTTAAATCAATTGATCATATTGATAACGATTACGGTCCTATAATTAAACAATCCTTGGGGTGGATTTCTTGTTCAAAAAAAGAATCAATTAGTGTTGGGGATCATTTGATAATCATAGGCTTAGTTAATGATTTTGAAATTTTTGATAATAATAAAAAACCTTTTATTTTTTGGTCAGGTAATTATCAGATTTAATAATTTGGTTTATTAATTTACAAATAAAATTTTTTGTTTATGATTTATATTTCATAATTGGGGAAATATAATGTCAAAATTCGTAAAAACTTTTTTCATAATACCATTTCTTTTTTTAACAAACACTAATTCATATTCGCAAGAGTCAAATATTCAAAACTTCTCTTCAGAATTAGATGAAATAGTTGTTACTGCCAGAAAAAGGGAAGAAAATATTCAAGACACTGCTCTTTCTGTAAGCGCTTTATCTGCAAGAGATATAGATAATAGGGTTCCAAATGATATTAGAGATTTAGCAGCTGACTCTCCAAATTTGATTATTGATGATTTACAACAAGGCCCTGGAAGTCCTACGGCAATTTTTATTAGAGGTATAGGCGTTTCTGATGTTGAGAAAAATTTTGATCCAACAACTGGTGTTGTTTTAGATGGTGTATTTATTGGTGCTAACTCTGGAGCAATGTTAAAAACAATTGACCTAGAAAGTGTAGAAATTCTTAGGGGCCCTCAAGGAACTTTATTTGGAAGAAATACTGTTGCAGGTGTTATTAATTTAACCAGGACAAGACCTACTGGAGAAGCGGGTGGAAAAATTCGTGTTGGTTTTGGTGATTACGACACTAGTGTAGTTGATGGTCTTTTAAATTTTGGCACACCTGATTTTGCATTTAAAATATCTGGAACTCACAGAGAGCAAAAAGAAGGTTATCTAACTAATTTAGTAACCGGTGAAGATTTAGGTAGAGAGGAATACACTCAAATTACATTAAATTCTCTTTTTAAGGTATCAGAGAGTCTAGAAGTTGAAATAACACTTACTGATGAGCAGCAAGATCAAGACGCCCACACATCTCTAAATCTTGGTGGGGCTACTACTTGGTGGTGTGCAGTTTATGGCCAGTGCTCACCTGGCATAGGTGTTCCTCAAAGTGGAGATCGTTACAAGGTTTATAATAATGAGCCTAATGCAAGAAATGCATCTTTTGAGAGTTTTACAGGTATTTTAGAGGTTAGGTGGGATCTTTCCGATAATTATAGATTGGATTATATATTAGGAAGAAAGACTACTGATGAAGAAGTTGATCAAGACTGGGATGGTACTCCTCTAACTTTATATCATACAACTCGCGATGCTGAGTATGAACAGTTAAGTCATGAATTAAGATTAACAAGCGATCTTGATGGATCGTTTAATTATGTTGTTGGTTTATATAAATGGGATTCTGAATATACAATTCCAATGGAAAGTAGAATAGGTTTCTTTGACTTATTTGGAGCTGTTCCTACTCAAGATCCTTTAATAGTCGTTCCTTTATATAATTATACACATCAAGAAACAGACTCAATGGCTGTTTTTTTTGAAGGAGATTACGATATAAATGATCAATTTACCTTAACTATTGGTGGAAGGTATATTGATGAAGAAAAAAGTTCGAATGCTTGTCAGGGACCTGGGCCTTATCCAGATTGTAGCCAAATCAATACTTACGCTGATAAAACTTGGACAAAATTTACACCAAAAGTAGCGCTTAGTTATCAATCAAATGAAAACATGCTTTATTATATTAGTTATTCTCAAGGCTATAGAAGTGGTGGATTTAATGGTAGATGGGGTAATCAATTTAGTGCTGTTAGACCATATAGACCTGAAACGGTTACAAATATTGAATTAGGATTAAAATCCCAACTTTTAGACAATAGATTAAGATTTAATATGGCTATTTTTGATATGGATTATGAAGATAAGCAACTCGATGTTGATATACCAGATACTTTAGCAGCAATTGGAAGAGCAACTGTTACAGATAATGTAGCTGAAGCTACTTTCAGGGGTCTTGAAATTGAACTTTATGCAATAATTAATCAAAATTTTTCTATTGACCTAAATATGGGCTATCTTGACGCTAGCTATGATGAGTTCTTTGCTGACTTTACTGGAAGTGGAACTGAAGCAGACTTTACATATTTGGAGCCTTTAAGAGCACCAGAGCTGACATGGACTTTAGGTTTAACATATGAATGGCAGGCTGGAGCAGGTATTGCTTATGTAAGGGCTTCTGCTCACTTTATTGGAGAACATCATACATCTCAATTAAATTCTCAAACTGTTTTTAATAATGATCAAACTTTAGTTGATCTTTCAATGAATTATGAGCTTGATAATACTACTTTTGCGTTCTTTGCAAAAAATATAACTGAGGAAGATGGTTTTACTGTTGGTTATGACGTTTTTGCTGGTGCTGCATGGACTTATGGAATGGCAAGAAAACCAAGAGTTTGGGGCTTTAATATTACTCAATCTTTTTAATATAATGGAGTAAATTCAATTATGGCTTTTGAAGCTAAAGCAAAAAGAATAGTTAATGTTCCAAAATCCTATTTTTGGAAAAGGCTGAGGGCCTTTGAAGCAATTAAGACCCTTCTTCCAGATAATATTCTTGAGGTTAAGTTACCTGATGATTTTTCAAACAGTATTGGTGATGTAAGATACGTTTATCTTGGTGATCCTTATCCTGGCGAAGTTATAGAGAGACTTGATAGCTTTTATGATGACTCCTATTTGACATATTCAATTGTAGATAAATCATGCCTTCCAATGGTGAATTATGTTGCATGTGTTTCATTAAAAGAAATCTCAGAAACAGAAACAGAAGTTGATTGGTGTAGTCATTTTAAACCAATAGACGCTTCTGAGGAAGAGGTAAGCGAGCTGTTAAGTAGTTTGTATTATTTAATCTTTGATAATATTGAAAAACAATATCTTGAAACAAATAATTAGTTTTTAATTTTTAACTAAAAGCTAGTTCTGGAAAATCTTTATCAACAGATTCCCTTAATCTATCGTAATAAACGCCCGCACCACCAAAATATATTAGAACCCTGGCATTTTTATTTTCGATATTTGCTCCCATCATCCATGAATGAACCTGATCTCCGACATCCATTAGCGTTTGTTTATGAATTTCAGAAACATGAGCGGACCATTCATTTTCAGCTTCTAGTATAGGATTGCATAATTCATAACCTTCTTTTTCCATTTTGTTTATGCAGTCAGATATCCATAAAGCATTTTGTTCAATTGATGTTGGAAGGTTTGCGAAAGGAGCCTGAGGACCTGTAACTGTAAATAAATTTGGAAAATCTGAAATACAAACCCCCATAATAGATTTTGATTCTTTTTCCCACTTATCTCTAATTGTTGTGCCGCTACTTCCAGTAATATCAAATGCTTCAAGTGCACCTGTGTAAGCTTGAAAACCCGTTGCTAAAATTATTATATCAAAGGAGTAATCATTTTTAGTTGTCTTAATACCTTTTTCAGTAATCTCTGATATTGGTTCATTATCTTTTATATCAACAAGATGAACATTATCTCTATTAAAAGCCTCATAAAACCCGTGATCAAGAGGAGGTCTTTTTGCAAATAAAGGATAACCTTTTGGAGTAAGGAGGTCAGCGATAGCTGGATCTTTTACTTTTTCCTTCATTTTTTTAATAACAAAATCAGCTGCCATTTTATTGGCTTCTGGATCTGCCAAAAGGTCATCAAAGGTCTCAAAAACCCAACGAAAGCTTCCTTTCCAATTTTCTTCAAATATTTTTTCACGCTCCTCAGGTGATGTATCAACTGCGTTACGTCCTACAGGGCTATCAAAAGCCATTCCAAAAACATGGTTTCTGCATTTTTCAATAATTTCATCATAATTTTCTTTAATTTCTTTTTCCCACTCAGGTGTCATTGGTTTTTGCATTGCTGGTAGAACAAAATTTGGTGTTCTTTGAAAAACTGTTACACTTTCTGCGGTCTTAGCCATTATTGGTAACATTTGAACAGTTGATGCTCCACATCCAATTATACCAATTTTTTTTCCTTGATAATCCAGACCTTCTTGAGGCCATCTTGATGAGTGAAAACAAGGGCCTTCAAATTTATCTCTACCTTTTATATTTGGAATTACTGGTTGAGAGATCATTCCCATAGCACTTATAAAGTATTTACAGTTTAGTTTTTCACCATCACCGGTTGTTACGTTCCAAATTTTTTTATCATTATTAAACTCAGCGCTTGTAATTTCAGTATTAAGTTGAATATCAGGCCACATATTGCATTTATCAGCTACAAAATGAAGATATCGGTTAGTTTCTTCCCAACCAGGGTATCTCTCTGACCAAGTCCATTCTTGCATTATTTCTTTTGAAAAGGATAGGCAATAGTAGTAACCCTCACTATCAGTAGCTGCACCTGGGTATTTATTCCAGTTCCATGTCCCGCCAATTCCCGAGGCTTTGTCAAAAACCTTCAGTGAAATACCTAATTTTTTTAGATGATGAATTAGAGCTAATCCTGCAAAACCTGCTCCAACAATAATAGCATCATAGTCAACTTTTGTACCCAATTTATTACCCTTAAAATTTTTTATTAATATGATTTTTTTTAATTAATAAATATCATATCATGGGTATTGAAACTTGCAATATTGAAAAAAAATATAAAAATACTCTTCTGTAACTATCTTTTTTTAATTTTTTAATATTATTTTGAGTGAAAAAAAGGGGGGAATGTTGACTAGTAATATAGATAATAGTGGAAGAGGAAATTTACTTCCAATCGCTCGTGATGTAATTAAACACGCAAAAGCTGGAACAATTAGAAAAGCAGAGGATGTTATGCGTTTGCCGGCATCAAATTATACAGACGCTACTCGCTTTCAAACAGAACTTGATAAAGTTATAAAAAGAGTTCCTATTGTTTTAGGACCCTCTTGCGAAATTCCAAATCCAGGAGATTTTAAAACTATTAACGTTGCAGGAATATCTTTAATTCTTACAAGAACAAAAGATGGTAAAGCAAATGCATTAATTAATGTTTGTTCTCATCGAGGAGCATGTCTTACAAAAGAAGAAAAAGGAAATAGTAATCGTTTTAGTTGCCCTTACCATGGATGGAATTTTTCTAATTCAGGTGAATTAATTGGTATTAGCTCAGAGAGTGATTTTGGAAAAATAGAAAAAAAGAACTATGGACTTAAGTCATTACCCATTTATGAGTCTGCAGGATTAATTTGGGCTATTATGAATCCTGAATCAAAGGTTGATATACCTAATTTTTTATCTGGATATGATGAAATGTTAGAAACATTCGCTTTTTCTGATTGGGTTTTTGTCTCAAAGCGAACATTTAAGGGCCCTAATTGGAAAATAGCATATGATGGTTATTTAGAGTACTATCATGTTCCAGTATTGCATCGTGAAACCTTTGGGATTGATGCTACAAATAGGGGTCTTTATTACAGTTGGGGGCCTCATCAACATATAAAATCTCCAGCCACAGAACAAGGTCATATTGCAACTGAAACACTTGGTTATTTGGCAGAGTTAATTGATAAACCTGAGGATGAGTGGGATACAGAAACATTGACTTACGGGGTTTGGACTGTTTTTCCTTCAACCTCAATAGCATCGTTTGATGCGGGAGGACGAGGAGTTCTAATATCTCAGATACTTCCTGGTAAGAAAGTTGATGAGAGCATTACAACACAATATTATATTATGGAAAAACCTCCCTCCAATCCTGAGGCTGCAGAAGAACAATTTGATTTTTTTCAACGCGTAGTAATGAATGAAGATTATGCAACTGGTGCATCATCTCAACCAGGTCTTAAAGAAGGAGTAATTGATCATGTTTTATTTGGTAGAAATGAACAAGGAAATCAACATTTTCATCAATGGGTTGATAAGGTTTTGAAAGCAAACAATGACAAAGAGCTTAATTCAATATTTTCAAATGGAGATTTATGATTATGATTGTTTCATCTGCAAAACATCAAAGAATAGTTAATGTTCCAAAAGCTTATTTATGGAAAAGAATGTCAGACTTTAAAAATGTTGGTACCCTTCTTCCTCCTCCAATTATAGATAAGGTAAAATGTGAGAGTAATGACATAGGCTCGCTACGATATTTAACGCTTGGAGAAAAACAAAAATACCCCGGGGAAATTATAGAGAGACTTGAGGCAATGTATGATCAAAGTTTTTTCGTATATTCTATTATGGATTCATCATGCCTTCCAGTAAGAAATTATATTGCAAAAATTATATTAAAAGAAACTTCTGAAAAGCATACTGAGGCAATAATTTCTAGTAATTGGATTGATAAAAGTTCTTCTCCCGAAGAAATGAAAAAAATGTTTGAAGGTCTTTATGAGTTAATGTTCTTAAATTCTGAAACACAATATACTGAAAGAAATAATAATGAATCTTGATCAAAACGAATTTAAAAAAATTATTGAATTTTTGTCTTTAGAAAATTTTTATATAGATAAGGATTTTATCCCTAAGCCAATTGGTGATGGACAATCTAACCCAACTTTTTTAATAAGAGACGAAAGAAAAAAATTTAAAGTATTAAGAACACAACCTATCGGTAATTTAGCTAGAGGCGCCCATAGAGTTGATCGAGAGTTTTCTGTTCTCAAGGCTTTATACAATAAAGGATTTGAGTGCCCAGAGCCTTTTAGCTTATGTAATAATCCAGAACTAATTGGAAGAATGTTTTATGTAATGGGTTTTGAAGAAGGCGATATTAATTTTAACCCTTTTTTACCAAACGAGAATTTTAAAGATAAGCAAAAAATATATAAATCTCTAGCTGAAGTTCTAGGAAGGCTTCATAGTTATGATATTGATCAACTGGGTCTTCCTTTTAAAAAAAATCAAGGATTTATGAAAAGAAATTTATCACTTTGGTACGATCAGATCTTTAACGACGAAACTAAAAAAGACAAAGAAATTGAAAAAGTTTATAAAGATATTTTAAATAAATTACCCTCAGAAAGCACTTTATCACTCCTTCATGGTGATTTTAAATTAGATAATACGGTTATTAGTAAAGATAAGAAATGTAAGGCTGTACTTGATTGGGAACTATCTTCATTTGGGGAACCATTGGTAGATATAAGCTTTCAAATTATTAACTGGTTAATACCATCAGGTGTGTTGTATGGGATAGGAGGAGATTGGAAAAAAAATGGTCTACCATCAGCAAGTGATTTTTTATCTTGGTATGAAAATTCTTATAAAAAATGTGTAGATATAGATTCATTGAGAAATGCATGCATATTTTCATTAATAAAACTTTATTGTATTCTTAAAGGTATAGAAAATAGATTTCATCAGGGAAATGCTATTTCAAAAGATGCTGAAGAAAAAATTCTATCTGCTCCAGCAATAAAAGAAGTTTTGATGAATTCATATGAAACCAATTCAAAAGATATAATTGTTTCTTAGATTTAATGCTTTTAAGCATTAGCTTTTTATGATTTTATTACATTGTAAGAAAGGGAGAAATAAATGACTAAATATAGATTTTCTGACGGAGCTGCCTTAGTTTTTGGAGGTTCGGGCGGGCTTGGCACAGGAATAGTAAACCTACTTGCCGAAAGCGGAAGTGATGTTGCAT
>PYIJ01051222.1_pt1 | contig 10080 bp, 13 predicted proteins | sample 3578051 | NCBI WGS metagenome assembly PYIJ01 (sample SAMN08408021, study PRJNA431606) | Marine metagenome isolate SA_KN192-05_S13_5m, whole genome shotgun... | biome: marine; feature: oceanic pelagic zone; material: water; isolation source: surface water sample, 0.2-0.8 um fraction ... | reverse complement strand
TAAGATCTTAAAAATATTTATACAACCTCTGGGGCTAATTCTATTTTCAATAAATCAATATTTTCGTTTATAGGTATTTGACATGCCAATCTGCTATTCTCTTTACTTTCCCAATTGTCATCTAACATAGCTTGCTCTGAAGATGATAACTCTGGCAATAAATTTGATGAGTGAATAAAAATATGGCAAGAAGCACACAAAGCCATGCCTCCACATGTTCCTTCAACTGGATATTCATGAACTTTGAGAAGTTCCATTAAGTTCATACTCATTTCTGTTGGTCCAGAAATTATTTGTTCTTTTCCTTGTCTATCCGTGACATGAATTTTAACATCCATTTTTAAAAACCTTTAATACCAGTAACCGTTGTATATTTGAGCACATTGTTTTTATTAGGATATACTTTCTTAAATGCAGATTGTACCATAATTGCTGCTTCGTGAAACCCACAAAGAATTAATTTTAACTTTCCAGGATAAGTATTTACATCTCCAATAGCATAAATACCGTCAATATTTGTTGAATAGTCTGTTGAATTGTCCACTTTAATTGCATTTTTTTGAATTTCTAGACCCCATTCTCCAATAGGTCCAATTTTTGGCGTGAGTCCAAATAATGGCAACCAATTGTCACAATTTATTATAGACAAATCATTGTCTTTTGATTGAACATTCAAAGTTATTTTATTTTCAGTTTTTGAAATACCAGATACTTGAGAATTCAAAATCATTTTAATTTTTCCCTGTTTAGAATAATCTAAAGCTCTCTGCACAGAATCATTATGAGCACGGAAGTTGTCAGATCTGTGAATAAGTTTTACATCTGAAGCATAATTCTCTGCAAAGAAAAGAGCCCAGTCCAATGCGCTATCTCCGCCACCAGAAATTACAATTTCTTTATCCTTAAATAAAGAAGGTTCTTTAACAATATAAAATACTTTATTGTTTTCAAACCTTTCTAGGTTAGGTATGTTAGGTTTTCTAGGTGTGAATACTCCAAGTCCACCTGCTATTGCTACTACTGGAGCTTTAATAGAGGTTCCTTGATTAGTTTTAATAATAAATTCATCATCGGAATTTTTTTCAATAGTTTGTGCAGTTTCCCCTAATGTAAAACCTGGATTAAAAGGTTCGATTTGCTTCATTAACTTATCCACCAGTTCTGAAGCTAATATACTTGGATAACCAGGAATATCATAAATAGGTTTTTTTGGATAAATCTCTGCACATTGGCCCCCAGGTTGTGGAAGAGCATCTATTAAATGGCATTTTAATTTTAGTAATCCAGCCTCAAAAACTGTAAAAAGACCAACTGGTCCAGCACCAATAATTATAATATCTGTTTTGATCATTTTTTAAAACTTCTTTGGATAGAAAATGTGATTACATTAAATCTTTATTGGTTTTAATAACTTTTTCTTTAAGTCTTTCTTTGTATTGAGATAATTTTTTACATATTCCAGAGTCTTCAATTCCCAATATTTGAGCTGCAATAATTCCTGCATTTGAAGCCCCATTTAAAGCAACTGTTGCCACTGGAACACCTTCTGGCATTTGTAATATAGACAATATAGAATCCCAACCATCTATTGAATTTCTAGATTTAATAGGAACTCCAATTATAGGAAGAGTTGAAATTGACGCAACCATTCCTGGTAAGTGCGCAGCTCCTCCAGCTCCAGCTATAATTACTTTTATTCCATTAGTTCTTGCATTTTTAGCATACTCAAACATTACTTCTGGTGTTCTATGGGCAGATACAATTTTAACATCTGAACCAATCCCAAATTCTTTTAAAATATCAATTGCTTTTTGCATTACCGGCAGATCACTATTGCTACCCATTATTATTCCAACTTGCTTCATTTTCATGCTGTTACTTTAACTATTTTTTTTATATTTTTTCCAATTTTTAGAGCTTCTTCGATTTCATTATTAACTACTGTGATGTGTCCCATTTTCCTATTTAACCTAGATTTCTTTTTCCCGTAAATGTGAGCTGAAACACCAGGAATATCAAGTATTTTATCAATATTTTCATATTTTACATACCCCTCGGTTCTATTTTCTCCAACTAAATTTAGCATTATTCCAGGAATTTTTAAATCTGTATTTCCAAGTGGTAGATTCAAAATAGATCTTATATGTTGGTCAAATTGAGAAGTGAAACAACATTCAATTGTATGGTGACCAGAATTGTGTGGTCTTGGAGCAACTTCATTAATTAATATCTCGTCATTTTCTGTAATAAATAGCTCAACGGCAAGTAGTCCAATGCTGTTGAAACATCTTGCAGTTTTAAGAGCAATATTATAAGCTTTTTCCTCTAATTCTTTTGCTATGTTAGCAGGGCAAATAACATATTCAACCAAGTTGGAATCATCGTTAAACTCCATTTCAACTATAGGGAAACAAGTTTCATCTTCATTTGGATTTCTTGCTACAATTACTGAAACTTCTTTTTTAATTTTCACCTTTTGTTCCATTAAACATTCTAAATCGGGAAGTTTCTTAATATCATCTAAAGTCTTAACAATTTTAACACCTTTTCCATCGTATCCAAATTTCGCACTTTTCCAAACGGAGGGAAACTCAAAATATCCTTTATTTACATCTGAAATTAATTCACTTTTGTTTTGGTAGTTTTTATAAGGTGAAGTAGGTAAATTATTTTTAATATAAAAGTCCTTTTGCTTTGATTTATTTTGAATGGTTTTTAATGTTTTGGAGGAAGGGTAAACTTTTTTTCCATTTTTTTCTAGAAACTCTAAGGCATCTGCATTTACATTTTCAATCTCAACAGTAACTACGTCAACATCTTTACAAAAGTTTACAACATGGTCATAATCTGTTAAATCACCAACAACAAATTCATCACAAATTTTTTGGCAAGGTGCATTTTTATTTGGATCCATTATCTTTGTATATATATCGTATCTGATACTATCGAAAAGAAGCATTTTTCCAAGTTGGCCACCTCCAAGTATTCCTAATTTAAAATCTGAACTAAAAAATTGATTTTTAATCATGGATAGAATTAATTTTTTACAAATGTAAGTTACCAATTTAAAGAAACAATCATTTTTCTGTAAAATGAAATGATTACATTTGATCGATAAACAAAATGAAAAAAGTAACTCTAGAGGACAAGCAATTTAAATTATTCATTGAATCGAAGAAGATTCTTGCTGAAATTGATCAGCTTTCCACGAAAATCAATGCGTATTATGTAAATAAAAAACCAATTTTTATTTGTGTTTTAAATGGCGCCTTTCTTTTTGCTTCAGAATTGATAAAAAGATTTGACCACGAATGTGAAGTTTCATTTGTTAAATTATCTTCTTATGAAGGAATAAACTCTTTAGGAGTTGTGAAAAACCTTATTGGGTTAAATGAAAATATTAAAGGTCGAGATTTGATTATTGTAGAAGATATTGTAGATACTGGAAATACTATTGACTCTATTCACAATAATATTAAAACTCACGAGCCAAAGTCATTAGAAGTAGCCACCTTACTTTTTAAGCCGGATGCTTATAAAAAAAATATTCCTATTAAATTTCCAGCAATTAATGTTGGAAACGAATTTCTTGTAGGATTTGGATTAGATTATAATGGAATTGGAAGAAATTTACAAGACATTTATATAATTGAAGAAAATAAATAGCATGTTAAATATTGTATTATTCGGACCTCCAGGTGCAGGTAAAGGAACTCAGGCAGAAAGAATTAAAAATCATTATTCTCTTATTCATTTATCTACCGGGGATATTTTTAGAAATAATATCAGGGAATCTACAGGCTTAGGGGTAATGGCTAAGGAATTTATGGACAAAGGAGAGTTGGTTCCTGATCAAGTGACAATTAAAATGTTGGAGTCAGAAGTTAATAAACATCCTGAATCATCGGGATTTATTTTTGATGGGTTTCCAAGAACTACCCACCAAGCTAAGGCATTAGACGATTTTCTATCTTCTAAGAATCTATCCATTACCAAGATGATAGCATTAGAAGTTCCAAATGATGAACTAATCTCAAGATTATTTTTAAGAGGAAAGCAGAGTGGAAGGGCAGACGATCAAGATAAATCTATTATTGCCAATAGAATTAAGGTTTATGAAAACCAAACAGCAGTACTAGCTGAATATTATAAAGCACAAAATAAGTTAGCTACCGTCGATGGAGTTGGATCTGTGGATCAAATAACAGAACGATTGTATCGTTCAATAGATATATAATAAAATGTCCTCTAGTAATTTTGTTGATTATGTAAAGATTTGCTGTAGATCTGGCAAAGGTGGCGCTGGATCTAGACACTTCCACAGAGATAGAACTACTGCAAAAGGAGGTCCTGATGGTGGAGATGGAGGTAGAGGGGGACACATAATTCTAAGAGGAAATAAACAAATTTGGACATTACTTAGCTTGAAATACAGAAAGCATATTATTGCTCCTGGAGGAGGTGCAGGTAGTTCAGCATTATGTACTGGAAAATTTGGAAAAGATGAGATTTTAGAAGTTCCTTTAGGAACTGTAGCAAAAGACGTAGAAACTGGAGAATTTCTTTTTGAAATAACCAAGCATGGAGAAGAAATAATTCTTTTAAGCGGTGGAAGAGGAGGTTTAGGAAATAATCATTTCAAATCCTCCACCAATCAGACCCCTAGGTATGCACAACCAGGAGAACCAGGAAAAGAAGAATGGAAAATCCTTGAACTTAAAGTTTTGGCAGATGTAGGTTTGGTAGGATTTCCTAATGCTGGAAAATCTACATTACTTTCAGTAGTTTCAGCTGCAAAACCTGAAATAGCAGATTATCCTTTTACCACCATTGTTCCTAATTTAGGGATTGTAGCTTATCGAGATCATCAGTCTTTTGTTATGGCAGATATTCCAGGAATTATAGAGGGCGCTCATAAAGGGAAGGGATTGGGTCATAGATTTTTAAGGCATATAGAACGAAACTCTGTTTTATTATTGATGATCCCTGCAGATTCTAATAATATAATTGAAGAATACGAAGTTTTATTAAAGGAGCTAAAACTATACAACCCTGAACTTTTGGATAAAGAAAAAATGCTAGCCATTACTAAATGCGATTTGCTAGATGAGGAGTTAACAAAGGAGATTAAAAAAGAACTACCTGCTGATATTAAATCAGTTTTTATTTCTTCAATATCACAGAAAGGTATTGTTGAATTAAAAGATATGATTTGGAAAATGATTCACGATGGAATGGATGGATAAAATAGAGCTTTTAGACCAACAAATTATTCTGCTTTTAAACGGCTCAAATAATCCATACTTTGATCAATTAATGTGGTTTGTTACTAATCCAATTTTTGGAATCCCTTTCTACCTTTTATTTATTTATTTAATTTTTAAAATTTATAGTTTTAAAGAAGCAATTAGAGTAATTGCTGTTATTGGTATTACAGTTGGGTTAGGGGACTTAATCGCCCACGATATAATTAAAGAAACCATACAACGATTTCGACCAAGCCATCACTTAGAGGTTTCAAAACACCTAAATTTTGTAAATGAATATAAAGGAGGAATGTTTGGCTTTGTATCTAATCATGCTACAAATATGTCTATTGTTGGCATAATGATTTTTAATGTGATTAAAAATTCTTTTCCTAAATCATGGATATATTTGTTGATTTTCGTCGTTTTAATCTCTTACAGTAGAATATATTTAGGAGTTCACTATCTTTCAGATATTATTGGAGGATGGACTTTAGGATTTATATTATCTTTTACAGGTTCTAAGTATATAAATAAATTTATTTTAAAATTATGATTTCTACTATTGCTGTTTTTTTTGGAGGAGGCTTTGGAGCAATAGTAAGGTATTTTATTTCAAAATTCTTTTCTCAATATTACAATGGAGATTTTCCTGTAAGTACATTACTTTCTAATTTAATATCTTGTCTGGTCGTAGGTCTTTTTTTAGTCTTTTTGTCAGAACCAAAATATTTGAATCAAAATACTAAGCTTTTTATAATAATAGGGTTTTGCGGTGGGTTAAGCACTTTTTCTACTTTCAGTCTTGAAACTATAGAATTATTGAAATCTGGAAATTATTACTGGGCTATTGTCAATGTTGCCTTGAGTATTCTTCTTTGTTTTGGTCTTTTACTTTTCTTTTATAAAAAAATAATTTAGTATTTATTTACAAGCGTTAAAAATTGCTGGGAAATCATTTTCATTTCTCATAGCATGTTCAAAACTATTGTATTTGTCAGTAATTTTTTCTAAGCTACAATTACAAAATATAGAATCTAATTTTGCTTTTTCACATTCGTTTAAATATCTCTCCATATCTTTTTCTGACCAACCACTACAGGAAGAGATTAAAATAAAAGAGGTTAAAATTCCAAGGGTGATTTTTACTATTTTCATTTTTTTTAATTTCTTATTATTAATAAATATAGATCTTTCTTTTAATATTTTTTTGATGATTCTTGTAGTGTTTATTTCTGATCGTCTTCAATAACGTCGTGAGAAATACTTATAAAAACTTTTTCTAAACTATCTCTAAGATCTTTAATTATACTATCAATTAATTTTGGATTTTCAGAGTAATATTTTATGGATTTTTTAATGTCTTCTTTTTTGAAACCATAATCCTCTAAAAGTTTATTAGTAATATTACCAACACTATCTCTTGGGATTTGAGTGAATTTTTTATTGTTGTAAAGGTGGGCGTTTACTAACCATATTTTTTTAATTATGGCTTGAAACTCCATTTCTTTAATGGGTGGATATTTAATACAGTCTTTTGGTTTTTCTTCCAAACAACTTGTTACTGTAATTAATAGAACAAATATTTTAAAATGTTTAATCACTTATTAAATGTTAATCTCATTCCGGTAGTTTTGTTATTAAATTTTCCTTTGTGATAAACTCTTTTACCATTAATAAATGTACTATTAATAGTGCTTGTAAATTTAGTTCCTTCAAACGGAGACCACCCACATTTATATAAAATATTTTCTTTTTCCACTGTCGTATTTGTATTTCTATCTAAAAGAGCAATATCTGCAAAATAACCAGTTCTTAAATAACCTCTTTTTTCAATTTTAAAGCATTCTGCAACATCGTGACTAGTCTTCTTTACAATTTGTTTTAGATTCATTTGATTGGTTTTTTCTAGTTCAAGTAAAGCAAGTATAGCATGTTGAACTAATGGACCACCAGATGGAGCTGATAAATAGGTATTATTTTTCTCTTCAAAAGTATGAGGAGCGTGATCAGTAGCGATTACATCAATTATGTTTTCATTTATAGCTTTGATAAGTGCATTTCTGTCATTTTCTGTTTTTACTGCAGGATTCCATTTAATTAAACTTTTCTTGTCTGTATATTTTGTGTCATTAAACCATAAATGATGTATACAGCATTCAGCAGTTATTTTTTTATTTCTTAAGGGCTGGTTATTATTAAAAAGTTCCAATTCTTTTGCAGTTGAAATATGTAGTACATGGAGTCTTGTTTCGTATTTTTTCGCCAATTCAACAGCCAATGAAGAAGATAAATAGCAAGCTTCTTCAGACCTAATTATAGGATGCATTTCAAAAGGTATATTTTCTCCATATTTTGCTTTAAATATGGCAGTATTTTTTCTTATAGTTGCTTCATCTTCACAGTGGGTAGCTATTAGCAAAGAGCTATTTTTAAATATTTGAGACAATGTCTGTTTATTATCAACGAGCATATTCCCTGTAGAAGAACCCATAAAAACTTTAATACCGCAAACATTGCTAGGATTGGTATTTAATACCTCTTGAAGATTTTCATTATTCGCCCCCATGAAAAAGGAATAATTTGCTATTGAGTTTTTATTGGCTAAAGTATATTTTTGTGATAATAGTTCTTGGGTTACAGTATTTGGAACTGTGTTAGGCATTTCCATAAAACTTGTAATTCCTCCCGCCACTGCAGCTCTTGATTCTGAATATATATTTGCTTTATGTGTTAACCCAGGTTCTCTAAAATGAACCTGATCATCAATCATTCCGGGAATTGCTATTAATCCTGTTGCATCATATTCACGGTCGAATGTTCCACTTATAGAGCCTTTTTTTATCGATGAAATTTTAGAATCTTCAATAGCTATATCCCCAAGAAATTGTTGATTTTCGTTAATGATTTCTGCATTTCTTATAACAGTTTTAATTTTCAAATTTTTTCGATCTTAATTTTAGTACCCCAATAAATGCCTCTCTAAAAATTCCAATATTCATCTTAGAATGTCCAAATTCTCTATCTTTAAAGTGAATAGGAATTTCTTTTACTTTAAAACCTAGTTTAATAGCGCTATATTTCATTTCTATTTGAAATGCATATCCTACAAACCAAATATTATCTAAATCAATTTTTTCCAATACTTTTCTAGAATAACATTTAAAACCTGCAGTTGTATCTTTAATATTTATTCCCAAAATCAACCTAACATAAAGTGATGCATAAAAGGAAAGCCAATATCTTGATTTTGGCCAATTGATAATCCTTCCCCCAGGTACATATCTAGATCCAACACATAAGTCTGCAGATTCATTAGCACAATTATAAAGTAATCTTGGAAGATCGTCAGGACTATGAGAGAAATCTGCATCCATCTCAAAGATGTAATCGTACTTTTTTTTAATGGCCCATTTAAACCCATGTATATAAGCGGTTCCTAAACCAGACTTTTCCTTTCTTTCTTCAATAAATACAGACTTGTTTTTTTTCATAATTTCTTTAACGACCTTTGCAGTTCCATCTGGAGATTGGTCATCTACTATTAGAACATGAAAATCATCTTTTTTAGCTAGTACAGCATGAATTATGTTAGAAATATTTTCAATCTCGTTATAAGTAGGTATGATTACTAAGCTCTTCATTTTTCTAAAAAATTAGAACGAATTTTAATAAACTTTTGCAGTTTGGTTAATTAACAAATAAACGAATAAAATTCTTTAATAAAAATACCTTAACTATTATTAACTTTGCAATACTTGTGAGAAAAATATTTATTCTTTTATTAATTATTCCTTTTTATTTCATTTCACAATCTAATAATATTGACTTGCTTGATCAATGGTATATAGAAGGATTACCAATTACCAATGATGGGGAATCAGTATTTAACGATGTATGGGGATTAGAAATTGAAAATGATAAATACGCTATTATCGGTTCTACAAATGGCACTCATATTTTAAGAATTATTGATAATAGGCTTGAAGAAATAGATTTTGTTGCTGGAAAGTATGCAGGTAATCAAGCAATTCATAGAGATTTTCATGACTATAATGGGTACTTGTACGCAGTTTGCGATGAAAATGCTAGCTCTCTTCAAATTATGGATTTAAGTTATTTGCCGGATAGTATCCATTTGGTATACGACAGTGACTCGTTAATAGTTAGAGCTCACAATATATTTATTGATACAGCAAATGCAAAGCTTTACGGATGTGCTGTGGCAACTCCTTCAGGCTTTCATGCATTGAGTGTTTATGATCTAAGTAATCCTGTTTATCCAGAATTAATTTATAATTACGATGAGGTTGGTCATGTTCATGATGCCTATGTTTACAACGATACTGCTTTTTTAAATTGTGGAAATGATGGTCTTAGAGTTATTAAATCTCACTCCCAAGGATTTGCTTACGAGCTATCCTCACTTACTGTTTATCCAGATAAAGGTTACAACCACTCAGGATGGATTTCAGGAGATAAAAAGACCTATATTATGTGTGATGAAACACCTTCAATGAAGATAAAAGTGCTTGACGTTTCAGATTTAAATAATATTTCTGTTAGTTCTACTTTCTCAGCAGATTCTTATGAGCAATCATTGCCACACAATGTCATATTTGTTAATAATATTGCATACGTTAGTTATTACAATGACGGTTTACAGGTTTTTGATATTTCAGATCCATTTAATCCCAAGAAAATAGGCTATTACGATACTTACTCTGGAAGTGATGATTTAATTTACAGGGGTTTGTGGGGGATTTATCCATTTAATAACAGTAATCTAGTTTTGGCATCCGATAGAACATCTGGTCTTTATTTATTTGATTTT
>PYIJ01025218.1_pt1 | contig 10080 bp, 9 predicted proteins | sample 3578051 | NCBI WGS metagenome assembly PYIJ01 (sample SAMN08408021, study PRJNA431606) | Marine metagenome isolate SA_KN192-05_S13_5m, whole genome shotgun... | biome: marine; feature: oceanic pelagic zone; material: water; isolation source: surface water sample, 0.2-0.8 um fraction ... | reverse complement strand
GCGCCAGCCGTTCATCCGACAGCGCGGATTGGACATAACTGCGAAATTGCCGACAGTGTGACAATCTGTGCCAATGCCGAGATTGGAGACAATACACATCTTGCTGCCAATGTCGTGATAGGCGAGGGCGTGGCGCTGGGGCGTAACTGCACTCTGGGTGCCGGCGTGGTGGTCGGTTACAGCTTAATTGGCGATCGGGTTACCATTCATTCCGGAAGCCGCATCGGGCAATGCGGCTTTGGCTTTGCGCCCGGCAAGGCCCATGTCAAAGTGCCTCAGCTTGGCCGCGTTATCATCCAGGCCGATGTCGAAATGGGCGCCAATTGCGCCATTGATCGAGGCACGCTGGGCGATACGATTGTCGGAGAGGGTAGCAAGCTGGATAATTTGGTGCATCTTGCGCATAATGTGGTGCTGGGCCGTCACGTGTTTATGGCCGGGCAGTCTGGCATTGCCGGTGGTACGCATATTGGTGATTACTGTCAGGTTGGTGGGCAGGCGGGAATTTACGGGCATTTAACATTGGGGGCGCATGTTGTTGTCGGCGCCAAATCTAGCGTTACGCGCTCTTTCCCTGATAAAACGCAACTCATGGGCATTCCGGCGCGCCCGGCGCGTGAGTTTCTGCGCGAAACGGCAAGCTTAAAGCGTCTTGGCAAATCGGGTGGCAAGCCGACCTCCAGCGAATAACGTAATAAACCGACACAATCCTTTATTTGTAAATTCGCGCGGGCAAATTTACACAACATGCTAGGATTGGTTCATGAAGATTATTCATAGCACAGCGGTTATCGCCGATACGGTAGAACTGGGGCGCGATGTCTGCATCGGCCCCTATTGCTGTGTGGACGGAAATGTTGTGCTGGGTGACAACTGCCAGCTCGACACGCATGTGGTAGTAACCGGCAATACCACTATCGGAGCCGATACCAGAATTTTTCCTTTTGCATCCATTGGGCATATCTCACAGGATTTGAAATATGACGGTGAGGGCGTATCCCTGGAGATTGGCGCGCGAAACACTATTAGAGAGCATGTAACTATGAACCCTGGAACAGGCCAGGGCGGTGGCGTTACGCGCGTCGGCAACGACAATTTGTTTATGGTCGGCGTGCATGTGGCGCATGACTGTATTGTCGGCAACAATGTCATTATGGCAAATAACGCTACGCTGGGCGGGCACGTGACGGTGGCTGATTACGCTATTCTGGGCGGCCTTGTTGGCGTGCACCAGTTTGCGCGCATCGGTGCGCACAGTTTTGTGGGCGCGGGCAGTCTGGTTACCGAAGATGTCATTCCGTTCGGCATGGTCAGCGGTAATCGCGCCGTATTGGGCGGGCTTAACCTTGTAGGTCTGAAGCGGCGCGATTTTGAGCGCGACGAGATTAACGCCCTGCGGGCGGCTTTTAAGGATATTTTTATGACCCAAGACGCGACGTTTCAAACTCGCGTTTTGCGCGCCCGCGAGACTTATGCCGAAAGCGATCTGGTCAATCAGATGATTGATTTTATTCTGGTTGAAAAAAGTCGTGGCTATTGTTTGCCATCCGCATCACCGTCGGGGGCTTGATTGATTGCGCCGACGCCTTTGGGGTTGATAGCTGGCAACGGCATGTTGCCTTACCGGATTATTGAAAATCTGAACAAATCAGATCGCGCGGTTTTCGCGTTAGGCATTTCGGGTGAGGTCGCCGACGAAGTTTCGGGCAATATGGATGCGTGGGTTGGTATCGGCCAGCTTCAGCTCGCGCGTGATTTGATGCAGGAGGCGGGCGTGCGCGATGTAGTAATTGTTGGCGGCGTGCAACGACCGAACTTGACAACGCTCGAACTCGATGAAGGCGGCCTGTGGGTGGTCGAACGCGCGCTGTCACAGACCCAGCGCGGCGATAATGCGCTGCTGACCCATGTGCTGGATTATTTTGAGGCGCAGGGGTTTGCCATTGTATCTGCCGTTGATCTGTTGTCGCAGGTTGCGCCCCTACGCGGGCTTTTGACTGAGGCGAAAATGGACCCGCACCGGCAAGATATGGCGCGCGCGCTTGAAATTGCCGGTCATATCGGTGCCCTTGATATCGGTCAGGCCGCGATTGTGGCGCGCGGCATTGTTCTGGGCGTAGAAAGCGTCGAGGGCACGGATGCCATGATTGCCCGAGTGGGCGAATTATCGGAAGAAGTACGGGGCACTCCCGATGCGCGCGCCGGTGTGCTGGCGAAAATTCCAAAACCCCAACAAGACCGGCGCATTGACTTGCCTGCACTGGGGCCACAAACGGTTGCGGGTGCTGCTCGGGCAGGGCTGGCGGGCATTGTTTTCGAGGCTGATGGTGTGCTTTTTGAGGCATCGGACGCGTGCATCGAGCAAGCTAATCGTGCCGGCCTGTTTTTATATGGGCTGACGCCGGAGGAATTGTGAGCGCGCCGCATATCATGATTGTTGCTGGCGAAACATCAGGCGACCTTCTAGGCGCAGACCTAATTGAAGCCGTTCGTGTACTTTATCCCGGTGCTACTTTTAGCGGCGTGGGTGGGCCAGCCATGGTACGTGCCGGGTTCTCATCTCTTTTCGATATGTCGGAAATAGCCATTATGGGGCTTGGTCCCATTTTGGCAAATTTGCGGCGGCTCTTCGGTCTGGTCGGTCTGACCGCGGCCCATGCGTGTGACACATGCCCCGATATTGTTGTGCTGATTGACAGTCCGGAGTTTAACCATCGCGTGGCCGCACGCATCAAAAAGCGATATCCGGACATGTGCGTTATCTGCTATGTAGCACCCTCGGTTTGGGCCTGGCGGCGTGGGCGGGCGAGCAAAATGGCGCAGCATTTCGATGCTGTAATGTCGCTTTTTCCGTTTGAAAGCCATATTTTTAAGGCACTTTCCGGGCCGCCCTGTCATTTTGTAGGCCATCCAATTGTTGACCGATTTCAGAGTTATGAGCCCGGAGCCGATTTTCGGGCAAAATTTAATATTCCCGGTGAAGAAAGACTGTTGTGCGTTTTGCCCGGCAGCCGCATGAGCGAGATAAAGAAATTGGCGCCGGTGTTCCAGGAAACCATTGCGCGCGTCGCAAGTGAAATTGAAAATTTATACGTGGTTGTTCCGGTAGTGCCGCATACGCGTGAAGCGGTGCGCGCGCGGGTCGCCGGCTGGCCGATTCAGCCGATTTTAGTGGAGGATGAGAGGGAAAAAATGGCCGCCTTTTCTGCCGCGAATGCCGCGCTTGCGGCGTCCGGTACGGCAACGCTTGAGTTGGGTATGGCGGGCCTGCCGAGCGTGGTCGCCTATAAAATGGGCTGGATGATGGGCCCATTGCTCATGCGCCTGTTGCGCGTGCCCTCGGCGGTTATTGTCAATCTGGTTCTTGATGCGCCTGTGATGCAGGAATTTCTTGAAGATCGTTGTACGGCGGACTTGATAACGCCGGCGGTAAACGCGCTGTTGCAGGACGATGCTTTGAACAGAGAGAAACGCGCCCAGCTTTCCCCGCTGGCCGACGTGCTGGGTGGGGCCAGCCAATCTCCGGCCTCGCGTGCGGCGGAGATTATCCGTTCATTAATTTAACAAGCCTAGCGCTTGGCGATATCGATATAGTCGCGCTTGCGCGAGCCGATATAAAGCTGACGCGGACGCCCAATACGTTGGCTCGGATCTTCGACCATTTCATTCCACTGCGCCACCCAACCGACAGTTCGAGCAAGCGCAAACAAAACCGTAAACATGGTTGTTGGAAAGCCCATGGCTTTCAGGGTAATGCCGGAATAAAAATCAATATTCGGATAGAGTTTCTTCTCGATAAAATATTCATCATTGAGGGCGATTTTTTCGAGCTCCATTGCTACATCGAGCAGCGGATCGTCTTTAATGCCCAGTTCGCCCAGCACTTCATGGCAGGTCTGCTGCATAACACGCGCGCGCGGGTCGTAGTTTTTGTACACGCGGTGCCCGAACCCCATCAGGCGGAACGGGTCGTCTTTATCTTTGGCGCGTTTCACAAATTCAGGGATATTGTCGACTGAACCGATTTCGGAAAGCATGTCCAGCGCTGCTTCATTCGCGCCGCCATGCGATGGCCCCCACAGACACGCAATGCCGGCGGCAATGCATGCAAACGGATTGGCGCCCGAAGAGCCGGCAAGCCGGACGGTTGAGGTAGAAGCATTTTGCTCATGGTCGGCATGAAGGATGAAAATGCGATCCATGGCGCGCGCCAGCGTTGGGCTGACTATTATTTCCTCACATGGCACGGAAAAGCACATATGCAGGAAGTTTGATGCGTAATCCAAATCATTGCGCGGATAAACAAAGGGCTGACCAATGGAATATTTATATGCCATGGCAGCAATAGTCGGGATTTTCGCCACCAGACGTCGGCTAGCAATTTTGCGCTGTTCGGGGTCGTTAATATCCGTGCTATCATGATAAAAAGCTGACAGCGCGCCAACCACGCCAACCATAATAGCCATTGGATGCGCGTCTCGGCGGAACCCGTGGAAAAACCGGTTCATTTGTTCGTGCAACATGGTATGGCGCGTGATGGCGGTTTCAAACTCCTCCAACTCTTTGCGGCTCGGCAACTGGCCATTGAGCAGTAGATAGCAGGTTTCAACAAAATTGCCCTTTTCGGCCAACTGCTCGATCGGGTAGCCGCGATGCAAAAGCGTGCCTTCTTCGCCGTCAATATAGGTTATGGAAGACTGGCAGCTTGCTGTTGAAGTAAAACCGGGGTCATAGGTGAACTGCCCCGTTTGGGCATAAAGCGAGGAAACATCAATAACGCTCGGCCCGACAGTCCCTTCATTGATGCCAAAATCATATGTCTTGCCGAGACTGTTCAGACCAGCCAATTTAGCATCATCCGCGCTCATTGATTCTCTCCTGTTCCGTATAATGTTTTAGTTTGACGGTGTCATACCACATCACCCTGAAAATCGCTACTCTTGGCGAGTTTTATTCGTGGAATTTGACCAATAATTACAGCTAAATTTTTGTTAAATCTGGTCTTTTAGACGTCCCAAAACTTCTGCTTTATCAAGAAGCGCAACAACATCAAAAATGCCGGGCGAGATAGGTATTCCGGTTAGTGCGGCGCGCAAAGCCGGCGCAATATCGCCCAGCTTGAGGTCATGGTCGTTCAAAAACGCTCGGATTTCTGTCTCGATTGCCGCTTGCTCCCAGTTTTTGAGAGCTTCCAGGCGCGGGTGCAGTGCGGCCAGCCTTTCGCGCGTATCAGGTGTCAGCGATTTGGCGGCTTTTTCCGTTATATCAATAGGTCGCGTACTTATTAAAAACTCGCCCATATCGGCTATTTCGTGTAAGTTTTTGGCGCGTTCCTTCAGCGCCGGCATGGCGTTTTCGAGCGCAGCCTGCACCGATGCCAATTCGGGCGCATTCGCACAAACCAAAGCGGCGAGGGCACTGTCGTCATGGCGGCGTATATGGTGCCCGTTCACATTTTCTAGCTTGGTCATGTCAAAGCGCGCGGGCGACTTGCCGATCGCCTCAAGCCCGAACCATGTGATGAGTTGCTCGGTCGTGAAAATTTCATCATCGCCATGGCTCCAACCCAAGCGCGCCAGATAATTGCGCATGGCCTCTGGCAAAAGCCCCATTTCACGATATGCATCAACTCCCAACGCGCCATGCCGTTTGGACAGTTTTACGCCATCGCTCCCAAGAATAAGCGGCAAATGGGCAAATTCCGGCACCTGCCAGCCAAGCGCATTGTAAATTTGTGTTTGGCGCGCGGCATTGGTTAGATGGTCGTCGCCGCGAATAATATGGGTGATGCCCATATCATGGTCGTCGACCACTACGGACAGCATATAGGTCGGCGTGCCATCGGAACGCAAAATAATCAGATCGTCCAGCTGGTTGTTGGCAATTGTGACCGCGCCCTGAACGCAATCGTCGATCTCGATTTCTCCGTGCTTCGGCGTACGGAATCTAACGACATAAGCCCGCCCGTCGGGTGCTTCGGTTGGGTCGCGGTCGCGCCATGTGCCGTCATAGCGTGGCGGTTTTCCGGCAGCGCGCGCCGTTTCGCGCATGGATTCGATCTCTTCCGGCGTGCAATAGCATTTATAGGCATGACCGGATGCCAGCAATGTTTTGGCAATTTCGATATGCCTGTCGGCATTTTTGTGCTGGTAAACCGGCGCATCGTCGGCATCCAGCCCAAGCCAAGCCATGCCGTCTAGAATGGCGCCAATGGCTGCATCGGTCGAGCGCGCGCGATCGGTATCCTCAATGCGCAGTAAAAACCTGCCGCCATGATGGCGCGCAAAGGCCCAGTTGAACAGTGCCGTGCGCGCACCACCAATATGCAGAAATCCCGTTGGGGACGGCGCAAAGCGCGTAACAACCGGGCTGGAAACCATGTTTTTCTCCTGTAAGAGCGATTTCATTTGCAACCTGTGATACTTGGTGCGTCGTATGTAAGGCCGCCAATTCCTGAGCGTAAGTAGCACAAATCGATTTATTTCAACAGTGCGGCGCGCCAGCGCTGATAAGGCGGTTTTCAGAGAATGATGCGAGACAATTTTTTCCGTTTTAGCCGGTTTCCATCGCGCTGGGCATTGAGACCTATTTTGTCTGGCCGAGCGAGCTGGCCCTTTGCTATCTAGCGGCACTGCCAATTTTGTTAACCTACGTGTATAGAAACCGTTTGCGACCACGCTTTTTTATGTTGAACGAACACAAGGCAGGCTTCAATTTGTAATGCGCATACCTGATGCAAAAGCAATGCGCATTTGGCAAAAAAACAACGCGCAAACGCGGTAAGTCTTTTTAATTAATATTTGCGGATAAGCCCGACGAGGCGACCTTGAACCCTGATTTGGTCGGACCTGAAAATGCGGGTCTCGTAGCTGACATTGGCGGCTTCGAGCGCAATCATTTCACCCTTGCGGCGCAGCCGTTTCAGCGTAGCTTCGTGGCCTTCGACTAGCGCCACGATAATCTCGCCATTGTCCGCCGTATTGCCGCTTTGGATAATCGCCGTATCGCCGTCAAAAATTCCGGCATCGATCATTGAATCGCCATGCACTTCCAGCGCGTAATGCTCGCCCGAGCGCAACATTTCCATGGGCACGCTGATCTGGTTGATTTCTTCCTGCAAAGCCTCAATGGGTGTACCGGCCGCAATGCGCCCCATGACGGGCACGCTGACACTGCGGTCATCATTGGCCGCAGGCGGCGGGGTGGTGGCGCGTGACGGTGCGGTAAGACTGGTCGACATGCTGTCAGGCAGTTTGATGACGTCGAGCGCGCGAGCGCGATGGGCAAGGCGCTTGATAAACCCGCGCTCTTCAAGCGCTGTTATCAGCCGATGGATACCTGATTTTGATTTGAGGTTCAGTGCTTCTTTCATTTCGTCGAAGCTGGGCGACACGCCGGTTTCTTTCAGCCGTTCATTTATGAAAAGCAATAGCTCAAATTGTTTTTTGGTAAGCATGAAAACCTCAGCGTAAAAGGGAACGAATCACCAACATCTGTGTTCTACTTTTATTCGCTTTCGCAGGCAAGACTCATTTATTCAAAAGCCAGTTTTGATTCGTTTAAATGCCGAGAAGCGTCCGTGTCGCAGCCGTAACATCGTTTTGCCGCATCAGGCTTTCGCCGACCAGAAAACCGCTGACGCCGTCTGCGATCAGGCCAGCAATATCGGAATGCTCGCAAATGCCGCTTTCGCTGATGACAAAAGCATCCGCTGGCGCGCTGGCGAGAAGGTTGCGTGTGGTGTCGAGTCTGGTCTCAAAACTGCGCAAATCGCGATTATTGATTCCGACGAGGCGTGGCGACAAAGGGTGCAGTCGGGCCATCTCTTCTTCATTGTGCACTTCGTACAGAACATCCATGTTCCATTCGGCAGCCGCATCCGCCAGCTCGGTGGCTTGCGTGTCGGTGACGGCGGCCATAATGATCAAAATGGCGTCGGCGCCCCAGGCGCGCGCCTCGACAACCTGATAGGGGTCATACATGAAATCCTTTCGGAGAACGGGCAGGGCGGTCGCCGCGCGTGCCGCCAACAAAAATTCCGCTGTGCCCTGAAACGAAGGTGCATCCGTCAGTACAGAAAGACACGTCGCCCCGCCTTGCTCATAAGCGCGCGCCAAAACAGGTGGATCGAAGTCGGCACGAATGAGCCCCTTGGAAGGGCTTGCCTTTTTGATTTCCGCAATCAGCGCGGGTTTGTTTTGCGCGGCTGTGGCGGTCAGTGCATGTGCAAAGCCACGCACGGCAGGCGCATTTTGCGCCTCATCTTGAAGTGCGGCAACGGGGGTGCTTTGTTTTGCGGCGGCGATTTCTTCCAGCTTATAGGCCGTTATCTGCGCTAGAATGTCATCTTTGCGTGGGGCCATTTACTCGGCGTCCCGGTTGGAAACATCGACGAGGTTTGCTAATGCCTTGCGCGCGCCACCATCATCAATTGCCAAAGCTGAAACTTCAACACCTTCTTTTAAACTACTGACTTTATTGCATATATATAGGGCTGCTGCAGAATTGAGCAGAACGATATCGCGATAGGCATTGTGTGCACCATCGAGCAATTCATTCATTGCGGCGGCGTTTTCTTCGGGCGATCCGCCGACAAGGTCTGACGGCTCACTGCGTTCAAGGCCGGCGTCTTCCGGATTAACCTCAAAGACTTCTATTTCGTTTTTTCTGAGCTCTGCGACTTTGCTGGGCCCGGTGGTGGTCAGCTCGTCCATCCCATCATGCCCGTGCACGACCCATGCGCGTTCCGAGCCCAGATGCTTCAACACATGCGCCATCGGCTCAACCCAACGGTCGGAGAAGACACCGAGCAATTGCCGGTTGGCTCCGGCGGGGTTCGACAATGGCCCCAGCAAATTAAACACGGTTCTGACGCCAAGTTCCTGGCGCGCCGGTCCGACATGGCGCATGGCAGCATGATGATTGGGTGCGAACATGAAACCGATGCCGGCTTCGCGAATGCAGTTTTCAATTTCGGCGGGACCGATATCGAGACGTACGCCCAAATGCTCCAGTACTTGAGAGGAGCCCGAGTTCGACGACAAGGCACGGTTGCCGTGTTTGGCTACATGTACGCCACATGCCGCGACGACCAGCGCCGTGGCGGTGGAAATATTGTAGGTGCCGGTGCCGTCGCCGCCTGTGCCGCAGGTATCAAGCGCATGGTCGGGCGCTTTGACGGCAAGGGCATGGCGGCGCATGACCTGTGCGCCGGCAGTGATCTCTTCAACTGTTTCGCCGCGCACGCGCAGTGCCATTAAAAACGCGCCGATTTGCGCCGGTGTCGCTTCGCCTGCCAGAATGGTTTCAAAGGCTTGCGTTGCTTCGGCACCCGAAAGCAACATACCGCTGGAAATTGTTGTAAGAAATGGTTTTAAAGCGTCCATAAAACACTCATTGCTGTGAACTCAGGTTTAAGGTTGATGCGAGCGGCGCCGCTTTTGGATTTATACCCGCTATTTTCAGAAAATTGGCAAGAATCTTATGACCAGCACGCGACGCAATGCTTTCGGGATGAAACTGCACGCCGTAAACGGGTCGCTGCATGTGGCGCAGACCCATAATCACGCCGTCGGATGTCTGCGCGGTAACTTCAAGGCAGTCCGGCACGGAGGCGGGCGCAACCGTCAGCGAATGATAGCGCGTCACAGTAAGTGGTGCAGGCAGGTCTTCAAAAACATGGGCGCTGACATGGCTGATATCGCTCAGCTTACCATGCATGATATTGGGCGCCCGCACAATCTCGCCGCCAAAGGCTTGTCCGATACATTGGTGGCCAAGGCAGACGCCGAAAATCGGCAGGCTGGCGGGTGCTTCGTGGATAAGATCAAGGCAAATGCCCGCGCGGTCTGGGTCGCAAGGGCCGGGCGAGATAATGACCGCTTCGGGGTTTCGCGCGAAAACCTCCGCCGGTGTGGTCTTGTCATTACGCACAACGTTGCAGCCGACACCCAAATCCCCGATGAATTGCAACAGGTTGAACGTGAAACTGTCATAATTATCTATCAGCGTCAGCATACTATCCGCGGTTCTTTCTTATTTTTGCGTCTTCGACGGCAATCTCGGCGGCTCGAAACAAAG
>PYIJ01003971.1_pt1 | contig 10083 bp, 13 predicted proteins | sample 3578051 | NCBI WGS metagenome assembly PYIJ01 (sample SAMN08408021, study PRJNA431606) | Marine metagenome isolate SA_KN192-05_S13_5m, whole genome shotgun... | biome: marine; feature: oceanic pelagic zone; material: water; isolation source: surface water sample, 0.2-0.8 um fraction ... | reverse complement strand
TTTGCAACATCATAGTTTGCAGTGCCTGGACATTCTATGTCAACTGCTTGTCCTTTGCAGTGTTGTGAGTTGCTAGAACCACCCACTGCTTCGTTCAGTGCTGGCCCTCTGTAACCGGAGTTTATGACAGTTACTCCAAAGTGGTCTCTTACTGGTTGGACCACATTGGTAAAAAGTTCTTTTGCGTTTGCAAGATGTTCTTCGCCCGGTGTGTTGTCAAGTCCTTTTCTAGTGGCTGTTTGACTTTTTGTAAATTCTGCTAGTGTGAAGTTTGTGCTTAATCTCATACACCTATTTATCAATAAGTGCGTATATAATGCTACCAATCGCTTTTACTTACTAGAGCAGACTGGTCACCTTTCGTGAAAATAAATTTATTCTCGTTAGTTTTTGTTATGTTGTATGGCCCAAAGTATTTTGTTAGATGTGTGCATTCTGCAATGGAGTCCATATCAATTTTGAATGCTTTAGTTTCTTTCATGATTTCGGCTGTTGGTCCAAATTTATGTAGTTCAAATTTTAGATCTTGTGTCGCTCCTGTTTTTTTTACGGTCAATATGTTTTCTGCTACCTTGCATTCAATCATGTTATACCTATCGAAAAAATTTCTTGCTTCGCTGACCTTCATTTCATTTACTCTTTGCTCATAAGCATCAGGTGTAGTAGGAATAGCTTCTTGCATAGTGTCTGCTGAAACTGTTGTGGGATTGTCTCCCTTGTGATAAGTGTATTCAAATTCTTCTATGTTTGTAAGTTTTTTTAAATCTTCTAGAAACGCTATTATTTGACCAATGACCGCAGGTGTCCTTGCAAACTCTATGAATACTCTATGTTTGCCATCTTCTAATGTTCCAGGCGTGGCGTCCGCATCAAGGACACTCTTGTATCCGACCTCTGCAAAACGTTCAAGATCCTTTGCAGGAGCTGATCCATTGACTGTGAATCCAAGAACTAAAATATTCTTGTCTTCTCCCATTTTAGATTTGTATTGATCTATTGAGAACCTATTGCTAACGATACCTTCTAGGTCTCCGGCCTTAAGGCCTTCATTAAATAGTTTCATCTACTTTACCCGCGTCTGCCTGCGTTTCAATTTCTTCTTGACCGTATTTCATGTTTCCGATCAACTCCTTTGGCATTTTTATTTCAACTACCCAGATATCATGTGCGTCAATTTTTCCTTTTCTTGTGCCTGGTCTATAGTCAGCCGGTGTTTTGATTTCTCTAGGTTTAAGTAATTCATCCTTTTTATATGTGACTTTGCAACCTCTGTCAAGCAGTCTTTTGCCACCTGCTGGGTCCGGCATTTTATCTGCTGGCCACATGAACGAGCATGTGACGAAATGCCTTGAATCTATAGGGCCAGAAAGTAGTTCTCCGTCTTCCCAATTTTGAAACACGTACACATCTAGCTCGTCTAAAACCCTTTCGAAGTCCTTTAGTATGCCTAAAGTAGGGCCTACTGAGTATAAAGATTGTACATTTTTTATTATGTCTAAGACGTCATGCATAGTTCTTATTTATCTTAAAGAACTGTGTTGTAAAATATGCATAGTTATATTGGAAAATTACAAGTAAGTATTTGTACATGAGTCCTAAAATAAGACACATTATATTCAATATCAACACAAACTACGAGGAATCCAATGCTTAATCAGAGCCTACAACTACGGCCTTTATTTCAACGAAAATTATGGAGACAAATGCGGAAAAAGAGAATCTACGACAAGCGGATAAAATTATATATGATAAATCAGAACTGGCTAAAGATTAGGAAACAAAAAGACAGGAGGAGACGTAGGGTTCTGGCCAGGATATGGAGGGCCAGCCAATTGGCAATGTTGAAACGAATGTATAACCAATCTATTCAATAAATTTATCTAACATTTCTCCATACGCCTTGTGGAAATGTTTGTAAAGAGTTTCAAATGCAATATGGTCTACTAGGTCGGGCTGACCGGGGACCTCACATTTTAAAACTTCTTTGTTTACAAGATCAAGAACTACACCTGACTTTATTATCTTTCCCTGCCCACATTTTTTTTTAGAAAGTTCGACAAGCTCGTCATACCCGCCTTTTGCGTTAAGACTATAATTTACAATCAAAAATCTTTTTCTATTGTGCTTACTGCCCATTACTTAGTCTCGCCAGTTTGATCATCACACTTGCTAGGTTTATTTCTGGATCAGCAACAAATGAATGGTCAACAAGACCCTGCTTGATTATTAACACAGCCTTGTCCTGTGCTTCTTCGTTTTTCGATATTATGTCAAGGTTGTCATACAGCCATCTGTATATCTCTTCGCATTCTTCCGGCCTAGCCTGGGCACAGACAAGTTTCCTTGCTTCTTGTATTTTACCCTGTTTGAATAGTTCTACCATTTGTAATCTGTAATCCTGTTGTCCTGAATCACCCGACTGTGGTGGCATCAGTTTACCATTCCTACAGTTTTGCTGTATCATATTAATACACTTCCTTAGATCCGGGTATGATGCTTTTACATAAGTGTCTAATACTTCTATGTCAGGTTCAATTTGTTCCGCAATCAATATTTCTGCGGTCCTCGCAGTAAACTCATTTTTATCAATTGTCTCCATATGGAAGCCTTGGCACCTGCTGTGCAGTGCAGGAATTACCCTGTTCGGGTAGTTGCAAGTGAGAATAAATCTTGCTGATGTATGATACATTTCCATCACACCACGAAGTGCGGCCTGTCCGTTCGGACTCATGTAATCAGCCTCGTCCAGTAACACATATTTGTATGCACCAAAAGGCATTATCTGTACAAATGAATTTATTTTTTCTCTCACAGTGTCTACTGAATTTTCTCTTGATGCGTTTATTTCTAGTATGTCATAACTGCTTACATCTAGTTCAGCAAACAAAACCTTTGCCAATGTTGTTTTACCCACACCCGGAGCACCACTTAACAGCAAGTGCGGTATGGCCTTATCGTCAATCCATGTTTGTATTTGGTTACGTTGTGCTTCGTCCCTGACAACATATTCTTTCAACGTTTTTGGTCTATACTTTTCTACCCAAAGATCTTTCATAATACAAATGTTAATATTAACAGGATTATACCCACAATAGCAAGAAAATATGCTGGAGCGTGTAATAGCGGAATCAAACTGACCCACCTAGTAAACTTATTCATACTTGTTATATTATAGAAGTTTCTTTAGCTTGTCTATATAATTGTTCGGCCGCAATGTTTTTACCTTTGGCCTCTGTCTGTATATCAAAATGTTCGCCGAAACTAAGTGCCCAGTCATTTACCTTTGCATTTGGTAATAGGTCCGAATGTGCTCTTAACTTTTGTTTCTTGCACCCTCTTTCCAATAACATTTTTATGTTATGCATTTCGGAATGCATTTTATCACCAAGGCCTGCAGGTTCAAGATGTTCATCTCTAGAATATGAATAATGTAGGGTTGGCCTAACACCACGCCAACTGTCTATTACCCTCTTCACTCTGTCATCATTAGGTTCTATGTATTCTTCGGCACGTATCCAATGGTGATGTATATCAAGTACCAAAGCAATATCTTTGGCCACCTCCAAAGTGCTTTCAAGTCCATGGCCCATTTCATCATTTTCAATTGTAATAAGATTTCTCGCTTCTTTAGACAATCTTGGAAATTCTTTAAGCAATCCTTCCGGGCCACGTTTGCCAGATATGTGTATGTTAATCTTGCAACCATCATGCCATGCCTTGCCATACCCCATCCAACGTGCCATGTCAACATGATATTCAAATTCTTCGATACTTCTTTCAACAATTTCCGGAGTAACACTCGAAAGGCAACAGAACTGTCCTGGATGGAAACTTACTTTAACATCTAAACGTCTGGCCGTCTCCCCAACTGGAGCAAATATTTTAGCACAATGATCTTGTATTTCTTTACGTTGCCACCAGTCCTTCCAATTCTTTTCTGTGTAACCTTGAAGCATTTCACTTCCTAGTCTAACCATTCTACGTTCAGGTGGGAGAGATCCTACACGTTCTACCATCTTTTTAGCCGCAAGTGCATTGTGATTCATAATATCCCATTGCCTTTGTTCCGCATCATTAGGATGTTCTCTCAACCAACGCATTGTAGTTGAACGACCATTTAAATCTCTGTCCTTGGCATTTACTTTCATTCCGCCAAACTCAGACTTGTCGTTGAGCCATTTACAACAAAAACCTATTCGCATCTCGTTATTTTAACACACATTTTGAAAATGTCAATCTTGATAAAATGCCCATTGGCCTATTATATCACTGCATTTCAATTTGAATCCGTATTCCCTGTCAATATCTCGTAGTATTTTGTTTGCCTTTGCCATGTTGACACCTATATCAGCCGGTAACATTAATGCTTCTATTTCTTTTTCCTTCATGGCCTTAGCCGCCTGTACCCGATGCCATCCGTCAGTAAGAAGATAGTATCCAGAGTCTTTGATTGGTGTTACTAGAATGGGATCAAGTGTTTCATTTTGTTTCTTAAGTTTATTAATCCAACCTCTTTTTTCCTTGTTGAGAGGACGAACTGCTCCTAAACCCAACTCGGCCAACGTAACAAGTTTGGTAATCGGGACAAATTTTCTTGTGATTTTAATTTTTTTAGTCATTGCCCGGAAGTGAGGTCATTTGTTGATCTCCACCTGTATTAATGTATCCGGCCTGTTTAGAATTGAACTCTGGTTCATCGTCAGAGACTAACAAAATGTCATTTTCATCAATCATTCTTACTTCTAGTTCAACTCCTTCTTTTTTTACTTTGAATCCCCTAGACCATCTACCGTGTGCTACCATTACCCATTGACCAACTGTAACATCCTCCTGTTGATTGCCTATTGCGTATACCTTTGCCCATCTAGGATGTATTCCACCTTCTGATCCGTCGTCATCCATTAATATGATTCCGCCTGCAGATTTCCGTTCTCCGAAATGCATGTCAGAAACTAATACCCTTTTTTTGAGAGGTTGTATGTCGTTCTCAACGGTGTATTCCTTACCACCGTGTGATCCAAAACCTTTTGCTTGTAAGTCTTCTAACTGTCCCATTACAGGATTACTTTAACAGATCTATTCTAGTCCGTCAAGAGCTTCTTCTATGCCTTTTTTAGATGAAATCTTTGCTTTTGGTTTGGCGGTCTCGACCTTCTTGACAGTAGGTGCTGGTTCAATCTTCTTTGGTTGTGCTACTATTTTCCTTGGTGCAGGCATTGCTCTTCCTTTGCTTGGTGTATCACTTGCTCTGCCTTTTGGCTGTTCATAATACTTTTTAATGACTGCTTCTTTTGGCGTAACTATTTTTCCACTTGCTCCTAATTCATCACCTCTGGCATTCACATTCATATTACCAACGGCTCTTACAGAATCATTGGCCGCTCTAAGTTTTTCAATATCAACCATACGTCCCTGCATGGTTCTGTACATTTTTTTCCTGGGTGCTCTTGCTACCATAATAATATGCTCCTATTTAAAATTACTTATCATCTTAAAAATTCGGCGATGTCTAAATTGTACAGCATAGGATTGATCTTGTGTACGCCGATTAAAAACAAACAGAAGCTGGCCACACTTGACCCTCGACCGACTCCCCAAACCATGTTGTTGGCTCGCAAGGTTTCCACAAAGTATATCAAAAACTGCAATACACGTATAAAGTTTTTCTTCTCGAATAGATCATATTCCATTTGCACTCTGACTTTCTCTTCATCGTCCTGACATTTATCTAACAACCATTGCAATACATTGATTTGGTAATACTTCTCAGGCATGTGCCATTTGGCACAGTTCTGCAAATCAAATGTTTTGCTATCTTGTCTGTTCGGTGGTGTGTGGATTATAGGCAAATCTATGCCTAACTCTCTAAGGCTTTGCGAATACTTGTCTATGTTGTCGAAGTAAAGTTTAGATATGTCAAAATCCGGATCTGTGTAAAGCAAATCAATAGCATCTTCTTCAGAGAATATTACATCACCATGATCATTTATCTTTGTCTTTTCCGCCATCTAAAACCTTTGGTTGAAACTCAAATATTTTAGCATGGTACTCGTGCTTTTCGTCAACCGGAATCTTTTGATTATTCCAACTAAAATGTCCTGTATAGATTCCTTTGTCCAGTTCTCTGTCATAAGTTGCTGTGTCGGCCCTCAACCACCATGGATTGAACTTGCTATATTTTTCTGAAAACCAATCGGGTCTATCTAGTAGTATAAGTTCTTTGCTGTCTTTGTCAACCTTATAGGTAATACCATCTCCCTGCCATGATGATAATTCAATGTTGTTTATGGTAATGACCGAATCTAAAACTGCATTTGCCTTGCAGAAGCATACAGCCGCCATTATCTGGTCATAGGGAGGCTTTGGAAGTTCTATGAATCTGTTTGTGGTTTTGCTTTTTAAAGTGTCATAGAGAGGCTCGTCCCTCCAGGTTGTTATAGTGTTGGCAAAAACTTGTTCGAAAAGATTTTTTAACCTCTCAAAATAATTTGTCTGTTCTTGCAGATCTGGAGTGTGTGGAGTCAACGATATTTTTATTTTATATTCGTTTGAAAATAATTCTCCGTCAACTATGATAATGGATTTAAATTTTGTGTTCCAGGTGAATGTATTTGACATTATGACTATTTACTAGTCCATATTCACCAGATCGCCGAGGTCTGGTTCTCCCCTTAACTTCTTATTATTTTTGTGCCAAGCCTCTATTCTTCTTTCTCTAATGGCATTCCTGTATGTGTTTAGGGCGTGTGTGAGCTGTGCCAACATATCTGGATTACGTCCAAATCTTTTAGCACTGGAAACTTTTCGAGAAAGATCTTTGATTCTTTTGGAAATATCCTCATCGGACAGATTGCCTATTTCTTCTTGTAATGGATGGAAGTACATAATACTCCTTAATTATTATACGTACTGTTTGCCCAGTTGGTGCATTAGCACAGTTGTTCCGCCATCTGGCGACATGAATTCAAAAAGGGCTCTGCCCAAGCCTATAGTGATCTCATCAGAAGTTCCATCACTACCTGTAACGTTATCTGCCTTAATCACTGCACTTGGAAAAGTCAACACTCCTGTTGATGTTGGAGCAACTGTAATGTCGAGAATCATTCTACCCAAAGCCGCAGTTGGAAAATTAAGGAAAGCGAAAGTTGTGTTAGCAGTGATTGTTAAAGTTTGATAATGTCCATTCTCATAATTTAAGGTCACATTGCCACTTGATACACTACCGTGAGCGAATATAGTTTCTGATGTATTTTTGAATTTTGCTCTCTGAACTTCATTTGTGGCAAAATCACTTGTTCCATTAAGACTTGCTTTGTTATTTTGTAAATTTGTAATTTCAGATTGTGCTGTAGTAAAATTCGTTTTTATTTCGTTGAAGTTGTCTCTAAAACCCTGTGAACTATTGTCTTGCCCGGCTTTAGGATATGTTGCATCTATGTTTCCTGGTACTATATTACTAGCCATTATTGTATTCCTTTGTCTCTAAATTTAAGATATTTATCGTTGCTTCTCTCCACCTTAATTATTGTACCCGATTGCGGCACTTCTTTGGTAAAAGTAATTGTAGTTTTCATCAAGGTTGTGTCATGTGTGAGTGTTATACCTAGTTCATGATCTGCTGATCTTAGTGTACCGTCTGCTGTGAGATAGGTAGGTGATATATTGTTGTCGGCCGTGACACCTTGTCCAACAAATACTTTGTCTGAACCTTCTTTCACTAAGATATCTTCCTCGTGAATAATTTCATCAACAACAAAACTTGCTGTGGTTCCGTCACCGGTGAATGTTTCTGTGGCAACTTTGCTAGTACTGACCACATATCTATCTATGGTAAACGCAATATTTTTGTAATTTAGTTCTTTATCTTTTATTCTTTTCTTAACCAATCCTGATGTCCCTGGTTTACAATAACATATAGGGACAGCCTTCACGTACCCTAATGGTGCAAGGTCACCACTTTGGGTCGTTTTCATCCATAGTGGTAGATAGTCGTATTCTTTATGTCCTAGGCTTTTCATCCTTGATCTCATATTAGCCACCGCATTTGGAAATACTGTTTCTATAAAGCCTAGATCAGCACTTAATTGATTAGCGAATCGTACTTTGGATCCTGCTATACTGAAAGACAGGCCACCATCGGTTGTAACTTCATAATCAACATAATCTGCTGTAGCAATCATGCTTGATGCTCTTGGTCCTAATATTGGTTTAGTCACAGCATCTCTAAGTTTAATTGAGCTGGAGACTGCAATGCCGTTGTTGTTTTCTAAGGTGTCCTTTATTTCGATATAGACAACCTCATACTTAACGTCAGTGCCTTCTTTGGCTACTGCTGTTTTTATATCACCAAAGTAAAGTGTTTTAGGTGCATGGTTTTTTTCCATTTGTTCCTGGAATGCAGTAAGTGTCTGTGCTTCAAGCCCGGACATCATAAGCATGTTAGGTTTGAGCTTCATTCCAAAGTTTGGATCATCGGGTCTGAATATATTTTCAATTGAGTTAATGTTAGGATCTTGTGCTATGCTATAAAATATGTTTTGATCAATGAAAGAGGTAGCATGTCCTAACATGTTGCCGTATTCTATCTGAGTAAACGGTATGTCTACATTGACAGTGAATTCTTTTGAAGTGGCCGCGTCTTGATATTGATCACTTACTGTGACCGTGAAAGTAAATGCTCTAGTGGAGTCAACGAAATCACTCGGATCAATAGTGCCAATTAGGTTTCCTTGTTCAGATAGTGTTATACCTGTTGGCAATGATCCTCCTGTTACAGAATAACTTAATACGCGATTCGCCTCATCCGTTACTGCTTCTACATTTAGGAGGCTTGGTACATTTGCCTTTAAGGTGCCCACTGTTGCTGGTGTGGTGAACGCTATGCCTATGTCTATCTCCCCTATGACTTTCATTGTGAATGCTTGATCAGTGAACACATTCAATTCAGATGACACTGTTCTATTAGCCCTAATTGTAAAATTATAATCAACTTCGACAGCGGATTGTCTTGCTAATTGGCCGTATAGTTCCCCAGAATTTATGTCTATATTCACTCCTGGTGGCAGAGAACCAGACTGTATTGAATATTCTAGATCTCCTTGTAATGCGTCAAAATCTTCAACATCAATTTTAATAACCACTGCGTTATCATGTCTAAATGTTCCAAGGTCGGAACCTGTTCTGAAAACAGGTCTCCTGTTTGCACTAAGGTCCATAGTAAGTGGTGACCCATCTATCTCTGTGGCATCGATCGTTATAGATGTATTTGATACTCTCCAGAAGTCTGCTGAATAAACAAAAATACTATTGTTCTGCTCTACAAAACTTGTGCCATCTGAGACACGAATAACAAAATCATAATTCTTGCTTATACTTTTGGTTGTTACTGTCCTGTCATATGTGCCATCAAACTCATCTTCATTTCCACTGCCGTCATATCCTCCATATGCACCGTATTTGTCGTCTGGTGTTAATTGCACTATGCCGGAGATCAGTCCTGATTTACTCATGGTCACACCTGGTGGCAATTCACCCTGCATTATCTCGTAAACAAGTTCTTGTCCTGCTCTAGTGTCAGAGTCTGTGGCCTGCATCTGTAGCGAAACACTGGAGCCATCTATGACCCAGTATAGTCCGACGCTAGTAGAGTCATCTAATTGTAGTTGTCCTGACGCTGTGGTGAATGTCGGTGTGTCTGCACCTTGGACGTCTAATGAGAACGTCCTATCTGTGATAGAGGTACCGGCCGTGGCTCGCACGACGAAGGTGTAAAGAGTTCTTTTGGCAACCTCAGCCGGAGTACCTGTCAGTAAGCCATCTGTAGTGACCTGCATTCCTGCGGGTAGGCTTCCTGCTATCAGGGAGTAAGTTATAGCCGTAGAATCGCTAGTGTTCGCTTCTAATTGAAGTGAAAACGCGACCTGTTCGTCTATAGTTGCAATTTTCCCTGCTGTGGTTGTCCACCCTGGTGTTGCCATTAAACTTACTCCTTACAAGGGTATTTATTGGCAATTACCGACTATTATTCTGTGTACGAATCCAGTGTTCTAGTTGCTGTCGGAGTCCTTCTCGGGTAATTTTATC
>PYIJ01467874.1_pt1 | contig 10091 bp, 11 predicted proteins | sample 3578051 | NCBI WGS metagenome assembly PYIJ01 (sample SAMN08408021, study PRJNA431606) | Marine metagenome isolate SA_KN192-05_S13_5m, whole genome shotgun... | biome: marine; feature: oceanic pelagic zone; material: water; isolation source: surface water sample, 0.2-0.8 um fraction ... | reverse complement strand
GAAATTGGTCAACTATCTAAGATCATTAATGAAATGTTAAATAGTTTATATAATAAAATTGATAATGCTGAAAATAATTCAGCTGATTTGATGCATGAAATCCGAAATCCTCTTGCCTCAATTAAAATGGCTTCAGAGGTTATTACAGATGAGATGAGTGATAGTCAAAAAAAATTTCTAAATCTTATTCAGAATGATATTTCAAGAATTGAAAGTATCATCACCGATTATTCAGCGATGATTAAAAATGAGGTAAATTTATATAAAAGCCAATTGCAAAAATTTGAAATTATATCCTTATTAAATGAGATTATAGAAGATACTCAAAAAGTATTGCCGGATCAAATTCAAATAAAATTTTTATACGATCAAGATAATCAAAAGGATATTTTTGTTGATGGTCAGAAGAAGTTTTTTTCACAAGCCATTAAAAATATCATTGATAACGCAATTTCCTTTTCTCCAAAGCCTGGAATTATAAAAGTCCTTTTATCATCGACTAGTAACTACCTGAGTATAGCAATTGTTGACGAGGGACCGGGTATTAAGGAGCCTGATATGAAAAGAATTTTTGAGCGTTTTTACTCCTTAAGAGAAGAAGATAATAAATCACATTCTGGACTTGGATTAAATATTGCTAAACAGATTGTTGATGCACATGAAGGCTCAATTTCTGTAGATAATGTTATAGAAGAAAATGATATTAAGGGCGCGAAGTTTATCGTCAACCTACCACAGGTAAATATTAATAAATAATCATATTGAATATTAATCTATTTAACCCTATATTTTACTCATAATTATGGCCAACGAAGATTTTAAAGTAGCAGATATAGAACAAGCTGAGTTCGGCAGGAAAGAAATATCCCTTGCTGAGACTGAGATGCCAGGTCTGATGGCCTTAAGAGATGAGTATAAAGGCCAGAAACCTCTAGATGGTGCAAGAATAGTCGGCTGTCTTCATATGACTATCCAAACTGCAGTTTTAATTGAAACTTTGGTAGAACTGGGAGCTGACGTCAGATGGTCATCCTGTAATATTTTTTCAACACAAGATCATGCTGCCGCTGCAATAGCTAAAGCAGGCATCCCTGTTTATGCCTGGAAAGGGGAAACAGAAGAAGAGTATTGGTGGTGTGTTCGACAAACTATTGAGGGAAAAGAAGGTTGGAAACCCAATTTAATATTAGATGATGGTGGTGATCTTACAGGTCTTATGCATAGAGAATACAAAGAGCTGCTTAATGATGTAAAAGGTCTATCTGAAGAAACTACTACTGGAGTGTTAGCACTCAAAAAAATGGAAATTGATGGAACTCTCATGGTACCAGCAATAAATGTGAATGACTCTGTAACTAAATCTAAATTTGATAATCTCTATGGATGTAGAGAGAGTTTAGTGGACGGTATTAAAAGAGCGACCGATGTTATGATGTCAGGAAAGGTTGCAATCGTTGCTGGGTTTGGCGATGTTGGAAAAGGTAGTGCAGCTTCATTACGTCAAAGTGGGGCAAGAGTAATGGTCACTGAAGCAGATCCTATATGTGCATTGCAAGCAGCAATGGAGGGTTACGAGGTTGTTACAATGGATGATATGATTAAAGAAGCGGATATTGTTGTTACTGCTACAGGTAATAAGGATATTGTAACTGCTGATCATATGAGAGAAATGAAAGATAGAGCTATACTGTGTAACATTGGTCACTTCGATAACGAAATTCAAGTTGAGGCTCTAAAAAATTATAAATGGGATGAAATTAAACCTCAGGTTCACGAAATTACTCTTCCTAGTGAAAAAAGAATTATTTTACTTGCAGAAGGTAGGTTGGTTAACCTTGGTTGTGCAACAGGTCATCCTAGTTTCGTTATGAGTGCATCATTTACAAACCAGGTTACTGCTCAGATTGAACTTTGGAACAATCCTGAAAAATATGAGAAAAAAGTGTACGTACTTCCAAAACATTTAGATGAGAAAGTTGCAAGACTTCATTTGGAAAAAGTAGGTGCAAAACTTACTAAATTATCTAAAGAACAAGCAGATTATATAAGTGTTACTCCTGAAGGGCCTTATAAGCCTGAAGCTTATAGATACTAATTCACATTTTTAAGATATTATTCTTTCATGCTTCTGAGGAATGAAGGTGATACAGAGAAACTCGCCAAAAGACTGGTTAAACTATCTAAACAAGACAATACAGTTATATGCTTAAATGGCGATTTAGGTTCAGGAAAAACTACATTTACAAGATATTTTATTAGAAATTTTTTTAAAGGTATAGAATTTAAAGAAATTCCAAGCCCAACTTTTACTCTTTTGCAAGTTTATGAAAATGATAGCCATACAATAAATCATTATGATTTTTATCGGTTAAAAAATTCTAGTGAACTCTTTGAACTTAATTTTGGAGAAGCAGTAACAGATGATGTCTGCTTAATTGAATGGTCAGATAAATTTGAAGAAATATTACCAAATGACCGAATCGAAATTAGTTTTCAAATTAAAAGCAAGTTTTCAAGAAGTGTGAAAATCACTTTAAGAGGCAAATTCAAAAATCAAAAATATTAGATGAATAATCGAGATTTAAACCTTCATAGTTTTGTTCTCAATTGTGGTTTTAAAGAGGAGGATATTATTTCTATTAAAAATGACGCGTCCTTTAGAAAATATTATCGAATCAAAAATAAAAATTTAATTGTTATGGATGCGCCTCCTGAGAAGGGAGAGTCAATTGAACAATTCAGAACTGTAGCTGACATAATTCATAGTTTTAATCTGAATGCGCCACAAATAATATCTTCTGATACGAAACATGGATTTATGTTACTAGAAGATTTTGGGCAAACATCATTTTCAAATATTCTCAATAAAGATAATGAGAGTGAATTATATAAAAAAGCAGTTGAAGTATTAATAGAAATTAATCGACAATCAAAAAGTAAAGAAAAAGAACTTAGTAAATTAAAAAGCTATTCTATAGATTTTCTAGTAAATGAGTCATTGCTATTTATAGATTGGTACTTGGAAAAAAGAAAAGGTGAGATGGTTAGTAATGACCAAAAAAAAGAATTCATTCAAATTTTAAGTGATTTTTATAATAATATAAAACCACAATCATCGACTTTGGTATTAAGAGACTATCACGTAGATAATTTATTTTATTTAAATAATCAGAAGTCTCTAAGGCAAGTTGGTTTAATTGATTTTCAAGATGCCGTAATTGGATCTCCTCTATATGATTTAGCGTCTTTACTTGAGGATGTTAGAAGGCCACTTAAGAGTAACTTAAAGAAAAAATTATTAGAATTTTATATAAAAACTATAAATACTAATTTTCAGGATGCAGAGCGAGAAATGAGGTTCTTTTCAATTCAGAGAAATTTAAAAATATTAGGTATTTTTTGTAGACTTTCTATAAGGGATAAAAAAGATAGTTATCTAAAATATTTACCAAATACAGTAAAACTTATTCGAAAAAATTTAAAAGATCCATTTTTTATAAATCTTGTAAACTGGCTAAAGCAATTTAAAAACCATGAACTAATATGATTGATTCTGCAATAATTCTAGCAGCAGGTCTTGGGAAAAGAATGAGAAATTATGATCCTGATATCCCCAAGCCACTAATTAAAGTAAACAACAAGCCATTCATCCAATACGCAATTGATTTACTTAACGAAATTAGAGCCAAAGAAATTATTATAAACGTTCACTATAAGTCAGATAAGATATTAAATTTTATAAAAAACTTAAATCAAAATAATATCAGGGTCTCAGATGAGTCAGATTTACTTTTAGATACAGGAGGGGGAATAAAGAAAATACTTGATAAGTATAATATTAACAAATCTCTAGTCTTAAATAGTGATGTTATTTGGGGTGAATCAGATACGGAATTAATTGTAGATATGATAAATAGCTATCCGGAAGAGGCTGAGGCATTTCTTGGTTTGGTGCCTAAAAGTAACTTTAGAGCATTCAAAGATAAGGGTGATTTTTGTAAATTAAAGAATAACGATTTAATAAGATATGATGCAAGTTCTGAGCCATATGTTTATATTGGTGCTCAAATTATCAGTCAAAATGCATTTAACGGTATAGAAAAAGAAGTTTTTTCCGTTAATGAAGCTTGGAATTTATGTATTAATAAAAAAACCCTGAAGGGATACCAATTTAATACAAATGCACTACATTTAGGAACATCCGAATTATTGAATGAATATTTAAAAGATGACAAATAAATTATTTCAAACAACGTTAACACTATTTTTACTTTTTAATGTGTTCAGTATTAGCTTTGCCGAAGATGATCAAAATCTAGCAAGTTTCATCGTAAGAAATTATGACATTGCTGCCCTTCCTACAGTTGGAAACAGTGAAGCAGATTATACAATTATAGAGTTCTTTGATTACAGATGTGGGTATTGCTCAAAGCAGGCTAATGATTTTCAAAAGCTCTTAGATAATTCAGATAATGTTAAAATAATTTATATGGAATGGCCAATATTTGGCGATATATCTGAAACAGCTGCTAAGATTGCTCTAATTGTTTGGCAAAGAAATCCTAATTTATATTTCGAGGTTCATAATCAGTTTATGCAGCTTGGTCCAAAGATGAGAAAAGAGAATATAGTCGATATACTTAACAAAATAGGACTAAATGGCGGAGCAATATTTCAAGAGGCAACAAGTCAAAAGTCAAATGAAGTAATCGAAGAAAATTTTAAATTAGCAAAGAATCTTGGGCTTCGTGGAACACCCGCTTCTATTGTAAATGATTCTATTTATCCTGGTTATCTTAAATATAAGACATTAGAAACATTAATTAAGTAATTATTAGATATATTGTTTTAATAACGTACTTGAAAATATAAGAGAATATACTTATTCTTTTAACTAATGATCAATAAGGCAAAATTTCAAATTGGTTCGATTGTAAAACATAAGTATTTCGATTTTCGTGGTGTGATATTTGATGTTGATCCAGAATTTAATAATACTGAAGAATGGTATCAATCAATACCTATGCAAGTTCGTCCAAGAAAAGATCAGCCTTTCTATCATTTACTCGCTGAAGCACCAAGCCAACCATCTTATGTGGCATATGTTTCTCAACAAAACTTATTAGTTGATGAATCAGACGATCCTGTGACACATCCATTATTAGAAGAGATGTTTGAGGGTATTAAAAATGGAAAATATATTTCCAAAGCAAAGCATAATTAAAAATATATTTATATGCGTGGTTCCTTAAAACAAGTATTTGAACTCGGACCTTTAGTTGTTTTCTTTTACTTCTTTATTAAGACAGGTCAAATTCAAGAAGCTATACTCCCTTTGATGATTGCGGCAGGTATTGCGATTGCTGGATCATACTTAATCGAAAGAAAAGTATCTCCTATGTTATTGTTCAGTACAATCCTGATTTTCGTTTTTGGGGGTTTGACGATTTACTTCAATGATCCGTTCTTCATTAAGTTTAAAGTGACACTTGTAAATTTAATCTTCTCTTTAGCATTATTTATAGGCTTATATTTTAACAAACCTTTATTAAAAAATCTTATGGGTTCGGCAATTAATTTAACGGATTTTGGCTGGATAAATCTAAGTAAAAGATGGGCGTATTTCTTTCTATTTTTAGCCGCTGCAAATGAGGTAGTTTATAGGAATTTCTCTGATGCCGTATGGGTAAACTTCAAGCTTTTTGGCATTATGGGGCTAACCTTTATATTTATCTTTTCTCAAGTATTTTTTATCCAGAAAAATCTTTTAGATAATTAATAAGGACGGTCTCCTAATACTGCAATTCTGTCCATTATTCTTTCATGCCCAAGACCTCTACCAGGAAAAAAATCTGCTATGGCGTAATGAATTACGCTACGATTATCCCATATTGCTACATTATTTTCGGACCATGTGTATCTGCATGTTAAATCTAGACGTGATTGATGTTCAAATATTTTAGAGAGTATTTCATTGCTTTCAGATTCTTCTAATCCTTCAATTTTTTTTGTATAGGTCCAATTTACAAATAATATTTTCTTTCCTGTTTCAGGATGAGTTCTCACAATAGGATGATGATTGGAATATTCTTCAGCGTCATTACCATTACTTTCAAAATATTTATATTCATCTATAAAGAAACCTGCTCCAAGAGAAAAGTGTTCAGCTCTTTTATCTACAACAATATCTTTTATTTCTTTATCCAGCGTCTCCCAAGCTAATTCCATGTTTGAAAAAACTGTATCTCCACCTACTGGTGGTATTTTAACTGATTTTAGTATGACAGCTTTTGTAGGGTTTTCATTATAGCTGACGTCACTGTGCCATCCTTCACCCCATTGGTTTTTCTCTTCTGCACCTTTAATAAGTCTTGTTATCTCAGGATAGCCTTCTCTTCCTTTAACATAGGCATGCTCTTCTATAGGGCCAAAATATTTTGCGAATCTTATTTGTTCCTCAGGAGTGATGTTTTGATCTCTAAAAAAAATAACTTTATGTTCAAGTAATAATTCATTTACAGTATTAAATATTTCTTGATTGATATTATTTAGAGATATACCAGAAATTTCTGCTCCTAATGCCCCTGAAAGAAGTTTAACGTTCATAATAAAATGTACTTTTTTTAGAAAAAATTGTCATTCTTTATGTTTCTCTACTTCCAGAAATTGGTCAATCAGTCTCCAGAGGACAAAAGAAAAGACAATTAATCCCCCGAGTAGTTCAATATAAGGAGGTGTTTCGCCCACGCCGATCCACGCCCATAGTGGAGCCAGCACCGGTTCAAGCAGTATGTAAAGCGCAGCCCTATGTGGAGGTATATATCTTGATCCGATTGTGATTAATAAAAATCCTAACCCAACTTGAAATGCGCCCATAAAAAGAACTATAAACAAATCTTTTATGCTAATTGAATAATCTGGAATGATAGCCAGACCTACAAATAAAACAAAGATACCTGAGAGAAAGACAGAAGGAACATAATCGACGTCAGGTTTGCTATTCACCATTGTTAATTGAATAGCAAAACAAATTGGAACAAATAAAATAATTATATTTCCTAAACTATTGGCCGATCCTAATCCTTGAGAGAACATTATAGCAATTCCAACCATTGATCCTGCTATTGCGATGATAGTTTTAGTGCCTATTATCTTTTTCAAAAAAAAATAGCTTGCAAAGGCTGCAAATAAAGGACCAGTGCTCATTATAAATACTGCATTCGCAACGGTTGTATTGCTCATCCCAAATACAAAAAAAATATTACTAAATCCCAGAACGAGCATAAGTATTAAACCATTTCTTCCAATGTTAATAAATGCTTTTGGGGTTTGAGATTTATACTTAAATAAAATATAAATGAGTGCCACAAGTGAGAATGTTATTGAACGGTAGGACGTAATCTGCATTGTTGATGCTTCATCAACAAGCCTTATAAGAAGCCCTCCAAAACTAAGAAAGAATCCTGCGGCCAATAAGCATAAAGTTCCAAAAATTTCATTGTTGTATTCTTTCATATTTTAGTTCAAAATTTATTTAATGATCAATCATTTCAAAATAATTTTAGTATGTTTATTTTTTCTTATTTCATGCAGTGACCAAAATCAGTCTAATGAGACATTAGACTCTGAGCAAGGCTTGTCTCAGAAACATAAATATGAGTTCAGAAAAGAATTAATTGAGGTCACAGACGATATTTATGTCGGCGTAGGCTATGGAATTGCAAACTCTATTATGATTGAGACAGAGAATAACCTAGTGATTGTAGATACTTTAGGTTCTACAGAAAGTGCTGAAGTACTCTATAAAGATTTTAGAAAGATCTCAGAAAAACCTATTATTGCTATTATTTATACCCATAACCATCTAGATCATTTAGGTGGTGCCACAGTATTTTTCGAAGATAATCAAACAGAGATCTATGCCCAAGAGAATATTATTTACAATCTTGATAATATAGCAACCATTATTAGACCAATTATAACAGAGAGATCAAATAGGCAGTTTGGTATGCCCTTGCCTGATGAAGAGATCGTACATCAGGGTATAGGAGGTTTCATGGAAATCAATAGTGAGTCAACATTTGGCTTAGTAAGACCAACAAAACTTTTTAAAGACGAACTAAAATTTGAAGTCGACGGCTTAACTTTTATTTTAGCTCATGTACCTGGCGAAACAGACGATCATCTTTATGTTTGGTTGCCTGACAAAAATGCGGTAATGGTAGGTGATAATTTTTATAGATCTTTTGCAAACCTGTATGCAATAAGAGGAACAAAATTTAGGAATCCAATGGAATGGGTTCAAAGTCTTGATAAAATCAGGATGCTAAACGCTGAATATTTAATACCGAGTCACTCTCGCCCAATTTCTGGAACCGAAAATGTTTCAAAAGCTCTAACAGATTATAGAGATGGCATACAATTTGTGCATGATCAAACAATAAGATATATTAATAAAGGTCTTACGCCAGATGAGATAGTTGAAAAAGTAAAACTACCTGAACATTTAGCTAATTCTCCATATTTACAAGAATTCTATGGATCAATTTCATCATATATAAGATCTACATTCAGTGGTTACATAGGATGGTTCAGTGGTAATATTAGTGATCTACATCCCCTTACAAACGAACAAAGGGCAATAAAGCTATCTGAGATGGCACAAAAGCAAACTAAGATTCTTGATGAGGCATTAAATGCTTTTTCTGCGGGTGAGTATCAATGGTCTATGGAACTTGCCGATATGTTATTAGCAATTAACAAAGATGATGATAAAGCGAGAGAAATAAAATCTAGCGCAGCTGATAAACTATCTAATTATCAATCAGCTTCAAATGATTATTATTTTTATAAAACAGTTGCAGCTGAATTAAGAGATGAATTTATAATTAGTGCTAATAATAATAAAGCAACTCCAGATCAACTAAGAGCAACGCCAATGGATGCAATTATGAAAGCACTTCCTGTAAATTTGAATCCTGAGAAGGCCATTGATATAATTCAAACAGTTTCTTTTTCATTTTCTGATAACCAAGAAACTTTTACAATCAAGATCAGAAAAGGAGTAGCTGAATTAAGTTTATTACCTGCTGAGAAGAATGACTTAAAAATATATAGTGATCAACAAACCATAAAGGAAACACTAGCGGGGTTAAGAAATATTGCTTCAATATCTTTATCCCTTGCAAATGATACCATTCAAGTTGAGGGTGGTAATATCGAATTCTTAAAGTTTCTAGGATTATTTACAGATTAGTATTTTACAATGGGTCAAAAGCAATCGCATATCCTTGGTTTACTGGGACTTGTTCCATTCATCATAATTTTTTTGATGTATTTCATCTCTCCTCCTAATGATGAAATATATGATTTAATAATATTTATTTATATTGCTTATGCTGCAATCATTTCATCTTTTTTGGGAGGTATACAATGGGGCCTAATTACAGCTTTTGCAGACAAAATTTATTATGTTTTCACTCCACTTTTAATAACAGTAATTCCAGCGCTAATCTCATGGGTTGCACTGCTATCTCTAGAAAATTTAAGACTTTCGCTGGTACTATTACTTATCGGGTATGTTATTTCTCTATTACACGATTACTATCTTTATCAGCAGCTTAAGATTACGCCGCTATGGTTTATTACAATGAAAGTGATGCTTTCATTAACGGTATCAATACTGACAATTATACTAATAATTTTTATATGAATTAGACTATTAGTCTTTGAATAAAAAAGTATAGGCCAAAACAAATTAGTAAAGCAAAAGAGGTATCTTTAAATAAGTTAATAATAAATTTTAGGCGAATAAAAATAACTAATTGAAATATTAATAATACTCCTAACACGAACAATATTTGACCAAATTCAACCCCTAAATTAAATCCTAATAAGCCTGATAAAATATTACCTGAATTTATTTCTGTATTTAATAAAAACCCTCCAAAGCCAAAGCCATGAATTAGTCCAAAAACTATAGTTATTAAAATTAGCAAATTATCACTATTCTTTAAATTTTCTTTTAGAAAAAAGTACCCTAAAGAAAATAAAAACAAGCCCATCATGAGCAACCCAGAAAATTGTATATT
>PYIJ01503067.1_pt1 | contig 10096 bp, 9 predicted proteins | sample 3578051 | NCBI WGS metagenome assembly PYIJ01 (sample SAMN08408021, study PRJNA431606) | Marine metagenome isolate SA_KN192-05_S13_5m, whole genome shotgun... | biome: marine; feature: oceanic pelagic zone; material: water; isolation source: surface water sample, 0.2-0.8 um fraction ... | reverse complement strand
CATCTGGGGGGAAATGTGTCTGCGCTCCAACTATTTTGATGAAATTGGGGCCTGTATGAAACCTGACTTTCACTTTAGGATCTTAGCGTCCCTTATTAATCCCTAATCATCATGGACCCATTTGTGCACGAGCATTCTAAATAATGCAAGAAAAAAATGGGAATTTATGGGAATTTAATACATAAATTTAAGAAATAAAAAATTATAGGCCTCTTAGGCACAATATATAGTATTTTATTATTCTTCTATAACTATATAAAGATTTACAATTTAAATAAAAAAAATCTAAATATCGAAATTTTTCAGAAATTTGTTAATATTTTACTCAAATTTACTAAAATTTAATGATATTACCACGTATTCCCAGCTTGATTTAAAAAATTTATAAATTTGTTATTTGTTTCATTGCAATGACAGTCTTCTGGTACTAGAGTTTTACTAAGTTTGGTGTGGAAGAGATTCCACTTAATAGGGAATCCGGTGCGGCTTATTGTGTTTAATCCAAATCCGGAACTGCCCCCGCAACTGTAGGCGGTTAGCAGCGTTAGAAAAGCCACTGGAATAGTCTGGGAAGGCCTAACGAAGCAAAGATCCGCAAGTCAGGAGACCTGCCATACTGTCACCTTATCCGTGAGCGGGGCGCTCTATGGGTTGCGGTATTTCCGTTGTGGTGAAGATTACACATCGGAAAGGTAAATCCTTTCTATAAAGTACAATTTGCTTGGCACGTCAGTGCCTATGAAAGGGTTTAATATGAATAAACTATTACCAATAACTGGCCTATTATTTGTATCCGCTAGCATTAGCTTTGCGCAGGAAACATACGATCTAGGAGAAATATATGTGAGCGCTGGCCTTCAGGAGATTAATATAAACAAAACTGGGTCAAGCGTTCTGGTTTTGCAGTCCAACGAGCTTAATGCAAACGTATTCGACGCAATAAATTTATTAGACTCCCAGTCAGGTATAGCAATGTCATCGTCAGGTGGAGTGGGCTCCCAAACAGGCATAAGGTTGCGAGGTTTATCACAAAGTTATGTCGCTGTTCGAGTGGACGGTGTGGATGTTTCTGATCCAACTGGGACACAAAATAGTTACGACTTCGGTGGCATTATGCCATCAGGATTTGACCAAATTGAAATTTTGAAAGGGTCTCAGTCAGCAATTTACGGGTCAGAAGCGATCGGGGGTGTTATAAACTTCAAAACGAGCACCTCGGAGGCCATTGGAAAAAAAACTGACACAAACGTAACATTGGGTTCAAACAATACATTATCAGCAAATTTTAAATATTCTCAAACTCAGGAACTTGGGAGCTATGCCCTTTCAATGAGTAACATGTCTACTGACGGTTTTTCAGCAAAATCTGATAATGACGAGGCAGACCCCTACAGCAAGACCGAGATTAGGTTTGTATTAGACCAAAATATCAATGAGCAACTAATTCTTGGAGCAACTGCTTTATATTCTGACGAAGAAATTGGTTATGATGGTTTTACTTATGAAACTGACCATATTGACAGAAACCGATCAGCAGGAAGTATCTATGCATCTTTTGAGTCAGGGTCCATTACAAATAAAATTACAAGATCTTTCTCAAAAACTGATAGGTACGATCTTAATGGATGGAACAAGAGCTTCATTGGACACCGCGATGTCTGGAATTACACAGGACAGGCTATTGTGAATGGGGCTAATTTTACCTTTGGTTATGAAGAAAGTGTGGAAGAAGCTAAGATCGATGGACAAACTAAAGACTACAAAGAAACAGCATTAATTTCTGAAATACTTTACTCAATTGGCAAGAGCAGTGACATATCATTGGCAGCAAGGCAAACCAGCTCGGAAAATTATGGAGATGATACAACTTTCCGGATTGCTGCTATTAACAGACATGAAGGTGAATTAACCAGTCGATTAGTTTTGAGTAGCGGCTTTAGAGCTCCATCACTTTACGAGCTGTTTGATAGTTACTACGGAAATTCAACATTTACTCCTGAAACAAGCCTGAATGCTGAAATTGGATTAGAGAAAAAATTAAACAAATCAAGCAATGTGAGTGCAACTATATTCAACAATACAGTTGATAATTTAATAGAGTTTAACAACGATACATTTATTTATGAGCAAAATAATGGTAGTACAAAAACTAGTGGACTCGAACTTTCCTCAAATACGAGTATAAACAAAACGCTCACTTTAAATGCAAATTATACCTACACCACGTCTGAAACTGGCGACGTTAAGGCGGTAAGAGTTCCAAAGCATGACTTAGTTTTGGCAGTTGAAAGCCAGTTCAGTGAAAAATTTAGTAGCTTGCTTTCTCTTAGGGTAGCAAGAGACGTTGAAGATACTGTTTGGCCATCTAACGTTCAGATGCCAAATTATGAAGTTTTGGATATTTCGTTTACTTACGACATAAACGACAAATCCTCTGCGTATCTACAAGTCCAAAATGTAGGAGACGAAAACTACGAGACAATCAAAGGATACAATACAGGGGGCCGTCAGTTCTTTGCGGGTATACGTGCCTCGTTTTAGACGTGTAGCCTTTTACACCGTTCTTTATTTTTTGGGGATGAGTGTATCGGCTACCGCAGACACTCCAAGGGTTGTCTCGCTAAATGTCTGCACAGATCAATTTGTTATGCTAATAGCAGACGACAGTCAGATTGTGTCGCTTTCTGAAATTTCAACAGATATACTATCTTCTGCAATGGCCGCAAAAGCTTCTCAGTATCATCAGAACAATAGTGGTGCTGAAGAAGTATATTTACTTCAGCCTGATATAGTATTAGCTGGCATCTATACTGCAAAAGCTACTGTAAATATGTTGGAGAGTTTGGGCATTCGTGTCGAAAAATTCGAACCAGCAAATACAGTAGAGCAGATCATCGGCAACATAAAAAGAACAGGTCAACTTCTAGGTCATACAGACCGCGCTAACACACTTGTTAGAAATTTTGAATCCAAGTTAGCAGAGTTGACAATGGGTATAAATAATAGACCTAGGGCGGCACTATATTATGCGAACGGTTATACAACTGGGAAAAACACTCTCGCAGGGCAAATTTTAGATCTGGCAGGTTTTTCAAACATAGCTTCAGAGGTTGGTATACATTGGGGTGGGACACTGCCATTAGAGTTATTAATTATTTCAAAACCTGATGTGATTATAACCGGCACAACCTATCCCGGTTCCTCTAGATCTGAAGAAATTCTTAAACACCCTGCACTTAAACCTTTGCGTCATGTCTCTTCAACCGATGCAAACTGGGTTTGCGGCACCCCACATATTTTGAAGGCAATCGAAGATTTACAAACAATACACCCAGACAAAATGAGCACTAAATGAAGTTAAAACTAGCATTAATAATATTATTGATTGCTCTTTTTATTTTTTCACTGAGCACTGGTCATGCCACAGCCAGTTTCAGCCAGGGTATGACAGCTTTGTATTATGGTGATGGCCCTCTGGGCACAGTTATGAGACAAATAAGACTACCACGCGCTATTTTGGCTATATTAGTCGGCGCATCATTAGGTGTATGCGGGGCAGCCCTGCAGGGCTATCTGCGAAACCCCCTTGCAGAACCAGGTTTAATCGGTGTGTCAGGATCTGCGGCACTTGGCGCGGTTATTTCCCTACAGACAGGTTTCGCGACCTATGTTTGGATGGGTCTACCTATTGCAGCGTTTTCTTTTGCCACCTTAGCGGTATTGCTTCTCCTGTTGTTGGCAGGCCCTCGCGGAAGCTCGTTGACACTTATTCTGGCCGGAATTGCCGTAAGCGCCTTAGCCGGCGCATTTACATCCCTCGCTCTTAATTTATCACCAAATCCATATGCAACTTCTGAAATCATATTTTGGTTAATGGGGTCTCTAGCAGATAGATCTTTCGAACACGTATGGCTAGCGTTACCTTTTTGCTTGATAGGTTGGCTAATGATTGCGTCTATAGGAAAAGCACTTGATGCATTAACCCTAGGCGAGGGTGTGGCCTCGTCTCTATCCATTTCATTAACAAAGACAAAATTACTTCTCGTATTCGGCGTTGCTTCATCGGTCGGGGCAGCGACAGCCGTTTGTGGTGCAATTGGTTTCGTGGGGTTGGTAGTACCACATTTATTAAGACCACTAGTAAAGGGAAAGCCATCAACTCTCCTATTAGTTTCTGGTCTTGGAGGCGCCGTCATGGTTCTAGCAGCGGACATAGCAGTTAGGGTAATTTTGCCAGATCGCGACTTAAAACTTGGAGTCTTGATGGCAATTATTGGCGCCCCATTGTTTTTACACCTTATTTATAAAACGAGGTCGGCTCTACAATGACACTATTCACTCTAAAGAATCTTTCAGTAAGAAGAGGACAATGTCCAGTCGTCGACAATGTATCTCTAGAAATCAGCAGTCATGAATTGGTAGGTCTGGTCGGGCCTAATGGCGCAGGCAAAACTACGCTGCTAAAAGCTGCACTTGGTTTGATTGAACACACGGGCAATTCATCCTTAGCAAAGCTACCCCTAAACGAGCGCTCATCAACAGCCGCTTGGATGCCACAAGAAAGGGAAATCAACTGGCCTATTTCAGTTTTGGAAACAGTCGCGCTTGGTCAGCTTTTACCATCCAAAAATCTGGATAAAAATGAAATAATCAATGATGCATTAGATAGAACGGGTTTAACAAATTATCGTGACCGAATTTCAACCGAACTATCAGGCGGAGAGCAGGCAAGAGTACTTCTTGCTCGTGCACTGGCACAAAACACAACACTGATTTTAGCCGACGAACCGATAGCGGGATTAGACCCAGCAACCCAATTAACGACCATGAAAATGTTTGCAGACATGGCAAAAGAAGGAAAAGGGGTTTTAATATCACTACATGATCTAAATTTAGCGGCAACATTTTGCACTAAAATTATAATGTTAGACAGGGGACGATTGTACGCCATTGGTGACCCGGCACAAACAATGACAGATGAAAACCTTGAAAAGGTTTTCAACATAAGAGCATATCACGCACGGACTGATAAAGGAATAATTTGTCAACCAATAGAAGTATTAAGTCATTCACATTAGGAGAAAAGCTAAATCTTCTGAGGGGTGAGATGGAAGCGCTAAAGAAAATGAAAGAATTCAAACCAAATCGTATAGTTTGCTTAACAGAGGAAACCGTGGAAACATTATACTTGCTCGGTGAGCAGGACAGAATAGTGGGAGTAACAGGATACGCTGTAAGACCTCCAGAAGTACGTAAAGAAAAAGTCCGAGTTGGTGCCTTCACCAGCGCTGACATTCCCAAAATACTATCGCTGAACCCTGACTTAGTTCTAACATTTTCAGACCTGCAAGCAGATATCTCGGCAGAATTAATTTTAAAAGGTATAGATGTCCATGCATTTAACCAAAGAAGTGTAGAGGGCATTTTATCAATGATTTCAATGATTGGCTCACTTGTTGGAGCAAGCAGTAAAGCTGAGAAGTTAATAAGAGATTATACCAAAAAGCTGGAAACCCTTAGAAAGAAAAAAACAGAGGTTATAAAAGTATATATAGAAGAATGGGATGAGCCTTTGATATCAGGCATTTTATGGTTTTCAGAACTTGTGCAAATAGCGGGCGGCGTCGATGTTTTTGCAGATAAATCAAAAAATATAGATGCAAAAAGTAGGATACTGAACTCGGAAGAGGTAATTGGAGCCAATCCAGACGTTATAATTGCTTCTTGGTGTGGTAAAAAAGTCAGAAAAGAAAAAATTGCTGCAAGAAGTAATTGGAAAGCAATAACCGCGGTAAAAAATGACTTAATTTTTGAAATTAAGTCGCCACTAATTCTTCAGCCGGGGCCCGCTGCACTTGGACCAGGATTAGATCAAATTTGCTGTATTTTGGACAATGCCAGAGACAAATTAAGAGGTTAGCTTAATGACTGAAATTCTAAATTTTCTAAATAAAGGTGGTCCAGCCCTGTGGATAATTTTTCTGCTATCCATAGTTCTTCTTTCAATTATTTTTTATAAACTGTCACACTTTATGAAACTTGGCGTATGGAATTCCAAGCGCACTGAATTAATCTTAGATGCCTGGAAATTAAATAATATTGAGTGTTTAAGAAAAGTTTTTTTAGACACCAATGGTATCAGAGAGACACTAGCTAAAAAAACCATACTCTCAATTATTGACGAAGCTTTAGCAGAAGATAGTGCTAGAGAAGAATGTGAGGCGCATGCAAGGAACAGCCTACACCAAGCCAATAAGGGCCTAAGAACTATAGAGCTAATTTCTCATATAGCACCATTGTTGGGTCTTTTGGGAACAGTTCTAGGCATGATAGAGGCTTTCCAAAGATTGCAAGAAAGTGGAAATCAAGCCGATCCAAGTATCTTAGCAGGAGGAATTTGGGAAGCCCTTCTTACCACTGCTGCAGGCATGGCAGTAGCTATTGTAGCAACAGTATCTTTGAGCTTTTTCGATAATATAATAGACAAACTTAGAAATGACTTGGAAGATTTAGCAACTCAGATATTTACTAGAAAGCCTGGTGGTTTAGGTGTTTGATTTCCAACGGTCATTTCATCGACGAAGGCCTTCGCTAACGCCCATAATTGATGTGGTATTTCTCTTGTTGGTTTTTTTTATGTTGGCATCGACTTTTAACGTGGACAAGAAAGTAAATCTTCTATCTGAAATCATCTCTGGCAGCTCTCATTACGATGAGAACCCCAGACTTATTGAAATCAAGAGTGAAAAGTTGCTAATAAATGGAGTGGAAGCAGATGATAATGTTGCAATAATAAGATTAGAAGAGATTACACAAGATCTTTCGCAAATCATAATTGTGCAAGTGCTTGCAGGTACTTCAACCCAGAGAATGCTGGATGTAATTGAATTACTCAAATCCAGTGGTTTTTCGAATTTAAAAGTGGGCGGCAAGTAATATGCGTTTTGCTGTACACCCTGGTAGAGTAAAAAAAGAGTCCATCATCCCGATGGTAAACGTTATTTTTCTACTACTAATTTTTTTCTTAATGACCTCTAGTTTCATTATTCCCGACCCTTTTGAACTCGAGAAACCTTATGCCGATAGTTCAAATAAAATCACTACTGAAGAGCGGCTTTATATCTCTAAAACAGGAAAAGTCGTGGTATCAGATTTAGATAACGAAGATGCTTGGCTGTATTTAGAACAAAGCACGCCACAAAAATTACTTTTGGTAACAGATGGTCGTTTTCCAGCCAAAGATTTGTTATATATTTCTGAGAGATTAAAGGAATTAGGGGTTACTGAAATAAACTTATTGACCAACCAGAGGAATAAAAAATGAAATTTCAAGCCTGGTTGTTCTTCATCGGCACCTCAGTCACTCTGCACATTTTTGGACTGTCTCTATACGTTTCATTCCATGACAAAATAACGCCTAGTAAAGAAGGCAACATTGCGAACCTAGAAATTGTGAGTGATGCAGAATTATCTCTGCTGAAAAAATGGAGAACAAGTCCAAGTTTAAATTCAAATAGTCAATCGCTAGCTCCACTAGTAAACAATGATGAAACACCAGTCCAACAGCCAACAGCCAATTCAAAACTAAGTTATAAAAAAAAGCCCGATCAGATAAAGCTGCCGACAGCCAAAGATAGCAGAATTCCCAAAATTAGCACAAATAATACAAGATTAACGGATTTAAGTTTTAATATTAGAAAGCCAATCAGTCCGACTAAGATGACGAATTATGATCAAGGATATATTGCGATAAATTCAGTTAGCGAGGTTGATAAACCAGAAGCTTTGGAAAGTAATACCAAGGAGGACATTTACATACAGAATTTTGAACCAAAAACTACCGACCTTCCTAAAATAGATATTGCTAAACATCTTTTAAAGCATGGATCAAATTATTCTGTAGACTTACCCCCCCAAGTAGGATCACAAGTTGATCAAAAGCCTGACCCGAAAATTAGTAACTCAGTTCAGGCAAACTTTACATCATTACGACCACCAGATCAGTCACCAAGTCTAAAATCTGCAAACCAAAGTTCCAAAATACAAAATAATAACAGCAAAATCGACGATGATATTTCTCGAGAATGGGGTGTCAAAATTATAAAAGCATTACAACGCGCTGTAGAGAATCCAATTGGAGTTAGAGGTGAAGCAAGTGTTTCAATGGAGCTGACTATTTCAAAAAATGGTGATCTATTAAATGTTAAAATTATCAAGAGCTCAGGTAATGTAAGATTTGCTAAAGCAGCTCAAAGAGCCACCCAACTTGCAAACTATCCAAGAGCTCCTTCGTCATTCACTCAAGAGAAGAAAACTTTCAAGATTAAGTTAATTCTGTAATTTGAATATTTAAAAAAATAATATTTCACTCAAAATTTACTATTAATAGCAAATAGATTTCAGTTATTAAAATACATCCTCTGGTCTGCAAACAAATTTCGAAACCACTCGTTTTGAACCTGCCTTTTCAAATTCAATGTGCAATTTGTCCCCTTCAATATCTAAGACGGTCCCATATCCAAATTTCTGATGAAATACACGCTCACTAACTTCATAGATTTGGTTGGATGTGCTATCAATTAGGATCCCTTTACTTTCAATAGGCTGAGAAAGAGCATACTGATTTTTATTTTTCTGCAGTCGCCTCCAACCCGGGCTATCATATCCATCTGCCTGAAACCCCTCATTATCTAAAGTTGAATTATTCGCTTCAGAATCAGATGCTCCACCATAAAGACCCGAAGGTGTAAGTATATCAACGTGCTGCTCCGGTAATTCATCAATAAATCTTGATGGCATTGAAGATTGCCACTGGCCAAAAACACGGCGATTACCCGCGAAAGAAATATAGCAAGCTTGCTCTGATCTTGTTATTCCAACATAAGCCAATCTCCTTTCCTCCTCTAAACCAACCACACCACTTTCGTCCATACTTCTCTGAGAAGGGAAAAGGCCATCCTCCCAGCCGGGTAAAAAAACTACTGGGAATTCAAGGCCTTTAGCTGCATGTAGGGTCATTAACGAAACTTTCTGCTCAAACTCTTCACTTTCGTTCTCCATTATTAGGCTGACATGCTCCAAGAACCCTTGTAAATTTTCAAAATCTTCTAATGCTTTTACAAGTTCTTTGAGGTTTTCCAGCCGCCCAGCAGCTTCTGGCGTTTTATCGTTTTGCCACATTTCAGTATAGCCGCTTTCATCAAGAATCTGACCGGCCAATTCGACATGACTAATATTTTTCTGTAAGATAAATGAATTCCAACGATCTAAGTTTTTTAAGAATAAATCGAGTTGAATACCAGCTTTACCGGACAAGCCTTTTTCGTCTAATAACAAACGAGCACCCCTAACCAGTGATATTCGATTGTCTCGGGCAACCTGCTGAATTTTCTGTTGAGCTTTTGCGCCAATGCCTCTTTTTGGAGTGTTTACAATCCTCTCAAATGCCAAATCATCGCTTAAGCTCAAACCTAACCGAAAGTAAGCCATTGCATCACGTATTTCCATACGCTCGTAGAACCTTGGACCGCCAATTACCCTATACGGCAAACCTATAGTAAGAAATCTATCCTCAAAAGCACGCATCTGATGACTTGCCCGCACTAAAATAGCAATTTCGTCGAGGCCATCTATAGTGTAATTTCTATTTGCCAGCTGGATAGACTCTATTTCATCGCCGATCCAGCGAGCTTCTTCCTCCCCATCCCAGTGGCCAATTAAACGAACTTTTTCTCCATCTTCATTTTTCGTCCAAAGATTTTTACCAAGGCGATCTTTATTCCCAGAAATTACTGCACTAGCTGCTGCTAAAATATGTGGAGTTGATCTGTAATTTTGTTCCAACCGTACAATTTTTGCATCAATAAAATCTTTATCAAATCTGAGAATATTTCCTACTTCGGCACCACGCCATCCATAAATAGATTGATCATCATCGCCAACACAACATATGTTTTTATGGTTTTGTGCTAACAATCTGAGCCATAAGTATTGGGCGACATTAGTGTCTTGGTATTCGTCAACAAGAATATATTTGAACCACTTTTGATACTTAGAAAGTATCTCAGCATTTTTTTGAAATAGCTCTACAACAAGT
>PYIJ01176606.1_pt1 | contig 10105 bp, 6 predicted proteins | sample 3578051 | NCBI WGS metagenome assembly PYIJ01 (sample SAMN08408021, study PRJNA431606) | Marine metagenome isolate SA_KN192-05_S13_5m, whole genome shotgun... | biome: marine; feature: oceanic pelagic zone; material: water; isolation source: surface water sample, 0.2-0.8 um fraction ... | reverse complement strand
CTGAAGCGATACCGGTCGCGAATGCGCGCAATTGGCGCAGGTGCGGGACCCAACACGCGCACGTGTTCATGGGCAGGGGTTTTGCGCGCCAGATCCGTGACAAAGGCAAGCCCCTCCTGCTGGTCGGTCGCTGATATGATTATAGCCCCAAGCCGACCAAAAGGCGGCATGGCGGCCAGTTCGCGCGCCTCCGCCTCGCGCTCCAGAAACGCATCGCGATCGCCCGAAACCAGAGCCTGCAAAACCGGATGTTCGGGCATATGGGTTTGCAACAGTGCCCGCCCGCCGGTTGTTTCGCGACCGGCGCGGCCGGCAACTTGCGACAGCATTTGATAGGTGCGCTCAGCGGCGCGCAAATCGCCATTGCCCAGTCCCAAATCGGCGTCGACCACGCCGACAAAACTGAGCTTAGGAAAATGGTGCCCTTTGGCAACAATCTGCGTGCCGACGATAATGTCGACCCCGCCTTCGGCAATCAGTTTGATGGTCTGGCGAATGCCGGCCACCCCGCCGGCATGGTCGGAAGACAAAATCGCGGCTCTGGCTTCCGGAAAACGCGCGGTCACTTCCTCGGTAATGCGCTCAACGCCGGGCCCGCAGGCGACAAGCTCGTCGGCGGCCCCGCAATTGTCGCAAGCCTCCGGCGTCGGGCGTGTGTGTCCGCAATGATGGCACTCAAGCTGGCGGCGGAAGCGGTGTTCCACCATCCATGCGTCGCAATTCGGGCAGTCATAGCGGTGACCGCAGGCACGGCAAATGGTTAGCGGGGCATAGCCGCGCCGGTTCAAAAACAACAATGCCTGTTCGCCGCGCGCCATGGCCGCTTCCATGGCCGTCGAGATTTGCGGCACCAGCCACGTGCCCCGCGCAGGCGGGGTGGCGCGCATATCGACCAGTTCGATATCGGGCAATTCGCCAATGCCGTGGCGCGCCGCCAGACGGTGTGTCTGATAGCGCCCCTGGCGGGCATTGACGAATGTTTCGAGCGAGGGCGTTGCCGAGGATAAAATGACCGAACAGCCGGTAAGTTGCGCGCGGACAATTGCCATATCGCGGGCATTATAGACCACGCCGTCTTCCTGTTTGAAACCGCCGTCATGTTCTTCATCAACAATAATCACGCCCAAATCCGGCCATGGCAGAAAAAGCGCCGAGCGCGCGCCGACCAGGACCTGCACGCGATTTTCCGCAACGGCGCGCCATGTGCGGCGGCGTTCGGCGGGCGTGAGGCCCGAATGCCACAAAGCGGGCGCACAACCGAAACGACGCTCGAAGCGTGCCAGAAATTGCGCCGTCAGCGATATTTCCGGCAGCAGAATAAGCGCCGGCCTGCCGGCTTCAAGCGCGCGCGCAATCGCTTCGAAATAAACTTCCGTTTTACCCGAGCCGGTGACCCCGTCCAGCACATGTACGCCGAAATCCTGTTGCGCGACGGCATCGGCCAGCGCCGTGGCGACACCCTCCTTATCGGGTGTCAACTGTAAGCGGGCGAAATTTGGGTCTGGCCGAGGACGGGTTAAAGATGGCTGAAGAGCAGTTTTCTGCAAGGCACCTGCTTCAAGCAAACCTTTGACAACCGAAGCGGAAACCCCCGCCAAACGCGCAAGCTCTGTTCTCGGCAGGGGCGGTGTATCTAGCATGACATCCAGAACGCGCTGGCGCGCGGGTGTCATGCGGTCTGGCAAAACGCCTGTGGCCTGATAGCCGAAAACCGGTTTTTCCGGCTCGAAAGCGGCCGGCACGCGCATGACTTGGCGCAAAACCAGCCCGGGTGGCGCGAGAACGTAAGCCGCAACCCAATCGACAAATTGAATGAGCGGGTCGGCCAAGGCCGGCGCATCGAGGCGCGCCAGTACAGATTTCAGCTTGGCCGGCGCGACATCGCCCGCCCCGGGCCCCCAAACGACGCCGTTCACCTGTCGGGGGCCAAGCGGCACGCGCACAAAATCGCCGCGCACCAGCCCCAAGCCCTCCGGCACGGCATAGTCATACGGCCCCGGCAGAGCGAGAGGAATCAATACGCTGACACTTTGCATGTCGGCACTTTCCCGCATGGACAAATGAAAGGCAAGCCGGGCTACGACCACAAAATTCTGTAACCGCATGGCTTGCGCTGTTACAATGCGACGGTTGCAAAGTTTGAGGTGCATACTTATGAAATTTTTTGTCGACAGTGCGGATATTGAAGCAATTGCAGATCTGGCGGCAACCGGCATGGTTGACGGTGTCACCACCAACCCGTCATTGGTCGCCAAATCCGGAAGGGATTTTAAGGAACTGATCGGCGAAATATGCCAGACCGTCAAAGGGCCGGTATCGGCCGAGGTTACGGCGACGGATGCCGGTGCCATGCTTGCCGAGGCCAGGGAACTGGCCGCAATTGCCGAAAATGTTTGCATCAAAGTGCCACTGACATGGGACGGCTTGCGCGCTACGCGAGCGCTGGCCGATATGGGACGTCAGGTCAATGTGACTTTGTGTTTTTCTGCCAATCAAGCTCTGCTCGCCGCCAAAGCAGGCGCCGCTTTTATCTCACCCTTTGTCGGACGGCTGGATGATATCGGCTCTGACGGCATGGCGCTGATTGCCGATATTCGCCAGATCTATGACAATTATCCGGAATTGGAAACCGAAATACTTGTCGCGTCGGTGCGCTCGCCCGAGCATATCCGCCAATCGGCTCTCATCGGTGCTGATGTTGCCACATTGCCACCGGATGTTTTACGCAGCCTCATCAATCACCCGCTGACCGATAAGGGGCTTGCCGCATTTCTGGCTGACTGGCAAAAAACAGGGCAATCAATCGCCTGATGTCAAACACAATCCAGTTCAACGCGACACCGGATTTGCAAAAGCAATGCGGCATGTGGCTGGAGAGTTTGGCCGTCGAAAACCGTTTGAGCCCGCACACCGTCACCAGCTATTCGCGCGACCTCACACAGTTTCTGGATTTTTTGGCCGACCATTATGCCCGCCCTCCTGCGCTGGTGGATATGTCGTCGCTGCAACTTGCCGATTTGCGCGCGTTCCTCGCCGCGCGGCGGCACAGTGGCGCGCAAAGCCGCTCCCTGAACCGTTCGGTTTCGGGCTTGCGCAATTTTGCCCGCTTCCTGGATCGCCGCGACACGCCGGTAAGTCCAGCCTTTAATTTGCTGAGCGTCCCAAAAACAACACGCAGTCTGCCGCGTCCGGTTGCCCAAAATGATGCACTGGCAATGATAAGACTGGCGCTTGAAAGTGCATCGGCAGTATGGGTTGGCCGGCGCGACGCGGCGCTTTTGTGCCTTCTATATGGCGCGGGCTTGCGGGTGTCCGAAGCGCTTCAGCTTGATGTTAAAAGCCTACCACCCACACAAGACCGAGCCTTGCGCATTCTGGGCAAGGGCAACAAAGAACGCCAAGTCCCCCTTCTACCGATCATTCGACAGACGCTTGATGATTATATACGCGCCGCGCCTTTTGGTTTTGCGCCTGATGATCCGGTTTTTCGTGGTATACGCGGTGGCCGTCTGTCGGCGCGCCAGACCCAGATGATGGTAGCGGGTCTGCGCCGCACGCTAGGGCTCGCCGACACCGTTACCCCGCACGCTCTGCGACATAGTTTTGCCAGCCACCTTCTCGCCGCCGGAGGTGATTTGCGCACCATTCAGGAATTGCTGGGGCACCGCCAGCTCAGTTCAACGCAGATTTACACAGAAGTTGACGCACAGAGCTTGCGCGATGTTTATGACAAAGTGCATCCGCGCGCGCGCGGGTCGTAAACCCAACTCACATATGCAGTGCGCGGTTTTCTACGGCAAGCGCGGCTTCTTTCACGGCCTCGGTCAATGTCGGATGCGCGTGGCAGGTGCGGGCAATGTCCTCGGCGCTGGCCGAAAATTCCATGGCAATGGCAGCCTCGGCAATCATGTCTCCGGCATGTGCGCCCAGAATATGCACACCCAGAACGCGGTCGGTTGCTGCATCGGCAAGAATTTTTACAAAGCCGTCCGTGGTGTTGTTCACTTTTGCACGGCCATTTGCCGTGAACGGAAATTTGCCGATGCGATAGTCAATGCCGGCTTCTTTCAATTCTTCTTCATTACGCCCCACCCAAGCGAGTTCTGGCGCGGTGTAAATCACGCCGGGAATAACGTCGTAATTAACATGCGCGGCCTGTCCCGCCAGCATTTCGGCCAGAGCCACGCCTTCGTCTTCGGCCTTATGCGCCAACATCGGCCCGGCGATAACGTCGCCAATTGCATATATGCCGGCCACAGAGGTTTTGAAATGCCCGTCGCTTTCAATTCGACCTTGACTATCGCGCGCCACGCCGAGCGCCTCCAGACCCAGCCCTTCCGTATGCGGCCGTCGCCCGATTGCCACGAGCACGCGGTCGGCGCTCAGTGACGTCTCTTCACCCTCACCCGAAGCCGGCGCCAGCATAATCTTGGCCGACGCCTTCAACGCCTTCACGCCGGTTACTTTCTGGCCGAGCTTGAAATTAATGCCCTGTTTTTTCAAAACGCGCTGAAAATTTTTGGCAAGCTCGGCATCGACGCCCGGCGTGATGCGGTCAAGAAACTCAACTACCGTCACTTCGGCACCCAGACGCCGCCAGACCGAACCCAGTTCAAGGCCGATAATACCGGCACCGACAATGACGAGGTGCTTTGGCACGCTGTCAAAAGCAAGTGCCCCGGTAGAAGATACAATCCGTTCTTCATCAATCTCAACGCCCGGCAACGGGGTCACTTCGGAACCGGTTGCGAGCACGACATGATCGGCGCTGAGCGCGCGGGTGCCGCCGTTGAGCAGTGCCACCTCCACCTCGCCCGGACGGGTGAGGCGGGCATTGCCCATAATTTCCGCAACGCCGTTTTTCTTCATCAAAAAGGTGACGCCTTGCGTGTTACCGTCAACACCGCGCTGCTTATAGGCCATCATTTTTTCAAGATCGAGTTTCACCTTGCCGGTTTGAATGCCCATATCTTCGCTGTGGCGGGTTTCATCAAACACTTCCGAAGCGTGCAACAGCGCCTTGGAAGGAATACAGCCGACATTCAAACACGTGCCGCCCGGTGCGCCACGCTTGTCGATACACGCAACGCGCATGCCCAATTGGGCGGCGCGCAAAGCGCATACATAGCCGCCCGGCCCTGCGCCGATGACAATCAGATCAAACCGGTCTTCGGAATTTTGCGACATGGGGGATCCTTTTGGCTGTGTCGGTTATATGTCCAGAAGCAGGCGCTCCGGCGCTTCCAGCGATTCCTTCACGCGCACCAGAAACGTCACGGCTTCCCTGCCATCGACAATCCGGTGATCATAAGACAAAGCGAGATACATCATCGGGCGCACTTCCACCTGCCCATTGACGACCATCGGGCGCTCTTGAATTTTATGCATGCCCAGCACACCGGATTGCGGCAGGTTCAATATCGGCGTCGACATGAGGGAGCCGTAAACCCCACCATTGGACACGGTAAATGTGCCGCCCTGCAAATCTTCGATTGCCAGCTTGCCGTCGCGGGCCTTGCGCCCGAAATCGCCAATTGTCTGTTCAATTTGGGCCAACCCCATATCCTGCACATCGCGCAATACCGGCACCACCAGCCCTTTTTCCGTGCCCACGGCAATGCCCATATTCACGTAGTTTTTATAGATTATTTCATCGCCGCTAATTTCGGCATTAACGGCGGGAATTTCGTGCAAAGCGGTTACACAGGCGCGTACAAAAAAGCTCATAAAGCCGAGGCGCACACCGTATTTTTTCTCAAACAGGTCTTTATATTCCGAGCGCAATTGCATCAGCGCGCTCATATCCACTTCGTTGAAAGTGGTCAGTTGCGCCGCCGTGTCCTGTGATTCCTTCAACCGGCGCGCAATGGTTTGGCGCAGGCGGGTCATTTTAACCCGCTCCTCGCGCGCGCTTTGGTTGGTGCTGGCCGGGCGTGCAGTTTGGGCATTAGATGTTTGGGAGGCTGGAGCGGAGACCTGTCCCGATACAGCAGCCAGCACATCGCCCTTGGTCAACCGACCATCTTTGCCGGTCGCCGCGATATCGGCCGGTGACAGCCCGTGTTCACTGACCAGCCGCCGCACGGAAGGTGCCAGCGCATCACTTTGTGTTTCGGCCGCGGGGGGCGCGACCGGTTCGGCAGGCGCGGAAGGCTCCGGTGTCGGCGCTTCGGCAGCGGGAGTTTCAGCAGGTGCAGCAGGCGTACCCTCAGCATCAATTGACCCCAGCAAAGCACCAACTTCCACTGTCGCGCCTTCCTCAAACAAAACTTTTTCCAGAACGCCGGCGCTTTGGGCGGGCACTTCAATCGTCACCTTGTCGGTTTCAAGCTCACAAAGCGGCTCGTCCATCGACACAGCCTCGCCCGGTTTTTTATACCATTGTGCAATTGTCGCTTCGGTGACGGATTCACCCAGCGTTGGCACTCTGATTTCACTTGCCATATTTGGCTCTCCTCGCTTAGCCGATCGGGTCTTGTAATGCGTGTTGCAGTAATCTGTCGCGCTCAACCATATGCCGGCTCATAAGGCCGGTCGCCGTAGATGCAGCGGCGGCGCGGCCAGCGTAAACGGGCCGCTTATGCTTGGCGCCCAGCACTGTTAGAACATGCTCGATCTCCGGTTCCACAAATGTCCAGGCACCCATATTTTTGGGTTCTTCCTGACACCAGACAAATTCGGCATGGTCATAGGCTTCAAGCTCGGCGAGCAACGGCCCGGCCGGGAACGGATAAAGCTGTTCCAGACGCAAAATATACACATCATCAATGCCGGCCGCTTCGCGCGCCTCGACCAGATCAAAATAAACCTTGCCCGAACACATCACCACGCGCCGGATACCCTTGGCCGGCTTAAGCCCACCCGACAGGCGCGCATCCAAATCATCCCATAAGACGCGATGGAAGGTGGAGCCAGATTCCATTTCTGCCAGTTCCGAGACGCATTTTTTGTGCCGCAACAAGGATTTGGGCGTCATCAGCACCAGCGGTTTACGGAATGGCCTCTTAAGCTGGCGGCGCAAAATATGAAAATAATTGGCCGGCGTCGTGCAATTCGCAACTTGCATATTTTCTTGCGCACAAGATTGCAGATAGCGCTCTAGCCGAGCCGAACTATGTTCGGGGCCCTGCCCCTCATAACCATGCGGCAACAGGAGAACAAGGCCCGACATGCGCAGCCATTTGATCTCACCCGATGAAATAAACTGGTCGATAATCACTTGCGCGCCATTGGCAAAATCGCCGAACTGGGCTTCCCATAAAACAAGCGCGTTTGGCTCGGCCAGAGAATAACCGTATTCAAAACCAAGAACCGCCTCTTCCGACAGCATTGAATTGACCACCTCAAACGGAGCCTGATCGTCGGTGATATATTTGAGCGGTTTAAAGCGCCGCTCTGTTTCCTGATCAATCCAGACCGAATGGCGTTGGGAAAATGTGCCGCGTTCACTGTCTTGGCCCGACAAACGCACCGGATAGCCTTCCAGCATGAGCGAACCGAAGGCCAATGCCTCGGCCGTTGCCCAGTCGATGGCTTTGCCGGTTTCAAACATTTGTTTTTTGGCCTTGAGTTGGCGCACCAGCGCACGATGCAGGTTGAAACCGTCTGGCACCTGTGTCAAACGGGTGCCGAGCTGTTGCAGCATTTTTTTCGAGATACCGGTATTGCCGCGCACGAAATCATCGGCATTTTTCTTTTCGAGGCCCGACCACTTGCCGTCCAGCCAATCTGCCTTGTTCGGCTTAAAATTATTGGCCGCCTCAAACGCATCATCCAGCACTTTGCGATAATTGGCCGCCGCCGCGTCAACCTCGGCCTGCGAGTAGACACCTTCCTCGACCAACCGTCGGCCATATTTGGTCACCACCGTCTCGTGCTGTTTAATTTTGGCGTACATGTGAGGCTGGGTGAAAGCCGGTTCATCGCCCTCATTATGCCCGTGGCGGCGATAGCAGAACATATCAATCACAACAGGTTTTAAAAACTTCTGGCGGAACTCGGTAGCGATTTTAGCGGCATGCACAACTGCTTCCGGATCATCGCCATTAACATGGAAAATCGGCGCTTCGACCATTTTTGCCACATCCGACGGATAAGGCGAAGAACGCGAAAAGCGCGGATTGGTGGTAAAGCCGATTTGATTGTTGACTATGACGTGAATGGCCCCGCCGGATTTATGCCCGATAAGACCCGAAAGGCCGAAACATTCCGCGACAATGCCCTGTCCGGCAAACGCGGCGTCACCATGCAAAAGCAGCGGAATAACAGTGCTGCGATCGGCCATGCCGCGCTGGTCGGTCTTGAATTGGTCTTGCTTGGCGCGCGCCTTGCCCAGTACCACCGGATCAACGGCTTCCAAATGCGAAGGGTTCGCCGTCAGCGACAAATGCACCTTATTGCCGTCAAATTCGCGATCGGATGACGCGCCCAGATGATATTTGACATCGCCCGAGCCTTCGATTTCATCCGGATTGGACGAGCCGCCCTTAAACTCATGAAACAGCGCGCTGAACGGTTTTGCCATCACATTAGTCAGCACATTAAGGCGCCCCCGATGCGGCATGCCGAGCACAATTTCGCGTACGCCCAGATTGCCGCCGCGCTTGATGATTTGCTCGAGTGCCGGCACAACCGCTTCACCGCCGTCAAGCCCGAACCGCTTGGTGCCGGTATATTTCACATCGAGAAATTTCTCCAGGCCTTCGGTTTCGGCAAGTTTCTGGAAAATCGCCCGTTTACCCTCATGGGTGAAAACAATTTCCTTGTCGGGCCCTTCTACACGCTCTTGCAACCACGCCTTTTCCTCAGGGTCGGAAATATGCATGAACTCGATTGCCAGCGTGTCACAATAGGTACGGCGCAAAATCTCAATCATTTCGCGAATGGTTGCGGTTTCCAGCCCCAGCACATTGTCGATGAAAATGGGACGGTCGAAATCTTCTTCCGCGAAGCCGTAAGAGGTGGGGTCAAGTTCAGGATGCGATGCAGGCGGCTCCAGACCCAACGGATCCAAATCAGCCGCCAGATGGCCGCGAAAACGATAGGCGCGGATCATCATAATGGCACGCACACTGTCCAGCGTGGCCGCGCGCACCGCCTGTTCGTCGGCGCCTGTCATGCGCGCTGCAATCTTGTCGCCCAGTTCTGCCTGATTGGGTGTGTCGGCGGGCCAGTTTCCGTCCAGTACCGCTGTCATTTCACCATTGACAACCGGCGGCCAGTCTGCGCGTTGCCACGAAGGGGCTTGCGGCATCACATCGGGGGCGCCACCTTCTGCGCCATTTTCCAGATGGGCAAAATAGTCGCGCCAGCTTTCGCCCAGCGCGGGGTCGTTGTTTTTGTAGCGGGTATATTGTTGTTCGAGGTAATGCGCGTTGGCACCGTCAAAATGCCCGGATAATTCGAGAGGATTTTCACTCGCTCCATGCGACGGCGTGCGCGCCATAACTTACCCCTTTGAGCCTTACTAAATACCACAGCTTAAACGAAAAAAATGCCTGACAGCAATCTTAATCGGTAGCGGCGGTCAGCCCTTCAACACCCCAACCAACGTCTTGCCAAGTGCGGCCGGTGACGGCGAAACCGTAACGCCAGCCGAACGCATCGCATCCATTTTATCTTCCGCACCGCCCTTGCCACCGGCGATAATTGCGCCGGCATGACCCATGCGCCGTCCCGGAGGGGCCGTCACCCCGGCAATGAACCCAACAACAGGTTTTTTCACCTTGGAGGCTTTCAAAAATTCCGCCGCTTCTTCTTCGGCCGAACCGCCAATTTCGCCGATCATGATAATCGATTCCGTTTCATCATCACCCAGAAACATATCGAGTCAATCAATGAAGTTTGTGCCGTTCACTGGATCGCCACCAATGCCGATACAGGTTGACTGACCGAGCCCGGCCGCAGTCGTCTGCGCGACGGCCTCATAAGTCAGCGTGCCCGAACGCGACACAATGCCTACCGAACCGCGATTGTGAATATGACCCGGCATGATGCCGATTTTGCATTCGCCAGGTGTAATGACGCCCGGACAATTCGGGCCCACCAGCCGCGTCTTTGAGCCTTGCAGCGCGCGCTTGACGCGGATCATATCGGTAACCGGAAT
>PYIJ01419832.1_pt1 | contig 10117 bp, 14 predicted proteins | sample 3578051 | NCBI WGS metagenome assembly PYIJ01 (sample SAMN08408021, study PRJNA431606) | Marine metagenome isolate SA_KN192-05_S13_5m, whole genome shotgun... | biome: marine; feature: oceanic pelagic zone; material: water; isolation source: surface water sample, 0.2-0.8 um fraction ... | reverse complement strand
TTTTTGATGCCATCTACAATCCAATTATTTTCTTTTTGCAATTTTGAACCATAACCTGAGTAAATTTCTGCTTCACCCAATGAACCATTCCAGACCCTCTCTCTATAAATTCCATAAAAACTGTTTTCCCATTTTGAATCTAATAGATCAATTTTTTTACTTAATTCAGTTTAAAATCTAAAGGCATCTGAAAATTTATCAAAATCAAGAGAATTTAAATTCGTGTCAATTTCTAAATCCCAATTTTTTATTGTGCCTTTTATCTGGGACCTTAGAGCAAAATAATCTTCAAAAGTTGAATTTCTCTTGACCTTATCTGAAGTGATTGATTCGTTCTTCTTTACAAAACTTTTTGTATACCCTTTTTGTGACCTCTGAATTAGAAATTGCGGTTCAAAATCAAGAACAACTGTATCAGAGATATCTATAGAGTTAAATTTTCTACCAATAAAATAGCCATCCTTATCTAAATTGTCATATTCTAAATTCCACCTATTTCCAGAATCAAATAATTTTCCAGACTTTGTTAAAGTTCTATCTCCAAGCCAAAATGGAATTGAAACTTTTTCTTCAAATATTAAATAGTTTATTGATGAATTAAATCGTAATTTCTCTGCTTTAGGAATCACTTTTAATGAATTAATCACTAATTTAACCTGTTTCGATTCAAGTAAATCATTACTAAATACAGCCTTCTTACTTTCCCATTTTTGGCCATCTATAGATATTTTATCTGTAAAAAATAACCAATTTTCAACTTTGCTTGGGGTATTTAAAACTTCCTTTTTTCTAAATTCAAGTAAATTTTCTATCTTATTAAAGTCTAATAAGCTGAAATTAGAAGATAAGTCATCAATAAATTTATTGGTATTAATAGATCCCTCAACATCCAATAAATAACCTTTTTCAGTAATAAAACTGTACTCTAGTTGTTCAACTTTGAAGAATTGATCGCCTAATTCCAAATATATATTTCCTTTAGCACTAATTTTTTTATTTAACTTATCGTAAATTAAATTATCAGCTCTAAGCAGTTTACCTCTATAAGAAACAGATACATTACCCTCTGCATATATAACATCATTTATTTCGGACTGTTTATCAGATTGGATTATTAACTCTTCTTGCTTTTCAGCCTTAGCTACTAAAAAAGGATCAAAATTTTCCTGTAATAAATTTAAAAAGGAAGAGTTATCACCAGAAAATTCTGAAATAGTTGATGAAATATTATCATTAGGTATGGTTGAAAATATCAATTTGATATTTTGATTATTCATATTTTTACTAATTTTTACTAGCTCAGCTGATTTTGATGGCTGTAGGAAATTAATAAAAAGAAAAGAGAAAAATATTACTTTTTTTGGAATTCCAGAAATCAATTTAAAAATTTAATTAAGATATTAATCTTGAGGACTTTCTAAGTCTTTTCTGTTTGGCGTTCTTGTTGGGTCACTAGCTAAAAAACCGAAAAGAAAAATTCCAACAAAGAAAAAGACAATGGTGTAAACAGAAATTTTTAAGGCGAGCATGGAATTACTTGTGCTATCAGATTTATATCCTATTAAATTTATAATTAAAGTATGGTTAATTGTTTACTTTTTGTATTTTTGGAAAATTTTGAAATACTTTAAAGGAGATTAATCGTCATGGTCATCCCAAGGATCAGTGAGCTTTGTTGCTTTAGGTCCAAATGCAGTCCAAAGACCAAAACCGGTTAAAGCTAGGAGTAATGCCAGAATTGTTACTGCTATGGAAACTGCAGGATCTGGAGCAGATGATAAAGTTTGCATCAATTTTGCTAAGTTTGTAAACAATTTATGTATAAGTTCTTATACAATAACGAAATAATATTCGATTTTGTGAATTCAAATGGGTCAAAAAACAGCATTAGGCAGTCTTCTAAAAGCAATTGGTAATTCAGGTCAAGGAAAAGTGGTACCTGGTTGGGGCGCAGTTCCTGTGATGACTGTCATAGGACTACTGCTACTTGTGTTTTTAGTTATTCTTCTACAAATCTATAACCAGTCCTTACTGCTACAAGGCTTCTCAGTAGATTGGAACGGAAACTAAATTTCTTAATTTTCTCAAAAGTTATTTGGTTCATGTGATGATTGCTAAATAATTTTTCAAAAATTTGTTAATGTTAATTTGTTTATATATAGATAATTCTCAATAAAAACGAAATTGAGAAATAAATTATGAATGAAATATATTTAATTGGACTTGGAAATCCTGGTAAAAAATATTTCAACAGTAGGCATAATATTGGTTTTCGAGTGCTTGAAAATTTCTCGAAAAAATATAATTCAAATTTTTTATTAAAAGAAAAGCTTAAAAGTTACTGCTCAGAATTTCAAATCAATAATTCTACTTTCAGGTTATTCTTACCAAACACATATATGAATAACAGTGGTGATGCTGTGAGAGCAATAGTTGATTGGTACAAAATAAATTTAGATGAGATTTTTATAATTGTCGATGATAAAGATCTTCCCCTTGGAAAAATAAGATTCAGAAAGAAAGGAAGCTCAGGTGGACATAACGGTCTTAAAAGTATCATTGCACAATTACAAACACAAAACTTTAAGAGAATAAGAATTGGTATTGGGTCACCTCCTTTAATGAAAGGAAATAGTTTTAATACCATTTCACATGTATTAGGAAATATTTCTAAGGAAGAAAAATCAAGATTTGATAAGGTGTATATGAGAGTAATAGAATCTCTCGAACAACTTAATATTAAAACAGAAGAATATATTATTAGTGAATTAAATTCTTTTGATCAAGACCAACCTTAAGAAATGCATTCAAAACCTGAAACGACTGCCAATGTAAGTGTTAAGGAATATTGCTTCTCCAAAAAACATATTCAAGGGATTGTTGAAGCTAGTCAATTCAAATGGAATTTTACATGGTCCTTTAATAAAGGTTTACTAACAGTAAATCCACCTTTGGGAAGAGCATTAATTGAGGATGCCTTATTGAGATTTTTATTGAAAAAAGATTATGAACTAGAAGCAGGGAATGAATATCAGTTCACTATTTCAGCCAAGTTTTAAGATCAATATTTTGATTCAAAGTAAACTTCATTTTGCAATAATCTTCTAAAATTATCAAAGCTGATATCGCATCAAGATTTTTATTAAGAATAAAAATCTCTCTAGGTATTAAAAACTTGAAACCACTAATTGGGAAAAGTTCGAAATATCTTTCTTTAGCCCTATAAGTAGTATTTTTTTCTTCAAAAGTTATTATTTCTTTTTTAAAAAAATATAGTTTTTCTCTAATCTCTCTACTAGTGGTTCCGTTTCCAATGATAATTTGTGCTATGTCCTCAGCGGTAATTAAATTTCTCACATAATTTTCAAGTAATTCACTTTTAACAATGATTGCTTGATAAACTTTTTTTTGACTTATTTCAGCTAATACTAAGCCGCATTTACTTTTTCCAGGATCAATGGTTATGACTGTAGGCATTTAAGATGCAATCTTTAAAATATTAATTTCAACGACTATGGGTTCTACAGTTTTACTATCTCTTAGAGAGACTACTTCTAACTTAAGTTTGATATTTTGATTTTCTTGAAGAAAGTCTCTAATTTTTTTTACAAAATTTCCCCTTGTATTAATTTCATTAACTTTTGATCCTTTTGATTTAATTATATCTCTTGTTTCTCTAAGCAATGATTGTATTTTTAAATTAATTGATTTAAGATTTAAATCACTTTCTTCCAGAATTGAACTTGTAATAACATCTCCTTTTTTGACTATTAATTTATTCTCTAATAAATCAGGAGATACAAAAACATAATTATCCCCTTTTAAAACATTTGTAGCTGATTTAATTAATAAAATCCAGTTTCCACCTCTAGCAGCTATTGTCTCAATTTTTGTAATATCACTAGGTCTCCACAAAAGAATATTGTTTGCTTCTTTATTAATTGGCATAACAATTTTCTTAACAAATTTATCAGCTTCATTATAGATTTTTGTTAAGTCTAGTTTTATATTTGAGCTGGAATTAACCTCAGCAATAAATAAAGTTTGTCCTCTTTTAATAACAATATTTCCTCTCCTAAATTCTTTTATATTATTTTTTAATTGATTTAACTCCTTTTCTTTTTGAATAATTTTACCTTCAAGTGTCTTTCGTTCTTCCTGTAAAGGGATTAAAGCCTTTTTACTTTCATCTAAAGTTTTTTGCAAAAAAGGAATATCAACAAAAAGTCTTTGCCTGAATTCTTCACTAACTAAAATTAATAATCCTATTGATATTGAACTAATAAACCCTCCAGTTATAATCGTTATTATAGTTGCAGTTTTTTTCGGTCTTAATTTTAAAATACTAAATCTTGCTTTACCAATCTTTGTTCCAAGAATATCTCCAAATGGTGCAATTAATCCCCCTAGTAATATTAAAAAAACAATTAAAATCCAAGCCACAATTTTGCATACACTCAATACATCATAATTTATGATGAATCAATTAAACCTTTTTGCAAGAGCAATTGGATCAAATACTGTGATCTTTTTTCGTTCTATATTAAGAAGCCCTGAATCCTTTAAATCACCCAATAATCTTGTAATGGTTACTCTTGTAGAACCAATGGCTTCAGCAATTGCCTGATGTGAAAGCTTGAGATCTATTGTAATACCTTTTTCACCTGCAACTCCAAAGTCTCTGCAAAGAACCATTAAAAAACTTACTAAGCGAGAAGACATATCTCTGTGTGTAAGAGTTTCTATCATTGTTTCGGTTTGCAATATCCTACTTGAAAGTCCCTGTAAAAGTAATAGTCCTACTGATGCATTCTCCTCTATAGCTCTTAAGACAGAATTTGCAGGTGCTGTTATCATTTCAACTCTTGTGAATGCTATCGCATGGTAAAAACGATCAGATCTATGGCCTGTTAGAAGAGATAAAACACCAAATAAACTATTCTCTCTTAAAAGAGAAACAGTTATTTCTTCACCTGACTCATAAACTCTTGAAAGTCTTACTGCTCCTCTTCTTATAAGATAAACCCTTTCAGCAGGGTCCCCTGGGAAAAATATTGTTTTAGATCTCTCAACCATCTCCGTGCTTGCACCATCAAGACCTTTAATAACTTCCATTAAAGTTTTATTGATTGGAAAACGTTCTCCAACAGAATTAATTTTACTTTGTCCGGACTGTTGCGAACTAAAGCGGGTGAATCCTCGTGAAGCAGGTATCATAAATTTCTTTACTATTAAAAAATTTAAGGAGAGACCCTAAAATATCTTGTATCAACAGTAACAATTTTTAATTCTTATTGGTTTATCAATAAGCCTTTTTCAGTCAGTTTCAACTTTCTTAACCTTTTTTTAAGTAAAATTACACTATATGCAGCGTCAATAGATTCTATTTATACTGCATGTAGAAAGAACCTAAATAATGGTAATTAGTTCATCCCATATTCATTCCAAAAGTAATCTTGATGTTGTAAATATAAATACTGCCAACAAAAATAACGTAAAAAGATTTACACAAAATGGACAAATTCAAATATATCAATCTTCATATCGGGGAAGTTACCCATCTATCATTAGAGACTCTCTAAGAAATGCTGCTCTTGGTAGAAAAGTGCTCTTAATACAATTTATGAAAGGAGGGGTCAAGCAAGGAGTTGATAATGCATTAAAACTATGCGGTAATTTAACCTGGATAAGATCATCACATTCCTTTGATCAATATAATTCCGAAGAAATTGAAAATAATAAAAATTTAAAAAAATCTATTCACGAATCTACTATTGAATTGTGGAATTTTTGCAAAAAGGAACTACAGTCTGGTGAGAATGACCAAATCATACTTGATGAAATTTTTTTAGCTATTAAGACTAAAATCATCGATAAAGATGATTTGATTTCAACACTTGAAAACCGATTTATATCAGGAGATGTAATCCTTACTGGTACAGATATTCCTAAAGATTTATTATTAATGGCCAATCAAATTACCGAACTTCGTTCATAAAAAAATGCTAAAAAATGATCTCTGGATAAATCAAAAAGCCGCGGAGGGAATGATAAAGCCCTTTCAATCAAATTTGGTGAGACATCTTGAGCCTGACAATAAACAAAAGCCAGTTTTGAGTTACGGATGTTCCTCTTATGGCTATGATTTAAGACTCTCATCAAAAGAATTCCTAATTTTCAGACATATCCCTGGGACTGTGATGAATCCCAAAAAGTTTAATCCTAATAATCTAGAAAAAACTGTTCTTCACCATGATGATGATGGAGATTTTTTTATTCTTCCTGCTCATTCTTATGGCCTTGGAGTGGCGCTAGAAAAGATGAGAGTACCAGAAAATATAACTGTGATCTGCATAGGTAAAAGTACTTACGCAAGGCTAGGAATTATTGTAAATACAACGCCAGCAGAGGCAGGATGGGAAGGTCATCTAACTTTAGAGTTTAGTAATAGTTCAGGTGCAGATTGCAGAATTTATGCTTCAGAAGGTATTTGCCAACTCCTTTTTTTTGAAGGTGATCCGTGTTCTACAACCTATAAAGATAGAAGAGGTAAATACCAAAACCAACCAGAAAAAGTGACTCTAGCAAAGATCTAAAATGAGTAAAGTTGAACTAATTTCTCTAACTCCTGATGCAGAGAAAACAATGGCTTACATTGCAAGAGTTAGCAATCCAAAAAATCAGGAAAATGAAGACTATTCAAAATTATTAAGTTATTGCATTAAAAATGAACATTGGAGTGTTTTTGAACAGTCATTTATGACCTTACAAATAGAAACTAATAGAGGAATAGCTGCCCAAATTTTAAGACATAGATCATTTACATTCCAAGAGTTTTCACAGAGATATGCAGATAGTTCTCAATTGGGCAATATTCCCTTACCAGAGTTGAGGCGTCAAGACTTTAAAAATAGGCAAAATTCAATTCCTGATATTCCTGATGATTTAAAAAAAAGATTCAATGAAAAAATTAGTTTACATTTTCAAGCTGCTTCAGAATTATACGAAGATTTACTTTCTGAAGGGATAGCCAAAGAATGTGCGAGATTTGTTTTACCATTAGCAACTCCAACAAGAATCTATATGTCTGGATCATGCAGATCTTGGATCCATTACATTCATTTAAGATCAGGGCACGGTACCCAAAAAGAACACAAGTGTATCGCCCAAGATTGTAAGTCTATTTTTAAAAAAAGTTTTCCAATAGTATCAAAATCTTTAGAATGGTAAAAATTATCCATGACTAAGAGGACTAACTTTATTATTTTTCTTTTCTTGAATTATTGATAATTCAGTATTAATAATTTCCTCAAAGGGTTTATCCTCTCTTTCTAAATTTTTAATAGATTCTCTCATTATTATTTCATCTTGTTTACCAATAAATGTAGATACTAGATGACCCTTTTTATCAAAAAGATTAACTTGAGGAATTCCGTTAACGGCATATTTCTTGATGTAATTACCCCATTTTTGATTATCAACATTTAAAAAAACAAAATTAGTATCTTTTTCGTATTCATCTTTCAAAGCAGAAACTTGTGGAGCCATTTCTTTACAAACTTCACACCACTCAGCATAAAATTCCAGAAATGTAGGCTTATTATTTGTTAACGCTATTTCAGGGTCAATAGATAATTCTCCAAAACTCTTTAGAAGATAAGTTGATTTAAAAAAGGAATTTCTAAACAGAAGCAATGAAATAATAACAATAGATATAATCGAAATAAGTATTGTTTTTAAATTTGTCTTTAAAATTGACTCTAGATTCTCAGATTGCACTATTAAGACATTACTAACTAAAAACATCTTAAGTAAGTTAGACAAATAAAGAGAATTGAAATCTATAAGCTTTTAATCAACTGATAAAATAACAAATGAATGATTATCAAAAATTTCTTTTATTCCTGAAATCTAATTATGCAATCAATCTTTGGAACTGATGGAATAAGAGGAAGATTTAATGAAGAGATAACATATTCTCTAGCCTACAAAGTAGGATATGCTCTAGGTTCAACTTTAGAAGAGAGCAAACCAATTTTAATTGGGAGAGATACAAGAATTAGTGGAGATATTCTGCTTCAGGCAATAACAAAAGGTATATATGATAGTGGCAAAAAATTCATCAATCTTGGAATCTGCCCTACACCAGCAATCCCTTTTTTAATTAAAAAAGAGAACCTGAGTAGTGGGATCATGATATCTGCAAGTCATAATCCGCCGGAATATAATGGCATAAAAATTTTTGATCATAATGGTCAAAAAATTACAGAAAATTTTGAAAATAAAATTCAAAAATTAATTGAAGAGTCAAATCAAAATATATCAGTTCCTGCAAAAGTGAGCCCCCTAAATACAAATAAAGAGCTTATGGACATTTATATTCAAGGTCTAATCCAAACAATGGGTGGAGAAAATTTAAGCGGGTTGAAAATAATATTAGACACATGCTATGGATCAGCTACAACCTGCGCAAAAAAAATTTTTCAGTCTCTGGGTGCTGATGTTAGAGTTATCAATAACTTTAAAAATGGGTTAAAAATTAATATGAATTGCGGCTCTACTAACCTAGAGCCACTAAAAAAAGCATTAAGAGAGAGTCCTGCAGATATGGGATTTAGTTTCGATGGGGATGCAGATAGAGTAATTGGAATAGATTCAAAAGGTAATGTGTTAGATGGAGATCACATCCTTTTTCTTTGGGGTAGAGAACTTATGGAACAAAAAATTCTGACAAATAATTTACTAATATCAACTAAAATGGCAAACTTAGGTTTTGAAAATGCCTGGAAGAAAATTGGAGGAATTTTATATAGAACTGATGTAGGAGATAAATATGTACATGACGCAATCAAGAAAAAAAGAGCTATTTTAGGAGGTGAGCAGTCAGGACATATACTTACACAAATTAATAACTTTTCTGGAGATGGGATATTGACTGCACTTCAAATCTCTAAATATTGCAAAAAGAAAAATATTAATTTACATGATTGGCTTAAAACTAGTTTCGAACCTTTTCCTCAAAAACTAACCAATATTAATTTGGATTTTAATATTAATAAATTAAATCCAAAAACTAAAATCTTAATTGATCAAACTATTGCAAATTTTCAGGCAATATATTCGGATAATTGTAGAGTTTATATAAGACCTAGCGGCACAGAACCGGTAATGAGAGTTCTAGTTGAGGCCAATAATCATAAGAAAGTTGATTCTTTATCAAGAGAAATAAAGAACAAACTCTTTTTTGAAATAAATAAAATAATAAATCAATATTAATCAAATTTTTATATATATCCTCTCAAAAATATCAAGTTGGTTAATAATTACATACTTTTCTCGATTGGTTTTAACTTGATTTGGATTAAAACTTTCGGAATAATTAAAATCTTTTTTATCTATTATTTTAAAATAAAAATTACTTGATATAGTTCCGTCCATGTAATCGAATAAATCCTTTACATCCGTTTTTATAAAAATCATTGTACCTTTCTGCAAAGCATTAGAGAGAATATTAATAAATTCTGGCTGAATTACACGCCTTTTATAATGTCTCTTTTTAAACCATGGATCAGGAAAATTAAAAGAAATACTTTTTAGATTTTTTAAAATAAATTCACTTTGGACATCATTCAAAATATTATTCGCATTACCAAATACAAAATAAAGATTTTTGATTTCTCTTTCAGCCGCCTTTAATTTGGCATTTTTGACTAATCTCTCACGGATTTCAATTCCTAAATAATTCCAACTGGTATTAACTAAAGCTAAATCGAATAGAAACTCACCAGCAGCACAACCTATATCCAAATGAAGATTCAATCGAGAATCACTAAACATTTCGCTCAAAGAAGGAATTCTCTCAATTTGATTAAAATTACTACTAAGGGGATTAACATGCTGTCTCATACAATTATAAATATATTTCTAGTCGATAATATAAAGATGCATAATATTCATAACTATGACAATAGTAAGTTCAAAAGTAACAGTTTGATGTTTAATTATTATGTGTTTAAAAAGAAAAAGTTTTGAACGTTTTTAATCAACTTTCTATTTGGCTATCCTTTCAACTTTCAATAATTTTCCTTATTGGTATTCCTGTTACTCTATTCTCTTG
>PYIJ01095441.1_pt1 | contig 10121 bp, 17 predicted proteins | sample 3578051 | NCBI WGS metagenome assembly PYIJ01 (sample SAMN08408021, study PRJNA431606) | Marine metagenome isolate SA_KN192-05_S13_5m, whole genome shotgun... | biome: marine; feature: oceanic pelagic zone; material: water; isolation source: surface water sample, 0.2-0.8 um fraction ... | reverse complement strand
CATAGACACCCCCCCAGCTGGTGAAGGGTATTTTTAAAGTAGCCGTTGGTGGTTTACAATTCACTCAATAGATACGCATTTATAGATGCCATGATTTTATTTTTTTTATTAACCATAAATTTATTTTTAAAGTTATTTAAAATTATTTTCTAATAGATCCATAGTAAAAAAAATTATAGCTGTAAAAAAATATATTTTTCAAGAACTTAATGTGTACCATGCCAGCCACCAGTGGGGGTACCCTATATATCCTATACGCACTTATGGGAAAATTACTAGAAATCGATGTAAACCACTTTGGTGGCCACATTAGTATGGATCCTTTCGGGCATTTATCAATGGAATCCCTAATAGGAAATACATATAGGACCCTCGGAGGGGACCCTAATACCATTATACACCCCTATTTCGATTTTGTCAATAAAAAAATTAAAAAAATGATTGACAGAATCGCTATCTGTGTGTATAATATATATAATAAGTAGTTACCAAAGGGTCACACACAACGATTAATAAAAAAACACACGGACATTCACGGTAACTACATGATATATATAGGTATTTTTGCATGGCAATAAGAAGAGTCAGAAAATATTGGCGACCGAGCCATTATCACCGCTTCGATGAGGAGCATTTTAACAGTATATTTAGGAAAAAAGCTAAAAAAAGTTGCGAACAATCACAGAAGACATTATCTCCTGGTCAAAAGACTTCTTAGAGCTACCAAATAAAGAACTAGGCAACAAACCTGTATGCCCTTATGCTAAACAAGCAAGGATATCTGGGCAAATAAACATAGTTGTACAGGAATCTGGCGAAAAATTACTACAAACAGTTGTTAACCAATGTAATAACTTTAAACAATCTGGTAAAAAGATCTGTATTGTAGCCTGTCCAGACCTAGAAGTGACAGCAGATGAGCTAGATAGCTATGTGCATGCACTTAATCACATATTCGTGCCACAGGATGTATACCTAATGGCATCTCACCCAGGATCTGATCTAGAACCAGTAGAGTTTTTAGAGAATACAGACTGGGAATCAGACAATGAGTTTCTCATGGTGCTTATACAGCCATTTGAAGAGTTAGAAAAAGCAAGTTCTAACTTAAATAAAATAGGATTCTATAAATCTTGGCCACAAGACTACTATGAATCTACAGTAACTAAACGCAAAACATATAGGAGATTACTATGCGAGGAATGAAGAAAACGGCTAAGAATAAAAAGAATATGAAAAACAAAAAGCCGATGAAAAAAAACGGAAAAAAAAAGTAAAGAAAAAAGGTAAGCTAGTTATAGCTATCGGACTACTTAAATAAGGAGAAACAAATGGCAGAAAGAGGACAAGGAGCACGGGGAGCACAAGGACGTGGCGGAATAGGCCAAGGAGCACCTAGTGCTGGTAAACAGGGCAGAGGTGTGGGCGGTAGATCCGCACAAGCTCGTTCTGGAAGAGGCGGAGAAAGTCAAAGTTTTAGAAGGGCTGCTAAGCAAACAGCATTAACAATGGTTGACTTTGAAGATCAAATAGCAAAAGCTAAAGAAAAACAAAAAAATGCCACTACTCCAGCTGCAAAAGCAGCAGCTGCTAAAACAGTAGCAGCAGCAAAATCTGCAAAAGCAGCCTATACTAAAAAGACAGCAGAAACTAGAGATAAAGCTAAAACTAAAGTAGCTTCTAGTCAAGGTAGATCAGCAGCACCTAAAGCAACTGGTACAGGAGGCAAGTCTCCAGGCCCTAGAGGGCAAAGAGGCGGAACTCCTAGTCCTGGAAAATCATTTGGAAAAGGAACTGGTAAAGGACAACAAGGACAATCTCGTAGAGGTGGTGCTGTAGGCGGTCGTAGAAGTGGCGGCAGAGGCACAGGTAGTCGAGGTCCAGGAGGCCCAGGAGGCCCAGGAGGCAGAGGAGGCCGAGGCGGAGGAGGCCGAGGCGGAGGAGGTCGAGGCGGACGTGGAGGCGGACGTGGATGCTTCATAGCTGAGACTTTAATTCAAATGTTAGATGGAACTACTAAACCAATTATTAATATTCAAGTAGGTGAAGAAACTAAAGGCGGTATCGTACAAGCTAAAATGGAATTTTTACCTGATAATATTTATAATTACAAAGGTGTAGAAGTATCAGGATCTCATTGGGTTATTGAAGATAATCAATTTACAGAAGTAGAAAATAGTAAACACGGAATCTTAACAGATAAAATTGAAACTGTGTATTGCTTTAAAACTTCTGAAAATAGAATCTGGGTTAATGATATAGAGTTTGGTGACTATGAATCAGGATCTTATGAAGATTGGGAACCTCACTTTGAACAAGTAAAAGAAAAACTAAATAGGGAGCTATTAGATAGTAGTGAAAATATTTAGTATATTACTAATGTTATTATTTTTATCTGGATGTAGCTATGGGTTACATCTAGGTAAAAAATGTTTAGTTGCTAAAGATGGAACAGCTTGGAGTTATGTATGGTTTGTTCAAAATGGTGCTAAACTAACAGAATGTAAAAATTAATAATTATGAAATTTTCAGAATTAGCAGAACTACTTAACAAAAAATCTAAGGAGCAAGCCCATGCAATTAGATCTAAAGTTAGAACTACCCGACAAAGAAAGCAAACAAAGAAAGAAAATAGAGCTAATGTGTAAACATTGTGAACATAGTTGCCATTGCAGTAATGGAGGACAATGCTCTGTATGTGCATGTGCAAACTGTGAACATAACGCATTAGACGATTTTTATAATAGATTAGAAAATGGCAAAAAAGAAAGCAAAAAGTAAAAAAGGAAAAGCAACGCCAACTAACCCATCACTCTATGCAAGAGTGAAGGCAGAGGCAAAGCGTAAGTTTAAAGTATACCCATCTGCTTATGCTAATGGCTGGTTAGTCAGAACGTATAAAAAAAGAGGTGGCGGATATAAGAGCTCCTAATGGCCAAACCAAAAGGAGGATTAACAGCCTGGTTTGGTAAAGGACCTAAAGGAGACTGGGTTGATATTAGTGCTCCAAAGAAAAAAGGAAAGTTTCAAGCTTGTGGACGTAAGTCTGCAAAAGGTGGAAGTAAAAGAGGCTATCCTAAATGCGTGCCAAGATCTAAAGCAAAGTCTATGTCATCAGGACAAATTAAAAGTGCTGTGTCTAGAAAAAGATCTAAAGCACAAGGAGTTGGAGGCAAACCAACAAATGTTAAAACGATATTGAAAAAAAAATCAAATGGCAAAAGATCCAAAAAAAGGAACAGGTAAAAAACCAAAAGGATCTGGTCGTAGATTGTATACAGATGAAAATCCAAAAGATACAGTCAAAATAAAGTTTGCAACTCCAGCTGATGCAAGGGCAACAGTTGCAAAGGTAAGAAGAATTAAAAAACCATACGCTCGTAAGATACAAATTTTAACAGTAATGGAACAGCGTGCAAAAGTTATGGGCAAAACTAAAGTAGTTAGTATTGCTAATAAAGCTAAACAATCATTAAAAAGGAAACACAATGCCAAGAAGACTAACAAATAAACAAATGAAAATAGCAAAAGTTGCACAGCCTCGTAATAGAATTACGAAGGCAGACTTTACTAAATTAAAGAAAACAAAGAAACCTAGGAAGAATGGCTAAGACTCCAGCATGGCAAAGAAAAGAAGGAAAGAATCCAAAAGGCGGATTAAATGCCAAGGGTCGTGCATCTTATAATAAAGGTAAAACAAAAACAGGAAAGAAACGTAACCTTAAAGCACCAAGTAAAAAAGTAGGCAATAAAAGAAGGGCCTCTTTTTGTGCAAGGATGAAAGGCATGAAGAAAAAATTAACTTCTAAAAAAACTGCTAATGATCCTAATTCAAGAATTAATAAATCACTAAGAGCATGGAATTGCTAAAGGAGAACATTATGAAAAAAATAAACAAAATTATCGAATGGGTAAAGAACTATGATAGTTGGGCAAAGAAAGATTATATCAAGGCTGGTATAATTGTAGTAGTTGTTCTAGCTGTTATCATTAGTATCTTTAGCTAAAATGCTATTGGATAAAAAAGATAATAAAGAACTAACAGATAAACAAAAAACATTTTTATCTGTTTTATTTGCAGATGCAGATGGAGATCCTAGAAAAGCAGCAGAGCTTGCAGGATATGCTCCAACATCCTACCCAAGAGTTGTACAAGGATTAAAAGATGAAATTATTGAAAGAGCTGAATCTGTTTTGGCAGCACACTCTCCCAAAGCTGCACTCGGTATTAGTCGTGCTCTTACTGACGATGGGTCTATTCCTGGAGCTAATATTAGAATGGAAGCAGCAAAGCAAATATTGGATAGAGTCGGTCTGGTTAAAAAAGAAAAAATAGATATTAATGCAAAAGTTGCCCATGGCATATTTGTACTACCAGCTAAAGAAGCATGAGCTTAGGATTAAAAAAAAGAGTTTCACGAACCATCCCTTTTGGTTATAAAGTTAACGAAGAGGATGATAAATTATTAGAGCCAATCCAAGAGGAACTTGAAGCTATAGAACAAGCAAAACAATATATTAAAAGTTGTTCCTATCGAGAAGTTGCTGGCTGGATGGAAAGAAAAACAGGCAGATATATATCTGCTCCAGGTTTAATGAAAGTACTAAAACGAAGTGAATGATGTATTACCACCTAAACCAAAAAATAAAAAAGTAGCTAAAGCAAAAAAATCAGCTAAAGCTAGTATTAATGATATAGCTAAACAAGTACAAAAAGCAAAAGATAGTTATCATAATGCACAAAAAAAATTAAAGAATAAAAAAGAAGTAATTAAAAAAGCTGATAATATATTAGAAAATAAACAAAATATATTTGTAGAAGAAGAGCTTGATGATGTACCACCAAATATTAAGGAAGCTGTACAAGAAAAAGAAATAATATTTGAACCTAATGAAGGTCCACAAACACAGTTTTTAGCAGCATCAGAACGAGAAGTATTTTATGGTGGGGCAAGAGGTGGAGGTAAATCATATGCAATGCTTATTGATCCACTACGTTATTGTGATAAACAAAAGCATAGAGGTTTATTACTAAGACGATCAATGCCTGAGCTGAGAGATTTAATTAATCATTCACAACAATTATATCCTAAAGCATACCCTGGTGCTAAATGGAGAGAACAAGAAAAAGAATGGAGATTTCCGTCAGGGGCGAAAATAGAATTTGGATACGCTGAGAACACTACTGATGCACTTCGATATCAAGGTCAATCTTACACATGGATTGGAATCGATGAGCTACCACAATATCCCAATCCAGATATTTATAATTTTCTAAGGTCATCTCTTCGATCAGTAGATCCAGAGATACCAGTGTTCATGAGAGCAACAGGCAATCCAGGCAATGTAGGATCAACATGGGTAAAAGAAATGTTTGTAGACCCAGCAGTTCCTAATACAAGATTTGATATTGAAATACAAACACCAGTTGGTAATAAAAAAATAACAAGAAGATTTATACCAGCTAAGTTACAAGATAATCCATATCTAATGCAAACAGAGGATTATTATGTTATGCTAGCCTCTTTGCCTGAAGTGCAAAGAAAACAATTTCTAGATGGAGATTGGGGTGCTTATGAAGATGCAGCCTTTCCTGAATTTAGTATGGATGCTCATGTTGTAGAACCTTTTGACATTCCTAGAAACTGGCATAAGTTTAGAGCATGTGACTGGGGATATTCTTCACCTGCTTGTGTACTTTGGTTTGCTATAGACTTTGATAATAACTTATGGGTTTATAGAGAACTGTATACAAAAAAAGTTACAGCAGATATATTTGCACAACAAGTTTTAAATTTAGAACACAAAGAATATATAAGATACGGAGTTTTAGATTCAAGTACCTGGGCACGAAGAGGTGATGTTGGCCCAAGTATTGCAGAGACAATGATCACTGCAGGATGCAGATGGAGACCATCTGATAGATCACCAAGAAGTCGTATCAACGGTAAACTGGAAATACATAAACGACTATCATTAAGAGAAACAGATGATGGAGAGAAACCTTCTTTATATGTTTTTAATAATTGTATTAATTTAATAAGAACACTACCTCTTTTACCATGTGATAAAAATAATCCAGAGGATGTTGATACGCACACAGAAGATCATGCATACGATGCACTACGTTACGGATGTATGTCTCGCCCCATCAATCCTCAAGGTTCTGGTTTTTCAGACTTTGGACAGAATAAACAATATACACCAGCAGATAGGATGTTTGGATATTAATGGATATAGATGGAAAAAAATTAAGAGTTGGATTTCAGGATCTAATTATTGAGTTAAAGGATGCAGATTTTAGAACAGATAATCTTACAGATTGCTATGGTCACTATTTGCAAAGAGAAAATAAAATACAAATCAATACAAATTTAGAACAGCACGATTTATTAAATACAGTAATTCATGAAGTTTTGCATGCGTGTTGTTATGTTGGTGGGCTTACAACTAAATCTAATCCACTATCTGATGAAGATAAAGAAGAAGTTGTTACAAATACATTAGCTAACCAAATACATATTGTCTTACGAGATAATCCATGGCTCTTAAAATTTATACAAGAGTCACTATCAAAAACTAAACATAAGGAGAAATAACATGGACATCATGAAAAAATATAAGCAAGGTGATTTAGACGAAGTTCCTAGTGCAAAAACTGGTAACGAGCCTATGAACCTGCCTGCTGATGAAAAAGGCGGAGAAAATGTTGCTGCACCAAAAGTTAAAACTAACATGGTAGATGGCAAAATTTTTTCAATGGCTGATGAAAGAGATTACTAAAAAGTAGGAGATTAAATGGCTAAGATAGATCTATCAGGAGATGAAATCATATCTGTAGATGATCCAGCTAATTCAGAAGATAACAAACCTATTGATGACTTTTCTAGTTTACAAGGCGTAATTAAAGCACGTTTTATTAAAGCAGAAGATTCTAGATTATTTGATGAAAGTAGATGGCTAAGAGCATATCGTAATTATAGAGGAATCTATGGTTCTGATATGTCATTTACAGAAAAAGAAAAATCAAGAGTCTTTGTAAAAATTACAAAGACAAAAGTCTTAGCTGCTTTTGGGCAACTAATAGAGGTTTTATTTTCAAGTGGAAAGTTTCCTATTGGGGTAGAGCCAACTCCTATTCCAGATGGCATAGCAGAGTATGCTAGGGTAAAAGGAGATGATGAGCAAGACCAAGAAGAAACTGAAGATGTTGATGCAGGAAATATAGTAGATCTTTATGGTTTTCCAGGAGATGGAAAAGAAATGTCCCCTGGAACTACTACTTCTGATTTACTTCGTGGTTTAGAAGATAAATATAAAAATGTTAATTTAGCAGAAGGGCCATCAGCTCAGTCTCCTAAAAATCCTCAAATTGAACCAGCAAGAGAAGCTGCAGCTAATTTAGAAAAATTAATAAGTGATCAATTAGAAGAAACTGCAGCAATAACTGTATTAAGGCATGTTCTTTTTGAAATGGTTTTATTAGGAACTGGCGTTTTAAAAGGGCCATTTACTGATGAAAAACTATTGCATAGTTGGGATAAAGATTTAGAAACTGGAGAGTCTAGCTATAATCCAAAAATTAAAACTGTTCCAAAACTAGAGGCAGTTAGTGTATGGGATTTTTATCCAGATCCAGATGCAACAACAATAGAAGATTCTGATTACGTTATTCAAAGACATTCTTTAAATAGAGCACAATTAAGACAACTAGCTGGTAGACCTTTTTTTAGAAAAGATGCAATTGCAGAATGTTTAAAAATGGGAGCTAACTATGAAGTTAGAGGATTTGAAACTTCTTTATTAGATAGAGAGAATGTAGATAGTTTACAAAAAAATAGATATGAAATCTATGAGTATTGGGGAACTATGGATAGATATTTAGCTGAAGAAGCAGGATTAGAATTTGATGATGATTTAGAAGAATTAGATGAAGTTCAAATAAATGCATGGGTATGCAATGGAAAAATTTTAAGATTGGTATTTAATCCATTTACTCCTGATAGAATACCTTATAGTATTTGTCCTTATGAAATAAATCCATATCAATTTTTTGGTGTAGGTATACCAGAAAATATGGAAGATGCACAGATGGTAATGAATGGCCATGCAAGAATGGCTATTGATAATTTAGCCCTAGCTGGTAATTTAGTATTTGATATTGACGAAACACAATTAGTACCAGGACAAGATATGAGTATATATCCTGGTAAGATATTTAGAAGACAATCTGGTGTAACAGGAACTGCAATTAATGGTTTAAAGTTTCCTAATACTGCTACAGAAAATTTACAAATGTTTGATAAATTTAGGCAGTTAGCAGATGAGTCAACAGGTATACCATCTTATTCACATGGTGCAACTGGAGTACAATCTACTACAAGAACAGCAGCAGGTATGTCTATGCTTATGGGTGCAGCTGCATTAAGTATTAAAACAGTTGTAAAAAATGTAGATGATTACTTATTAAAGCCATTAGGAGATTCTTTATTTGCATGGAATATGCAATTCAATAGTAATGTTGAAAATATAAAAGGTGATTTAGAAATAAAAGCTAGAGGAACTTCTTCTCTAATGCAGAAAGAAGTTAGATCACAAAGATTAATGACGTTTATGCAAACAGCTAACAATCCAAATATAGCCCCATTTGTTAGATGGCATGCAATACTAAGAGAAATAGCAAAATCATTAGATATTGATCCTGATCAGTTAATTAACGATCCAGAAAACGCAGAACTTTTTGCTAAGATAATGGGGATGACAAATGGAAATCAACAAACTACAAGCCCTGACCAGCAACAAGCTGGTATGGGACCTGCTCAAGGAGTACCTCCAGGAGCAAATCCAGCAGACGCAACGGGAGCTGGAGGTGGCAACATCGGAACAGGAAATGTTCCGCAACCAGGGGAAACTGATTTCACTCAGGCGGCTACTATGCCTAGAGGACCAATTCAAAACCAACAAGGATAATAAAACTAGAGGATATTTTAATTTTAAATCATGACAGTTCAAGCTACACCACCTTTACCAGATCCAGTTTCAGGAAGAGTACCACCATATACACAAGTATTAGAATATGATGATGCAACAAGTCAATGGGTCATAAAGTATGATGTAGTAAATACACCATCACAAAGTACAACTGGACAGTTAGCATCTGTGCAACAATCTACAGCACAACAAGCAACAGAAGATTCTGGACTTACAACTCCTATTACAGAGTTTCCAGATCCAGTACCTGGAGCTGCTGACTCAACACCAGAGCCTACTCCTTTTCCAGAAGAGCCTCTTCCATTTATACCAGTGAAAGGTGGTGAAGGTGGTGGTAGAGATGATAATACCTCTACAGGACCAGGCATAGCTAGAAGTCCTTTTAGTGGTACTTTTTATGATGGAGCAACAGGAGAAGTACTATCAGATTTTTCACAAAAGGCATTATCTTTTGCATTTGACAGTGGTATATCACCAGTAGGTGCACTTGCAAATTTAAATACTGCTAATCATTTTGCAAGTGGGTTATCTTTTGATGTTCAAAAATCTATAATGGATAGAGAAAAAGATGACATAATGAGTATGAGTATAGAAGATAGAGCTAATGTATATGGTAAATTAAATAGAGCTGCACAAAGAGCAGGAGTATCCACACCTGCTGCAATGGGTAGTCATTCAGGTGTAGGCCTTGCAGGTTCTGGAAATATAAATGCTGGTATGCCTGATAATATTGGGACAGGTTCAGAAGTAGGAAGAGCACCTGGTTCTGACACACCTAGAGGTGGTGCAGGACCTTATAGTGATCAGAATAAAAAGGCTAAAGCAGCAGATGCTGCTAGAGCAGCAGCCTCAGCGAAAGCTGCAGATGCTAGAGAAGCAGGCAGAAATCAAGATTCTAATTTTGGAGGCACTACTACTAACAATACAGGAAGTAGAGGACCAGGAGGTGCAGGGGGTAGAAATCCAGGCGGACCTAGTGGATCATCTGGAGGAAGTAATACAGGTAGTCGAGGCCCAGGTGGTGGAGGTGGTAGAAATCCAGGTGGACCAGGTGACGGACCTGCAGGATGTTTTGTTGAAGGTACACCAATTCAAATGGCTGATGGTACTACAAAAGAAATTACAAGAAT
>PYIJ01026425.1_pt1 | contig 10135 bp, 18 predicted proteins | sample 3578051 | NCBI WGS metagenome assembly PYIJ01 (sample SAMN08408021, study PRJNA431606) | Marine metagenome isolate SA_KN192-05_S13_5m, whole genome shotgun... | biome: marine; feature: oceanic pelagic zone; material: water; isolation source: surface water sample, 0.2-0.8 um fraction ... | reverse complement strand
CGTCGGGTTTAGGAATTGCTGTAATTAGCGGTGCCTTCCCTTCTGTACCCTCCTCTGGAGTTTTCGGATACCGAGTCGATCCACCAAGCGGTTTGTACGTTTCATTCGGCGGAGGTTGGGTGCCCGCTGTTTAACGAAGCGTCGCTTTAATTTTTCCAGCAGACCCGAATAGATTGCCGATGATCTCTGCCATCGCCATTTCAACGTCTGGAGCACCGACTTCACGCGCCGTGTCGTGTAGGTCTTTCGCTTTAAAACCACAGTCTTCGAGGTTCTTGACATAAGTAACCAAGCTATTCCGTGACTCATAGCTTTTAATGTTTTTAAAGTTTTTGAAGGCTCCCATCAAGCCTTTCTCGCACATAGGCAGTAAGTAATCCATGCTACGGATTTTTTCTGCAATGCTGTTGAAATCACAGAGATGATGTTCGTATTGTTTTTTAAGAAACTCACTCATCTCTAGTGAGTTTGCTCCCTCAAGATTTAGGGACAGAAGGTTAGCTTGAATATTTAGGTGATAAAGGTAAGAGGCCAGCTCGACCATCCCGAAAATGAGATTGTCTACACTGACCTCTTTTGTAACAATTACTTCTTCTTTAATAATCTCCCCCGTCGGTGCTAGAGCAGCTCCAGAGAGTATTTCTTGAATATTAGAAGAAGTCATTTAATTCAGACGGGACACTGACCCGTGCTGCAGGAGGATATTTCTTCTTCAACTTTAGCTTCTACAAGTGCTTCTTTCTTCTCGTCTTGAGTTTTAAGGAAGTCTTGTAGAGCTTCTTTGTTGATGCGAAAGAGAGATTTTGCACCGTTGGGCTGAAGATTAACGTAAGTGCTCTTAGGCCAACCACCGGGTTGACGTGACTCAGTCAGAGAAATGCGTTTGCGAACAAAACCAGCTGAGCAGTTGAGCAGCTCAGCAGTTTGCGCGATTGTGAGCAGCTTCTGAGATTCCATGCGAATAAAGTTGTGAGTGATCTCAACGACAAAAGATTAGCACCAATATCTTTGGCAGCAACGAATAAAACGACCTACATTTTGTCTTAATGTTCTATAAGGATTATTATGTATCAAGACTTGCTTGACGGTATCTAATGGCACGTATACGCCTGGCAGGAGAGGTTTTCAGCGGGTACAACAAACCGAAACGTGATGTACAAGGCGGTAAACAGTTTGCTGTGGCGGCGAAGGAAGGCGACAAAGTACGTTTAGTCAGGTTTGGAGACGCGAACATGGAAAACAAAAGTGACAATCCCGAACGACGTAAGAATTTTCGTGCAAGACACAATTGCGATGAAAAAAAGTCGAAACTCACAGCGGGATATTGGTCATGTAAAAACTGGTGAGCATGTAGTAACATAGTATCGACGTATATTTCGAATTAGACTAGAGTCAGCAGCATCGATACGATGAACGGCTCTGAACACGTAAGTGTCAGTCTGACTTTAGAAGATGAGTTTGTACTTACACGAATCAAAAATGATGCTCATGGATTAAAAGGAAAAGACAGAGATCAATATCTTTGGAATAAAATTGTACGGCTTATTTGTCGTGAACGTGCTTATAAATATGTAGTTGATGAACTAGGTGTTTGCGTAGATCCTAATATTGGAGTGTTTGATGATTCAGAAAATGAAAAAAATTAAATTACTATTTTCTTTTGTTTTATCGTTTTTTTGTTTTACATCACCTGTTTTTTCAATACCTAATTTTTTTACTTTTACAGAATTAAAAATTCTTGCGGAACAAGCAGGATTTTCGCCTTCGATATCTCCGACGGTTGCAGCTATAGGGTTGGCAGAATCGTCAGGTGACCCCAGTGCTCATAATTACAATACAAAAACTGGCGACAATTCCTACGGTTTAATGCAGATTAATATGATTAATTTTCCTTATTATCAATTAGGTAACTTTAGGCGTAAAGAATTTGGTATCAAAAATAACGAAGCTCTATTTGATCCAGTTGTGAACATGAAAGCAGCCAAAAGAGTTTATGATACAAGTGGCTTTACTGCCTGGAGTGTATACAGGCACGGAACTTACAAGCAGTACCTTCGTTAAAGTATGGACTCCTCTTTTTTTCCTCTGTCTGGACCCGACGCAGTTAACTATGAAGCCATAGGTAAAAATTTTTTTGATACGGAAAATATTCTTGGTGTAAATAAAAATTTGGACACCATTAGCCGTACTGGTGAAACAGTATCATCGACGGGAAGTTCCAACGTACCAGCAGCACGCCCCGTGGGAGCAGAAGAAATGAGCGTTCGTGAGGAACTTCAAAAACTAGGCGAGCAATTAAATACGCTCAAGAACAACGAGATCTTACCTGTAGAAACAATTGCTGATAAAATGAGTGTTGCCGAAAAAACAATCAGACAAGCAGTCAAAGATTTCAACCGTCTTAATTAGAGGTCTTATAATTTAAGAAAGTAGTTGTAGCAAAGTGTCTATTGATCTCCCAGGCATTGAACAGTACTCAGGAGGTTTGCCCTCCACGAGCGAGCTAGCGGACTTTGCAGCTTCAACACCTTTAAATACAGGTGGATTTGATTTTAATAGCATCCTTAAAAAAGGTATATCTTCAGGTTTAGATAATCTGATCGGCGGTCTTTTCCAAGGTAGTAGCTCCGGTTCAACAAATGGACCTTCTTCTCAGCTGCTGAATAACTTAATACAAGCTGGCCCTGCTGCTTATTTTGATAATGAGCTTGTTGAACGGGCAACTGAGCGTGTGCAGTCTGAAACTATTAAAAATTTAAATAACCTCCGTAATACTCTTAATGACATTGCTTTTCTTACGGGTCAGTCAACTCCTGAATTCGTAAATAGAACAGAAGCTCGTTTTCAAAATACTTTAGAACCCATGGCTCAACGTGGGTACAACTATTTAAATACTTACCCTGCAAAATATGGTGCAACACTTGCAGGTGATTCGGAATTTCAGAAAGAAAATATCGATAAATATCTCGAGCAGTACAGTAATTTAAATCGTCCGACATTTATGGATCAGGCTACCAACCCTACGACTGTATCTATGAAAATGAGTGAATTAGAAGATGTTGCTAATACTTATATGGATAAATTTCGTAAGGCGTCAGATGAAGGTGGGTTAATGAACTATATGGATCAGCAGTCTCAAGAATTTATTCAAGGCGCTGGAGCTCCTGGTAAGCGATTCAGCCGTGAAGAATTGAGTGATTTCTACTCTAGAAATCGCGGTGTGCAAGATTTAATGACTTACTCCGCTTAGGTATGAGTCTTAATAAATCTTTTGCTGAAAAAAGAGCTGACAGTTTTGCGTTTAAAAGAAGTACGCACACTGATAAAAATCAAGCTTTCCGTTTAGCCGGAAAAATATTTGCCGATTCAGATTTTAGAGAAGAAAAGAAAAGAGAGATAAGACAATCTTTACAAAGAACCCGCCCTGTGGGAGTTGGTTTTGCAAGCCGCGATGAATATGGACCAGATAATACATGGTCTTCACAAGAGTCTCTCAAAGGTATACACGACCGAGACCACTATATAGTTGGTGAAAATCATGGATTCGGTGCTCGTAATTTTTGATTGAAGGAAGATAAAAAACAAAACCAAAAACTTTTGAGTTTCTATTTTTACTCATTTCTTCGTTATCTTTTATAAGCTGCGGGTGTTCTTTAAGAATACAAATTGGTAAATCTATTCCAGATTTTTGAGTAGCTAATAAAGCTACTTCAGTAGACGTGATAAATACTATACCTTCGTCAAATTCTCTTTTTAACCATTTTTTATGTGCTTGTTCAAGCCATATCCTTTGATTTGATTTTTTAAAGTAATTCGTTTTTTCAAAAAGCTTAGTCGACTTAGGCTGCTCGTTTTTAAGTGCTAAATCTCTAGGTGGATAAAGATATATGTTTTTGCCTTTCCACGTTTGGTTTAGTCCGTTGTGCTCCCAAGTAAAAAATCGCGATGCTTGCACAACAGTGTTTGCCCTGTCACTTGAGGCTGGGTCTAAAAAAATCTCACCCCCTAAAAACACTGTTGTTACAGCGATTAGATCAGGAGGTGAGATGAAATCGAATGAGGCAAGCACAATTTAAATTATTAAGCTTCGGCAGGCTTGAGACGCATCTGACTGTGGGTGCTTTCTGTGCTTGTTCCTTTCCATAAAACACTGTAGTAAAAGTGCCGTTGACCAGCCTTATTTTTCTTGACAATAATGTCAATTACTGTTCCAATTCCTCTGGCTTGTCGTTTTATGTCAGGACGACGAGGATTAACAGTAAGCTCTGTGTGCTTAGACTCCTTAACTAAATCTCCTTTTTGATATTTAGGTTTAGGTTCGATATACTTTGTTGCCATGTCAAAAAATTAAACCGTTGGTAGCAGAATCAATAACCTCGTTAGCATATTCTGGATCGAGACGCATCAACTCAAGATGATCTTCTTCGTAAAAAGCAACAAGAGCTAACCCCGAATCACTTTCTTTTTCGACAAATTTAATTACTTTTTGGAACATATTTTCAAGATCACTTGACATAGCTTCCTGCGCTATCGACAGGTCAGCTTCGAGATCTTGAATAGTGCAGTATTTACTTGCAACAGGCTCAGCAGGATTAAAAACAAGGATTCCTTTTCCTTTATATTTTTTATTTTCCTCGTACAAAGTAATCATGTCGCTAATAATGCTTCTAAAGACACCTGCGCTAAGTTTCCGCTCAACTTCGCTGCCTTGAGAAATCATGTGCCGAAGACGTTTTACTGCTTCGTTATTCATATTTAAAATTGCTCCAAGCGGCTTGAAGGATTTCATACGGATCATACAAAAATTTTGAACTGTTGTTTTCTTGAGGATCAAGTTTGCAATAATGCTTACCTTCTATAAGACCAGAATCTCCTTTAGAAGAGATACCTTGAAAAATTAATTTGTCGATAGCAACCGTGGGCACACCTAAACGTAGAGCAATTGTTTTTCGACTAACAAAAGCTGTTGTTTTTCGGTTGTGTTTGTTAGCCATCATCTGCAGCGAGACATCAATGCTGCTCAAAAGATCTGTAATTAATTTGATGTCTTTTTTAATTGATTCAGAAAACATTTTTAAAGGAAGGATCCTCTCGTTCACCTGACGTCAGGCAAACAGAGCGACTTACGTGAGGGCGGAAAACGGTAAAACGCTACCTCAACCTTCCATGATCGTTATGCCGTTTCTTACAAAACGATCACGACTAGTTTAGTAACGCTTGAGCTTGTTGGTGAAAGTCGGACGAGTCCTCAACGAGTAACTCGATCAGCTTATCAAGCTTTTGTGGCACGTCAAGAGGTTGTGTAGTATTTAATATCAACCAATATTTATGTGCGTTTAGTAAGTAATATTGTGATTGTTTAGCTTTGAGAGCTTGACAACGCCATTTTTCATAATCAAAAGTTGATTTGTAACGACTACTTCCCATCGCACACTCAGACTGACGGATATCAATTTGTAAATCAATGTCGACAATTGTATACTCAATTGCAGAAATTTTTGCCTCGCAGTCTTTTAGCGAACAAGGAGGTTGGTTGTCTGAGTAAATCCAGGGCGGAAGATTTGAAATAATGTATTTTTGTTCCCAAAGGGAAGGTTTATGCGGTTTTGTTTCCAAAGTGGAATGATTCGAGAATGTCCTCGATGTACCTGTTGAAATTGCCATTGACGCAATAAAGAGTGTGGTGTTCAAATCGGGTTCTAGTAACAAGATCGAGCTTTCTAAGTTTTTTAAGCTGCTCGCGAGTAGTCGCCTGAGACTGACCCAAAGCCTCAGATAATTCGTTTACATCAGTCGGTTGAAGCGACTGTAACTCATAAATCAAGAAACGCAGCTTTTGGATTTGGTTATACCTCTTTTTATTCTTTGAATCGATCTCTCGGACAGCTCTATAAAGAGCTTCTCTTGCAAAAGCTGCCTGATCGATGCGTTCGATATTTTTTGTTGAATTAAAGCTTCTACTGTTTGCCGAACCTCTAAAGGAAGTTTCGTGTCTTTGGGTGTCTGACATAGGTGGTAAGGATTGATACACTTTGGATTACAGCACAAGGAGCGCACACAGTGCTCTGATTTAACCTCTTTTCTCCAGAATTGTGTGTAGATAAACCTCCGTGTGCGTGTGTAGTGGGTGTCGTTAGGTCCTTTGTACAAGCCTCCGTCTTCAGGAAACTCTAAGCAAACACTGGGGTTTATAGTCGCTCTGTGCATGTTTAGCCAAGCAAGGAGGCGCTCAGACTTGCACGACGAGTCTTGGAGTTCCTTTCTGCAGATCTCACAAGCGTGGACTTCGTCAAGCGGCAGGCGGACATGTCCAGAGTCTTGAAGCGAGAGCGTAACGGGTTCTGATCGCCCACAGCGGCAGACCCATTGAACCACTTCGGGGTACTCAAACACGTTCCAATGCCCTCGGACACTAGAGCGCAGCGGCTTTCCAGAAGGAGAAGGCGGGCAAGAAGCGTCAAGTAGACCGAAAAGCGCCGCTAAACGAGCGTCGCGGGTATTCATAGGCATGTTGATGTTTTTATACTAATACCTTAGCACACACAGCTCACAGAAGGAAGGTATCGACAAATTTTCTAAAGGATAAGACTTTTTTACTTGAAGGTGTTTCTATACGCACCGGCCTGCTTTCGGTGTCGGTAAAGATTTCGTTGTTTGGACACCGAGACCAAAAACCCTTATTTTCCTAACTTAATTATTTAATACGTATACTTAGACATCTTTAAAGATACGAATCAAGAGACACACTGCTTAAATTAGAGCTCTCATACAGATTTTATTAGACAGCAAACGACGAAAGCTCTTGTGGTAAGCAGTATTAATTACAGTGTTATAGAATTTAAGTAATAGCTTAAGTATCGTGCAACGTACCTCTGAGTCTGATCCTTCTACAACTTGGCAAGCGATTCGAAAAAAAGCTAACGAAATAGGTATTCCTGCTTGGAAACTCGCAGAGGAACTAGCTTTTCATGAAACCGAAGAAACTTTAAAATTCTCAGATATATCAAATAGCGGGTAAGATTAAATTCAAGGAATACTCAGATAGACTGATATAAGGAGGTGGACTATTTAAATGCCTGAACGCAATAGCCCTGCTTGTCCACTTCACGGCGATCTACCTAGGGCAAGACATCCGCACAATTTTTTCGGAATTGTCGCGGTTATTGATCAACTCATCGACACCATTAGCGGCGTGGGAACAACCAGTTATACAAAATGCCCCTACGGCTACCCCGCCAACTTCGAAGGCGTCGTAAGAGCTCTTGAAGATTTAAATCTTACAACGAGTGGAATTAGTGCTGGAGGAGGCTCACCTATAATTACGTCTGGGGTTGCTCCTGGTTCTGGTTTATACGCTTCGATAAGCGGTGATTTAGTTTTATTTAATTTAGATGCACGAGCTGAAGGTAATGTTTCTTTGGCTTACGACGGGAACACTGCCGTAATTAGTGGTACTGCTAGTTCTTCTCCTGGCGGCGGAGCGAGCGTTACTGTTTCCGGAGCACCTGGCGACGGCTACGGACCTGGCGATCTTTGGTTTGATACAAACGAAGGTCGTATGTTTGTTTATGCATCAGGTAATGACGTTGCGTCTCCTGATTGGTATCAAACAAACGCTGAGGCTATTGCTTTGATGAGTGATTTACCTCCCTCAGGCACTGGAGTAAATGCACCTGTACGTGACGGGCACATTTGGTTTAATAAACTTGCAGGTTCATTATTCGTTTACGACTCGACGACGAGTGGTTGGTATGAGACTGGGCCTCAGCGAAGTTTTGCGTATGGCACTGCGCCTCCAAGTCCTCCTGTTCCCGGTGCTGGTTGGTACGACAAGATTGATAACGCTCTTAAAGTTTGGAATGGTACTTCCTGGATTAGTACTTAGTATCAATACGTTTTTAAAAACTCATGGCAGTAAAAAACGGCAATTACATTGCCTCGAAACCCAAAACAACTCGTCAAGGTCAGGGCCTTAACTCGCGTCCTAAGCGCTGCGGCAAGAAAAAATTGCGGGGGCAGGGTCGCTAAAGTGGTATTAAACAGTAAATAAAAATGGCAATCGTCAGTCTTGTCGCAGGTGAGACTATTACTGCTGGTCAAGCAGTTTACATAAATTCATCTGGTCTTGCGCTTAGGACACAAGCTGATGGTGGTGATATTCAGTTAGCAGCTTGCGCGGGTGTTGCTCAAGATACAGTTTTACAAGGAGAAAGTTTTAGATGTAATGTTGATTCCGTGGCGACAATATCAAGCGCTGGGTTTACTCCTGGGACCGCACTTTTTTTACACCCATCTAACGATGGAGCATTAGCTGAGTACAGCGTTTTTGCTTCTGGTGTTGAAAATATTGTTGGAGGTGGCCTTTACTTAACTCGTGTAGGTACAGCGTTAACCACTGATCGTTTAGCTGTCGAATTAAAAAGACCAATTTTTATTAATAACACAACTTCGATTATTCTTATGGAGTCTGCATCTGGCCTAGTTGTAGATGCTATTCTGGATGAAGATGGCTTTAGAATTGACACAGAAGGTGCACTCTAATTATGCCTAGCCAGAAGATATCCCAGTTTCCAGCTCAAACGACCGTAGCGTCGGGCGATATCCTGGCGCTTGTTACTGTTTCGGGTAGCGTTTTTGATAATAAACGAATAGGAATTGACGTTTTAGATAATAGATATCATGCTTCTGCTTCTGGTGGCGCTGCATTAGAAATTGCTGTTGAAGCTCTTGCTTCTGGCAACGCTGCTCTAACTGATTCTTTAGAGGCACTTGCCTCAGGTAATGCAGGTATTTCGCTTGCAATTTCTTCGGGTAACGCTGCTCAAGCTTCTGGTAATGCCGCCATTGCTGATGCTGCTGCAGCACTTGCGTCAGGTAACGCTGCAATTGTCGATGCGTCGGCTGCTCTCGCTTCGGGTAACGCAGCTCTTACCGACGTATCGGGTAAATACGACAAGACTGGTGGACCTATTACAGGCACCGTAACCATCAAAGATCAATCGATTGGTGAGGTTGGTAATCAAGGCGTTCGTAACGGTACGATCACACTTGATTTTGCTTCAGCAAATAATTTTGAGTTTGTCCTCGACGGAACTTCCACTCTTGGAGCTCCAACAAACGCCAGCGGCGGTCAGTGTGGGGCGATTACTATCCGGCAAGACAGCACTGGTTCACGAACTATGGCGTATAACGCTGTTTTCAATTTTGCGGGAGGAACCGCACCGACACTAACTACTACTGCGAGTGGAGTTGATATTATATCATTCTATGTTTCTAGTCCTACAGAGATTCAAAGCGTTTCTGTTTTAAATCTGTCATGATCCCAGGTCAGGCTCAACAATTTTTCGAAGGTGCTGCTGGTGGCGCTGGTGGAGACTTTCAAATAGACCGTAGCTTGCGGTTTAATGCTGCCGATAGCGCAAATCTTACTAGAACTTTTTCTGCTGGTAATAAACAAAAATGGACTTGGTCGGGATGGGTAAAGCGAAGCAGTCAAGGGGTTAAACAGCACATTTTTGCTGTTTATAGCTCTGGTAATAACTCAGGTTATTTTCGCCTTGCTTTTGAAACTAATAGCCAATTATTTGTAGGTCTTTGGACTAAAAGTATCTTAACTACCGATGCATTTTTCAGGGATTTTTCAGCGTGGTATCACATCGTACTTGTTTTAGATACCAACAACTCTACCGCAGCTGATCAAATTATTCTTTATGTTAATGGCGTTCGTCAAACTGTAACTGGCACTGCTGATAGTGGTGCTGCTTACGCAATAAATTCAGCGGCACTACATAACATCGGCGCACAAACATCCTCAAGTCAATACTTTGACGGTTATTTAGCTGAAATTAATTTTGTTGACGGTCAAGCACTTGCTCCGACTGCGTTTGGTGAATCAAATGCCGACACTGGTGTTTGGGAGCCGAAGGAGTTTGCTGGGACGTATGGTCCGTTAGTTGAACAAACAAGAACCTGGAGCAATGATTTGTCAGCCACTAGCCTGGCTAACGCAACTAAAATGTTTGACTGGACTTATGGTTACGGTTCATATTCAGGCACATGCACTTGGACAACAACTAATTCGGCTTATTCGGGTTTGTCAGGCCGTGTTTACTTAGCAAATAATACAACAGTTACT
>PYIJ01367321.1_pt1 | contig 10137 bp, 11 predicted proteins | sample 3578051 | NCBI WGS metagenome assembly PYIJ01 (sample SAMN08408021, study PRJNA431606) | Marine metagenome isolate SA_KN192-05_S13_5m, whole genome shotgun... | biome: marine; feature: oceanic pelagic zone; material: water; isolation source: surface water sample, 0.2-0.8 um fraction ... | reverse complement strand
CAGGTACATTGACGATCACGAGCCACTACTGAGGTGCCCGTTATGGGAGCTTCTCTTGTCACCGCCGCTGCGTTAATTGCCCTGGCCGGCGCCCTGTTTCATGGTGTGGTCGGCGGAAAAATCTATATGGGCCACATCAAAGCCAGTGAGCTCATGCCGTTGACCCAGTCCCTGAGCCTGGTGTCTTGGCAGATGTTCACCGTTTTTCTGATGGTGAGTGGCGCGACCCTGCTTTGTGTGGCGACGAAGCCCGACCTTGCATTGATCGCTTACCCGGTACTGGTTGGCAATGCGTTGGGTGCGGCGCTCTTTTTGTTGCTGGGTGTTATGGGTCACGCCAGAATTTTAAAGTTGCCGGGCATGTATCTGATGGGCTTGACTGCACTGCTGGGTTGGTTGGGAATCGCGTGATCATGGCCAGACTTCTTCAGAAAGTAGCAAGGCATTGAAGCTCAGGTGCAAGAATTAATGAACTATATCTCACGGAGAATAAGTCGATGATTATTGTGGTGGCCGCGCTGGAATTTGCCAGCCAATCGGATCGAGATGAAGCGGTGGCGCTCGTCGCGGATGTACAGCGATTGACCCGTGAAGAGGAGCCGGGCTGTCGCGATTACTGTTTTGCACCTGACCCGGCTGTTCCCACCCGTATGCAGGTGTATGAATTATGGGAGGACAGCGACAGCCTAGCGGCGCACTTTGAGCATCCTTACTACGAGCAAATGGCGAGCTTGCTCCGCGGTGTGGGGTTTGTAAGCAGCACCAATCAGGCCTATCTCATCGAACGGGGCGAACCAGTCTATACCGAGGATGGTGGCAAAAAGACGGCGTTTTTTCAGGACTGACGGCGCCGCCTGCGTTTTTAGTGGTGACCAAAAGCGCCTTGGGTATTCCAAGGTGGTTGGCTTATCAAGCAGTGCAGGGGTCAGCGTGTTGCTGGCAAGACATCACAGCCCACGGTCATTCTTTCAACATCGCTTTGCAACGCCTCGGTGCCGTGCCAGAGATAAGAGGGGAAAATAGCCAGTGCACCCTCCTCCGGTTGCAACCAGTACTCGGGGCCGAGCGGCTTTCTCGCACGAAACCCCGGCTCACCAAATTTAATCCAACCCTGTTTGCCACCTGCGCTGACTACATCAGGTACGGTTAAATAGAAGGCACTACTGAGCCAACCGTGAGAGTGGTAATGATTTTTGTGGAACCCCTTGTTTCTCAACAGCACAGACCAGGAATCGGATAATGCGATCTGCCCAGTCTGCCGGCGGGCGAGCGGGTGCTCCTTGCTAGGGGGCATTCCTTCAGTGAAGGATTGGATAGCGTTTGTGAGCGCCACCTTTAACGCGTCGATAATGGGTTCGTCCCGACTGAACAGGTCATCAAGCGTTTGGGTGCCATGCTGGAGCGATTGTCCTACGGGATGATGCCGCGTGATGTGAAGTGACATCAGATGATTGCGCGCCGCCTGAAGGAATGCGGTGAGACTGTCATAGCCTTCAGGGGTCTCGATGTGCCGTATGCCCACGTACTTCTCGTAATCCACGATCTGGTTGTATTCTTCCAGGCGCTCTGCGTAGCGCAGTGCCGTGGCGTAGGTGGCCCAAGTGTCTTGTCCGCATGCTTCTGATGAGATGAGCGGCTGCAAACAGTCAACGGCCTCCTCATAATCAGCGTCGGCTGCCATGATGGCGGTAGCCAGCTCGAGCGTATTACGTGGCAGGTCTTGCAGCAGCCGGTGCGCTTCTCGAGCCGCGATCACTGCCTCATCAAACTCGCCCATTTCACGAAAAATGTGGCTGCGCTCACAGGCCAAATAGGCGCGAGTCTGTTCTTCGTCGATCGGTACGGCAGCCAATACCTGCAGTGCCTGCTCGCCCTGCTGTCCCAGCAGTAATTTACGGGCATAGGCGATGGCCAGTGGGCCCGCGGCCGGGTGTTGATCCAGTGCCTCAGCGTAGGAGTGCAAGTACTCAGGATGTGCCAGGGTGCTCAGGTAACCGTTGAACCAGTCATGTAGCTCTGGGTTTAGTGGGTCCAGCCGCAGCGCCTCACGGTATGCGTTAACGGCCTCGGATTCCTCGCCAGATAATGCGAGAGCACTGGCCAGGTTGGTTCGCACTTCAGGTGCGGTGGGTGCAGATGCCACTGCGCGTTTCAGCGTGCGACTGGCCTCTTCTGGGCGCCCTGACACCTTTTGAATCACACCAAGTCCATTGAGCGCAGCGGCGTTTTCGGGCTCATGGGCCAGAGCTCTCTCGAAATGTAACGTGGCCGCACGAGTCTGGCCGCTCCGTTGCAGTGACTGTGCAAGACCAATGTGGGCATTGGTGTGTTGGGGCAGTTCCTCAAGGATGCTGGTGTAAAGGGTGGTGGCCTCTTCAAGCCTAGATAGAGCGAGTAGGGAGCGACCTTTGTTGACTCTCGCGGGTAAGTGCGAAGGCGCTGCCTCGATGGCGCGGTTGTAGCACGCCATTGCGTCCTGTTCGCGACCCATCTGCCGGTAGAGATTGCCGAGGTTGGTGACCACGGCTGGTGCAGGATGTAGATCAATCGATTGTTTGAAAGCGACCTCGGCGCCGGCCAGGTCTAGCTGCCCCTTGCGTGCCAGAGCAATCAATTGCCAAACATCGGCGTCCGTTGCTGACTGGTTGAGCAGGGGTGTGAGCAATGCTTCGGCATCGGCGTGTTGGTTGCCTTGAATCAAGCCGATTGCCTGATGCAGCTGTTCCGCGGTTGCCATTTAGTGGCCTCTTATCAGCACGAATCCACGCTTAAAACCTGACCCAGATGGTCTCACAGGGCGTACTCCACTGCATAATGCGCCTTCCGGCACGCAGGCCTTTCAAACTGCCGCCAGGCCCTGTCGGCTGAGATAGAAAAATATGAAACCTGTCGCCCAATACCCCATGCTGATCGCAACGCTGGGCATCATGCTCTTTTCCATGATGGATGCTGTGATGAAGGGGCAGGCGCTGGCGATGGGTACCTACAACGCGATGTTTTGGCGCATGGCCATGGGGGCGTTGATCGTCGCGGTGCTGTATCTGCCTACGCGCCCCGTGCCAGCTTCGGGGCGAAAGCTGAAAATCCACCTGATTCGGGCCGCACTGACGGCGGTCATGGCTTATTTGTTCTTTTTCGGCCTGACGCGCATCCCATTAGCACAAGCGATCGGCCTGTCATTTATTGCCCCCATCATCACGCTGTTTCTGGCGGTGCCCATTTTGGGTGAGCGCATCGGTGCCAACGCCAAGCTCGCGGCGGTGCTGGGCTTTGGCGGTGTCATGGTAGTTGTTGGTGGTGAGCTGCTGGCGGTCGACGAGGGCAGCGATGCGGTGGGTATGGTCGCGGTACTGCTTTCGGCGGTCATGTACGCCTTCAACTTAGTGCTACAGCGGATGCAGGCACTGGTTGCCAGGCCGCTGGAGATTGCCTTTTATCAAAACACCATCGTGTTCCTGATGCTTTTAGTTGGCGTGCCATTTGCCGTCTCATGGCCGGAGAGTTCCTTTCAGTGGGGCGGCGCGGCGGTGGCGGCAGGTCTCGCGGTGGGCTCGCTGATGCTGATGTCACTGGCGTACCGGCAGGCGGAGGCGCAGCGGCTGGTCGTAATCGAATACACTGCGTTTATTTGGGCGGCGATATTGGGGTGGTGGTTTTTCGCCGAGCCCGTCACAGCGCGCACCCTTTTGGGCACAGGCTTGATTGTGCTGGGCTGCTTAGTTAGCGCCCGGGGCGGCAGTCGCTAGGCAGAGTATGCGTGACGGGGGCCCGCTGCGACGACAGCTAAGATCACATCGCGCTTTGCTTGGCTGCAATAAAGTCACTGTGTGGTAAGTACAGCAGGTCTGCGACTTTACGTATCACGTGCTCCTCGTACTGGCTCAGTGCGTTATCCGCCATCGCCACCCGCCACATCATGGCCAGCAAATTACGCTTCTGCTCAGCCGATGCCAACTCATTTAAGGTGCGGGTGAACTCAAAAAGGCAGGTGGCAGCGTCCGCCTGTTCAACCGCGGCCTCGGTGATGGTGGAGACTTCGTCAGCGCTGAGACTGAACTGCTCTGTGAGCTGCGTTGTGACTGTCTCTTGTTCTATCACCTCGACTGCAAAATCGGCTCGCGCCACCTCAAACATGAGGGCTGCGCAGGCGAGCTCCAGCGCACGGTGTTCGACTCCATTTGTCGCTGTGTCTTGCTTCCCAAGCAGATCCTTGAGTTTTTTGAGCAGCATATAAGGTGTTGTCAGAATCTACTGGAAGACAGATTGTGTGTTGTTGCGTCGAATGGCTGAGGCGGTGAATAAAGCAACAATCAAGACAATACATTCTCCAGTAATTTCATCGGGCGTCCAGGCGCCGCCATGGGTGGTAGCGGATAAAACGCGACCGGGGATGACCAGCCCTACTAACAGACCGCCTGATACCACCAGGGCAGCGTGGTTTCGGATAGCCCCCAGCGCCAAAAGTCCACCGGCGCCAGTAAAAAATGCCCCCGAGTCGCCAATTTGGGTGCTACGGCCGGTGCCGTCCAGCAGGCTGGCACCGAGTATTTCCGCTGCGGTAGCCGGTTGCAGCCACCAGATAATGCCAACGAGCAAAAGCCCTAGGCCGGACAGGGTTGTTAGGATTCTAAGTAAGGTCAGCATCAGATTGTCCTCGCAGTTTGCAAAGAGATGTGTCATACCGCCGATACCGCTTTGACGCTGTGACATACTGTCCAAACTGTGGCGGTAAATCCAGCTCTAATCGGATGGCGTTGCTAAAGAGAGGTCGTTCCCGTTAGGCGCATATCGACTATCAGTGGGAGTCTCTCGCTGAGCTTCTGATTGCTGTATCCGCTCAATGCACTGGCCACGCAGATTTTCGTCAAGACGCTCACGGGCAAGACCATCACTGTTAATGTGGTGCTTTTGGACAGCATCGAAAACGTTAAAGCCAAGGTTCAGGATAAATAGGGGATCCCGCCCGACCAGTAGAAACTAATTTTTGTGGAGAAGGTGTTGGAGGGTGGCCGAACCCTCTCTGACCACCACATTCAGAAGGAGGCCACTCTTCACGTCGTTTTAAGGGACCGGCCTGATGTCCCCGTACCCACGTTGCCCGCACAGGCGGTAACCGCGCTATTTCTTGGGCTGCTCGCGATCAGTTGACGGGCGAGGGCGCGGCGAGATGGCTAAGGCTCCACTATCGACCCAGCTTGTCCCGCAAGCTGTAGAACAACATCCCTGCCACGAGGCCAGGCCAGCGCAACAGCGTGCCGCCGGGAAAGCCGTGCGTTGGTACCGACGCCATGAGGTCAAAACCGCTGGTGTCGCCGTTTATCGCCTCTGCGAGCAAATGGCCCGCCATGGTCGCGGTGGGAACCCCATGACCCGAGAAGCCTTGGGCGTACCACAGGTGCTCACCCATGCGCCCAAAGTCCGGCATGCGATTCATCGTGATACCCACGGCACCACCCCAGCCATACTCCACGTCGATATCCTCGAGCTCCGGATAGATCTTGAGCATATGGGGTCGTACGAAGGCTTTGATGTCGCGCGGGAAGTGACTCGAGTAGTTCTCTCCGCCACCGAATAGCATCCGGCCGTCCTCAGAAAGCTTCCAGTAGTTGATGACGAATAGTGTGTCCGACATCGACAGGTTGTCGCGATTGATCCTTGGCAACAGCTGAGAAGGCAGAGGTTCGGTGGCGATCACGAAATTATTGATGGGCATGATGTTGCCGGCGAGCCGCGGCATGAGCTTGCCTAGGTAAGCATTACATCCAAGTACCACGTGTTGAGCCTTTACATAGCCCTGCGCAGTTTTGACCTCTCCAGACTGGCCGTCAGGTGCTGGCTGCGCACGACTGTGCTCGTAGATTCTGGCCCCCGCCTCGGCTGCGGCCCGCGCCAGCCCCACAGCGTATTTCAAAGGGTGGAGATGTCGGCAACCGTCATCCAATAAAGCGCCATAGAAGCCTTGGGCGCTGGTGAGCTCTGCTACCGCCTCGGGCGCTAGGTAAGAGAGCTGCTGGTAACCGTACTGAGATTCGAGATGCTCGAGCTCCTCCTGCAACTCTTCAGCGTGGCTAAGCTTGGCTGCCAAGTGCAGGTTTCCCGAACCCAACTCGCAGTCAATCTGATACTCGTTGATCAGCTCGCAGACTTTTTGCACCGCATCGAGTCCTAGTTGCCAGAGGCCCTTGGCGGTCTCCATCCCGACCCATTTTTCGATGCTGGCTTGATCCGCCCGTTGGCCGGTACCGACATGCCCACCATTGCGGCCTGAGGCACCCCAGCCAACGCGCTCGGCTTCCAAAAGCACCACGTCATAGCCCTTTTTCTTTAGATGTAAAGCCGTGGAAAGCCCGGTATAGCCGCCGCCAATCACGCACACATCGGCAGTTTCCTCGTCTTGTAAAGACGGGAACGCGGGCAGAAGCGGCGCTGTGGCGGCGTACCAGCTATCGGGGTATTTCCCTGCTGTATGGCCGGCGAATCGATCATTCATGGTTGGCATTATGCCGCTTGCTGGTATCGAGGCGCCATCCGATACTGTGCGCTTGTTGAGCTGCCCGCGGGGCGTCATGAGTGAGCCAAGCCATAAAACGGCATCCAATCAAGCAGGTGCTTACAGTCCCGAAGGCGCGAATGACGCGTCACAGGTGCCTTCTGCTGATATGGCCACTATTGAGGCATGGCTGAAAGAGCACAAAATCTCCGAGGTGGAATGTCTCGTTCCTGATATGACGGGCAATGCCCGTGGCAAATTTATTCCGGCGCACCAATTCACTGCGAACCGGGAAATCAAGCTGCCCGAATCCATCATGGTGCAAACCGTGACCGGTGAGTACACCGATGACCATTGGGATTTCGTTGAGCCAACCGATACTGACATGTTGCTCAGACCCGACGCCTCTACCCTGAGACTGGTGCCCTGGGGCCGTGAACCAACCGGGCAGGTCATTGCTGATTGCTACAAGGCCGATGGGCACCCGCATCCGCTGTCGACCCGCAACGTGCTGCGTTATGTGCTGGGGCTCTATGAAGAGGCCGGTCTCAAGCCGGTGGTGGCGCCCGAGGTGGAGTTTTATCTGGTCAATAAAAACACCGACCCCGACTATGAGCTGATGCCGCCCAAGGGCCGTTCAGGTCGCCGCGAGGTCGCACGTCTTTCCTACAGCATCGATGCCGTTGCAGAGTTTGAGGATTTCGTGGAGGACATGTACGACTTTGCAGACCAGCAGCAGCTGGATGTCGATACGTTGATTCATGAGAACGGCGCCGCCCAGTTGGAGATCAACTTCAATCACGGCGACCCGCTGGCGATGGCGGACCAGGTCTTTGTCTTCAAGCGCACGGTTCGCGAGACCGCGCAACGATACAACATGTACGCGACGTTTATGGCGAAGCCCATGCAACGCGAGCCGGGTTCGGCGATGCACATTCATCAGAGTGTGATAGACCTTGAGACGGGCAAAAATATCTTTGCCACCGACGACGGTCAGCCAAGCCAGGCGATGATGGAGTTCATGGGTGGTCTGCAGCGGTACACGCCTGAGCTCATCAGCCTCTATGCGCCCAACGTGAACTCATACCGTCGCCTTGCGCCCGATATCTCGGCACCGATCAACTTGAGTTGGGGCTTTGATAATCGCACCACCGCATTCCGGGTGCCCAATTCTGATCCCGCGAATCTACGGATCGAAAATCGTTTCCCGGGTGTGGATGCTAATCCTTATCTGGCGATCACGGCGACGCTGGCCAGTGGTCTTTTGGGCATGCGGCAGCATTTGCAACCCACTGAACCGCATCAGGGTACTGCCAACGAGGACAGTGTCGGTGTTGCGCGGACGTTGGAAGAGGGCGTGCGAAAGCTGAACAACACCCCCGAGCTGCAGGCCATGATCGGCGAGCTCTTTATGCGCGCATACGCTGCAGTGAAGCTCGATGAGTTCGAAGAGTTCAACCGCGTGATCAGCTCTTGGGAGCGCGAGCACCTGCTCCTTCAGGTATAACGCGGTGTCAGCAAGACTGCCCCGATTGTTTTTCGGTCATTGCGTGTGACGGATTCGAGCGTCAGTTATCAGATTTTTCGCGCGGTGAAATATCTCACCTATGCTCTGCTGTCATTGAATATCTTCTTATTTCTCGCGGAAGAAATCGGAAGCGCGCGATTTGCCATCGCGAGCGGCGAAGATGTGGTGATGGGGGTGCAACTCTTCTCCGCCACCTTGGACACCCTTGCCTGGGTCATCTTGTTATTCCTATTTGAGCTTGAAACGGCAGTCATCCCCGACGACCGCTTAAAGGGCCTTCTGCGGTTTGGTATCCATGGTATGCGCATGCTGTGTACCGCGGCGATCGTGATGGCGTTTCTAGGCTACTTTGGGGAGTGGCTTACGTTGTTGCCTAGTGAGCTCTTGGTAGGAGAGGCCTGCACGCGGGTCAGTGAGGGCTGGTCCTACATGGTCAAGCTCGACGATTTTGTGTCACTCACAGCCGAGAACTGTGGCCAGTTTGGTGCTGATACCCGGCTTGTTACCGGCCTCGACGGGGTGATCGCCTCGCCCGCGGGATTGCTTGAAGGTCAGCGACTAGCGTTCGTGGACGTCATTAATTCTGCTGCGTGGATTCTGGTGGTGATCTTGTTAGAGATCGAAGTGAGACTACTGACCCGATGGGGAGGGGGCTCCCGATCGATGGTGCGTCTCGCCAACAGTCTCAAGGTCGTGCTGTACACCACGCTGGTGGTGGCTGCGATTTACTGGGGCTTCAAGGGCGATCTCCTGGACTTCTGGGACGCTGCGCTCTGGCTATTCGCCTTCGTCTTTATCGAACTCAACGTCTTCGAGTGGCAGGAGGAAATTCGCGACCAAACCGAAAGTGCGGCTCAAGGGCCCGTCTGACTCAGAGTTCGTCGCCGAAATCGAGGTCGTAATCGCCGACCTCTTCTCGCAGTCTCAGCATCTCTAGGCGCTCCTCAGCCCGTCGACGTTTCGCCGCTTTCAGTGCTTTTTCGGTGACCGCCTCGGCAAAGTCCAGTGACTCAAAGTCCTCGTACGCCAGTTCGCCCAGACCCGGCTCAAAAAACTCCTCGGCCGGTTCCTCTGTTACCGCAGTGGTATCTCTCTCACCCATAAACCACCTCCCGATGATCCTGAACAAAAGACCAGCGACGGCCGCTGGTTCGCGCCATCAGAGCGCAGTGTCATGTAGGTCACAAGAAATTTTTTGGTCTGAAGGGGTATATCGCACATAACAAATTAAGCTAATTGCTGTGCTCTTTTTGGATGTACAAAGAAAAGTTCCCCCTGCCGATTTTGATCTGATAACGCGGCGCCGCAATCGGGGCGCTCGCGCCGGCCGGTGCCTATCCGCATTGGCGCGCGCAGGTGGTTGGTTGATGCAACAGCCGGTGGATTATCGGCGAGAAGGCGGCGTTGAGAGGGTGAGCGTCAGCTCAATTGCGCAGCAATAGTCTCGACAATCTGGTCAGGCGTTGCGTCATCGCAGTCGATCACGATTTCACCGTAACGCTCGTAGAGAGGCACGCGCTCCTCGTAAAGGTCATGAAGGGTCTGTTCGCCGTCGGCGGCTATTCCGCGTTGGGGTGCGAGGGACACGCGGTACTCAATCGTGTCGAATTGCGCGCGCAGGTATACCACGGTGGAGGCAGCGCTGAGTCGCGCCATGATGGATTCGCTGTACACCACTGAGCCGCCGGTGGAGATGACCGAAGGGAAAAGGGGCATCTTGGTCAATACCTGCTCCTCGACCGCTCTGAAAGTCGCGTTGCCTTTGCTATCCATGATTTCTTGCAGTGACAGCCCTTCCTGCGCCTCGATCAGGCCATCCGCATCGACCAGCTCGAGATCAAGCCGCGCGGCCAAGGCGGTGCCGATGGTGCTCTTACCGCTACCCGGCATGCCAATCAATGAAATGATCTTATCAGCGGCCACAGTGATCAGGGTTCCTTTTCAAAATCTAGTCACGCCACGTTTACACGCGTTTAGCGTACCCGATACCCAATGCAATTTATTGATAGAAAGCGCGAGCTTCGAGCAACGCTATTCGTACGTGAGGGGTTGCGTGACCGATTACCGCTGCAACGAGGTGCCGTCGAAGTGGGAGGTCCTGTTTTGGGGTAAAAGAGCT
>PYIJ01235213.1_pt1 | contig 10143 bp, 7 predicted proteins | sample 3578051 | NCBI WGS metagenome assembly PYIJ01 (sample SAMN08408021, study PRJNA431606) | Marine metagenome isolate SA_KN192-05_S13_5m, whole genome shotgun... | biome: marine; feature: oceanic pelagic zone; material: water; isolation source: surface water sample, 0.2-0.8 um fraction ... | reverse complement strand
TGATCAGCATTCAATGCGCTTAAGTGAACAAATTTAGCTACATTGTTTTCCCTGGACTTGTTTACTAAGTTTTTTACAAAATTAAAATGGACATCCTCAAAAGTTGATTTCCGTGATTCATTCAATATTCCAACTGTATTAATTACTACATCAGTATCTTTTAAATATTTGGTATATGAACTAACATTTGAAGCATCGTATAAGAAGACATCCACGTTTTTCAAGACTTTAACATGTTTGCATTCCTCTATATTACGGGATAGCACTCTAATTTCTTTAAAGTTTTCTGAGAGTTTATATACAAGTTCAGAGGCTATAAATCCTGAACCACCAAAGATAGTAAGGACTTTGTCTTTCATTATTTTATGCAATGAGGTTTTATTTCCCAATTATTTTCATTGATGAAAATTTGTACATAACATGGTCCACCGTCATTATTTCTAGTATGTCCAGCTGCACCAGGATTCACTATCCAAGGTGTGCTACTTTGATCACATACTTGATTGTGTGTATGTCCATAAATAATTAATTTAGAATCTGGATATGCAGCTCTCAAATCCTCATGAGATGGGTGATGACCAAATCTATCTCCATGTTCGACAGTGACAGTTTCACTATTTATGGAAAACTGCTCTACTTTATTTAATTTAGATATAATTTTTTTATCCTCTTCATCAGAAAACCTTTCTGGGAGATCATTATTTCCAGCTACTGCTACAACTTTTTTAGAGTAAGTCTTCAGTTTCCTTATAATGTCTGTGCTCATGATATCCCCCGCATGTACGATCATATCTGAGTTTTGTAAATAAGGAATTATTTGCTCGTCTATGACTCCATGAGTATCAGAGATGACTGTGATTTTTTTAACTGTATGCATTGATTAGAAGATAGTACATCCATATATCTTAACATCATCGTCTTGAACACCTAAAACTAATCTTCCTAAGTATTCTCCAGGAACAGATTCACTAACCTGTTTAAAGACTACTGTTACGTAACTATCTCTTTTTAAACAACCTAAGGCCTCAAAATCAGGAGACAATTTAGCGAGTATCGGGCTGTTAGCCCAATCGAAAAAGCTCCTGTAATGAGCTCATTGAGTGAGATACCAATTCGGCAGCCGTATTATTGCGCTGGTTGCCCACACAACAGCAGTACTAAAGTTTCTGATGGTGAAATTGTTGGTATGGGTATTGGTTGCCACTCAATATCTGGTTTTATTAACCCTGATACCATTACCAATTTTACGCAGATGGGTGGTGAGGGAGCATTTTGGATAGGTCGAGCACCATTTTCAGAGCGCTCGCACTCTTTTCAGAACATGGGAGATGGAACATACGCCCATTCTGGGTACTTGGGTGTAAGAGCTGCAGTTGCTGCAGGAGTGAATATTACATTCAAAATGTTAGTTAATGATGCTGTGGCGATGACTGGCGGACAAAGTGCACAAGGAGGATCGACACCTTTGTCGATGAGTGAACAACTATTAGCGGAAGGAGTGGAAAAAGTTGTGATTGTCTCTGATCAGCCAGATGAAATTCGTTTGAATGGTTCATGGCCTGCTAGTGTAGATTTCTTTCACAGGGATAAAATACTAAGAGTTCAGGATGATTTATCTCAAATTAAAGGGGTCACTGCACTATTACATGTACAAACCTGCGCTACTGAACTTCGACGTCGCCGAAAGCGCAAAACTATAGCATCGCGGGCGGAGCGTATTTATATTAATGCAGCCGTCTGCGAAGGTTGCGGTGATTGTGCACAAAGTTCAAATTGCGTTGCACTTAAGCCTAAATTTGATGGTGAAGCAGATAAACGAGTAATTGATCATACAGTTTGTAATGATGATTATTCGTGTTTAGACGGTTTCTGTCCAAGTTTTGTAGCAGTAGTTCCAAAACCAGGAAATGATAGACAAGAAATTGAACTACCAGAATGCAATAAACTTCCAGATCCGGTTATTGTAGATAAAGAAATTACAAATATATATTTAGCAGGGATTGGGGGTACAGGGGTTTCTACGCTGTCCGCAGTGTTAGTAATGGCTGCGCGTCTTGATGACATATGCGCACAAGCGGTGAGTCAAACGGGACTGTCCCAAAAAAATGGTGCTGTTACTAGTCAAATAAGGATTACAAGATCTGAAGATCTAAGCTTACGTATGTCCCGAATTCCAGACGGTGAGGCAGACTTGTTATTAGCATGTGATGCAGTTGTCGGAGTAGCTGATAATTCTTTAAAAGTTCTGAATAAGCATAAATCGCAGGTAATAATGAATATTGATATCGATCCCGTTGGCGTGGTTGGTTTCGGAAATGGCAAAACCATCTCAGAAAAAACGATATTTTCAAGATTGAATAAATTCTTAGATATTAAAAACTGCACAACTTACAATATTCAGCAAATTAGTGAGAGTTTGATGGGAAATAAGATCACTGCGAATGTTATGATGCTGGGTATTGCATTACAGAAGGGCATGATACCTATTTCCGTCAGATCAGTAGAAAAGGCATTAATCTTAAACGGAACATCGGTTAAAGAAAATTTAAAAGCCGTACAGTGGGGAAGATGGCTGGCATATGATCCGCAATATGTTTTAAACGTATCAGGATTTGGTAAAAATCGCTTTACCGAGTATAGCCCGGAAGATGCTGAATTAGACCACCTAATACCCATCTTTTCAGAAAAGTTAACTTCCTATCAAAATAAAAATTATGCAGAAAGTTACCAGAAAATTATGGGTGCTTTTAAGGCTCAATTTGGCGACACGACCATCTCTCAAAAAACTGCGAAGGCATTATTTAGGGGAATGGCCATTAAAGATGAATACGAAGTTGCACGCCTTATGCTTTCTACAACTTTTGAGGAAAGTCTGATCTCAAAATTTGGTACGGCTCGACCATCTGGCTATTATTTAGCACCTCCTTTTTTAAGTTTTTTGAAAGATGGGAATGGGCTACCCAGAAAAATCCGATTTGGACCATGGATGCGTTTTATATTTTTGGCGCTGACCAAATTGAAAGGTTTGCGTGAAACTAGTTTTGATCCATTTTCTTACAGCCAAGAGAGGAAGTTAGAAGTAAAATTTAAAAACTTACTAATTTCAAAGCTCTCAGATCCAAAAAAACTTAAAGAGAGCCCAGAAACCTTTGAGGCCCAATTGGATAGTGCTCTTAAAGTAAAAGGATACGGTCACATTAAGCGTGAATCTCTTAAAGCCGCAATTTTAGCACTTCAATAATTTGTTCTCACGTCGAGCTATTCTGCTGCCTCAGCATAGTTGGACATAGGTGGGCAGATACAAATAAGATTACGATCGCCGTGGGCGTTATCTACTCGGTTAACTGGTGGCCAATATTTATCGACGCGGAATGCACCAGGAGGAAAACATCCTTGGTCTCTTGAATATGGGCGGTTCCAGTCACCAACCAAATCCTCAACAGTGTGTGGAGCGTTTTTCAAAGGATTATTCTCTCGATCCATTTTATTATGCTCTATTTGTCGTATTTCCTCTCGTATTGCGAGCATTGCATCGCAAAATCTGTCCAGCTCTGCTTTTGTTTCAGACTCAGTTGGTTCCACCATAAGGGTCCCTGCTACAGGCCAACTCATAGTTGGAGCGTGAAAGCCACAATCAATTAATCGTTTTGCTATATCTTCAACGGAAATATCTGCTGTTTCTGCGAAGGGTCGAACATCTAAAATACATTCGTGCGCAACCTTACCAAATTCACCTCTATATAGAACATCAAAATTACCTTCCAAACGTTTGGCAATGTAGTTTGCGTTCAAAATAGCGACTTTTGTTGCTTGAGTAAGTCCTTCTCCACCCATCATAAGGCAATATGCCCAACTGATAGGAAGTAATGAAGGGGAACCGAATGGCGCAGCAGAAACTGGTCCAGTACTGCCTTTAAATTGTAGATTATTAGGAAGGTGTGGCTTTAGATGTTTTTTTACTCCAATTGGACCCATTCCAGGACCACCACCACCATGCGGTATACAAAAAGTCTTGTGCAAATTTAAATGGCTTACATCACCACCTATGTCTCCAGGCTTAGATAAACCAACCATGGCATTCATGTTAGCACCGTCAATGTAGACTTGCCCGCCATAGGAGTGGGTTATATCGCAAACAGCATGTACAGTCTTTTCAAACACCCCATGTGTCGATGGATAAGTAATCATGCACCCCGCAAGTTCTTTTCTATAGTACTCTGCTTTCGACTTGAAGTCGTCAATATCGATATCTCCGTTATCTGCAGAATTCACCGGCACTACTTTCCATCCAACCATTTGTGCGCTGGCTGGGTTGGTGCCATGTGCTGATGTGGGGATAAGACAAACATTTCGATGGCCATCTCCACGGGAGTGATGATAGTCAGCAATGGTCAATAGACCCGCGTACTCTCCTTGAGCTCCAGAGTTGGGTTGCATTGAAATGGCATCATAACCAGTTATTGTGCACAGTTTGTCAGAAAGATCATTTATTATTTCCTCGTAACCTTTTGCTTGTTCTTTGGGGGCAAAAGGATGTAGCAAGGAAAACTCTCTCCAGCTTACGGGCATCATCTCTGCCGCCGAATTTAGTTTCATTGTACATGAGCCAAGAGGGATCATAGCACGATCGAGTGCTAAATCTCTATCAGACAGACGTCTCATATAGCGCATCATTTCTGTCTCGGCCCGGTTCATATGGAATACATCGTGCTCTAAATATGTGCTTTTACGTAATAGGCTGTTTGGTATTCTATAGCTTGGCTCTAAATCGTCGTCTTTCATAGTTAAGCCGAAGGCTTTCCAGACAGCCTCCGTGGTGTCTCGTCTAGTCGTTTCGTCATAAGATATAGCGATTTTATTTTTGCCTATTGCGCGCAAATTTATTCCCTCTTTTACAGCCGCGCTCATCACACCTTTTTGGAACAAACCTACATCAACGGTTATTGTATCGAAGAAAGCATCTGGTTCTACTTCAAAACCAGCTTTTTCAAGACCTTTTGCAAGCCTTACAGTCTTTCTATGAATACGCTGAGCAATTGCTTTAAGGCCTTCCGGTCCATGGAAAACCGCATAAAATGATGCCATAACAGCGAGCAGTGCTTGCGCTGTGCATACATTCGATGTTGCTTTTTCTCGCCTAATATGCTGCTCACGGGTTTGGAGAGCTAATCGATACGCCTTGTTTCCATGAGCATCAATGGAAATGCCAACAATCCTTCCTGGCATAGACCTTTTATAACTATCTTTTGTTGCCATATAAGCTGCATGAGGACCACCGTACCCAACAGGCACTCCAAACCTTTGAGTTGAGCCCACTGCTATATCTGCACCCATAGCTCCTGGTTCTTTAAGACATGTCAGCGCTAATGGGTCTGCTGAAACCACACCTATCGCCTTAGCTTCATGTAGTTTTTCTATTTCGTTCGTTAAATCACGTATACTCCCATTTGTTCCAGGATACTGGAAAATAGCCCCAAATACTTTATGAGCATCGAGATTGTCGACATTATCAATTATCAAAGAGATACCTAATGGCCTTGCACGAGTCTTCAAAACAGAAATATTCTGTGGGTGGCAGTTCTCATCTACAAAGAATGTTGTATTTTTTGAGCGGGAAATACGTTGAGCCATTGTCATGGCTTCAGCGCAGGCAGTGGCTTCATCCAAAAGGGAAGCATTTGCGATTTCTAATCCAGTCAGATCAGAAATCATGGTTTGAAAATTAAGTAGTGCTTCTAAACGGCCTTGGCTTATCTCTGGCTGATAGGGTGTGTAAGCGGTGTACCAGGCTGGGTTTTCAAGTATGTTTCTTTGAATAACTGGTGGGGTTACTGTTCCATAATACCCTTGACCTATCAGACTTGTGAGAATTTTATTCTTTGAAGAGGTAATTCGCATATGTCTTAAAAGCTCTCTCTCGGACATCGGTTTACCAAAGTTCAGTGGTTCTTTTTGACGAATGCTTTCTGGGACTGTTTCATTTATGAGTTGATCAATAGATCCGACCTCTAAAACTTTGAACATTTCCTCCATCTCCGATGGAGATGGGCCTATGTGCCTGCGATTTGCAAAATCATAAGGAAGATAATTTGTTGGTGTAAAAGGCATTACGGAACTCCCAAAAATTAATTAAGTATTTTTATAAATACCACCTGGTTAGCCAATAAGTTTGGTATAAGCTGCTTCATCCATATATTCATTGATCTGTTCAGAATTATCCGGCTTAATTTTGAAAAACCAAGCGTCTCCCATGGGATCATCATTTACTTTGCTTGGTTCATCCACCAGCATCTCGTTGATTTCAACAATTTCCCCATCAAGAGGGGAAAGGATATCAGAAGCTGCTTTCACGCTCTCGATTACAACAATTTCATCGTCTTTTGATACTGTTGTCCCTTCTTCAGGCAACTCTATGAATACGATATCGCCTAGCTGAGAGCTGGCATGTTCAGTTATACCTACCACTATCAACTCGCCTTCTACTTTTAACCATTCGTGTTCTTCTGTAAATTTCATAGGTGTCTCCAAAAATTAATTTTTTTTAAAGTTTTTCTTAACGAAAGGTAACGAAGTTACTTCTATTTCTAGCAACTTCCCTCGAACTTGTGCACTCACTCTGCTACCTAGATGTGAGAACTCACTCTTTATATACCCCACTGCAATCGGATGTTTTTGTGTGGGGCTGAATAACCCTGATGTTATCCGTCCTATAGGAACAGATAAGGTGCCGTTGTCAAAAAGCTGGGTATCTGTTCTTATCGGGGCTTTCCCAAGAGGCACAAATCCCGCTAATTTATATTCAGAACCATTTTCTATTTCGGATAATATTATATTAGCTCCAGGAAAGCTTTCTTCCTTTTGCCCCTCGCTTAATCTTGATTTATGCATGGCCCATTTTAACCCAGCAGCAACTGGGGAGGTTTTAGTGTCAATATCCTGCCCATACAGACACAGTCCGGCTTCTAGTCGCAAAGAGTCTCGCGCACCCAGTCCGACAAGTTCTACAGATTTGTGTTTTAATAAAGTTTCGGTGACATTTTCTGCAGCTTTGTTTGGAATTGAAATTTCAAAACCATCCTCACCAGTATATCCTGATCTCGATACCCAACATTCTGCTCCTGCGATCGGTATTGTGGATACGTCCATGAATTGCATATTAGAAATCTTTGGATAATGCTCTGAAAGCACCTGCTCGGAAGCTGGTCCTTGCAAAGCAATTAAGGCTCTATTTTCCAAGTTTTTTACACTGACCCCGAGCGGTTCTAAGTGTTCACGGAGGTGTTTAATATCGTCTTCTTTCCTAGAGGCGTTGACGACCATGTAAATGTGGTCACCTCGATTAGAAAACATAAAATCATCAAGTATTCCGCCGGTACTGTTTGTGAAAAATCCATATCTTTGGCGATCAACTTGTAATGTTTTCACCTCCATTGGGATCAAGGTTTCCAGTGCATCCGCTACTTGATTGAAGTCATTACCTCGTAAAACTATCTGTCCCATATGGCTTACATCGAAAAGTCCAGCTTGGCTTCGAGTGTGAAGATGTTCGCTCATAATACCGTTTTCATATTGAAGTGGCATATCGTAACCAGCAAAAGCCGTCATCCGTGCATTATTATTTTGGTGCAATTTATTTAGGGGCGTATGCAAGAGCTTATCAGACATCAACTTTCCTACACTACTAGCCAGTTTTATAAAAAGTCTGGCATCAATGGACTACGGCGTAAGCCGTAATATGATGCCCCTTTCTGTCCCTTTGCCTGAGATCGTTATCCCTTCGGCGGATGCTAACGCATCTCTCTCCAGATTTTATAAAACAGTGGTCCATTTGCCTGAGAGTTTCCGGGGCGGTTGCTCCTTCGGCACTGATTATCCAGTTCTCCCACCATTTCAATAAACGATAGACACCAGTGAAGTTCTTTTCAAGGCAAATGTCATTTGACAGTACCAAATTTTTTATGCACATCAAAAATATGAATAATCAATTTTTCTTTGGCTATGGTAGTTTGGTAAATACTTCGTCTCATGATTTTCATGATATATCTAACGCACGTTTAGTTGGATGGCGCAGAATATGGCAACGAACAAATTTGCGAGATTTCTCATTTTTGAGTGTTCATAGATCTGATAATTTTAGCATAGATGGCGTTATTGCAATTGTACCTGACGGTAACTGGACAAAGCTAGATAAACGAGAGGCTGGCTATGACCGAATTGTTGGATCAGAAATGATTGAACACACATCCTCAAAGCCTGATAGTATTTCTTTTTATCGGATACCAGATTACAAATTGTCTAGTGTTAAAAAATGTCCGATTTTATTAAGTTATCTTGACGTGGTCTTGATGGGATTTTTACAAAGGTTTGGAAAACAGGGGTTTTCAAATTTTTTTGAAACAACTGATGGATGGGATTGTGGTGTGTTCAATGATAGAAGCAACCCTAGGTACCCTCGTGCCCAAAAATACGAAAACGATTTTTATTCTTCTGTAGATAATGCGCTTGTCACTAAAAAAATTGAGTTATTTACATAACTAGATAGCAGTTTTTATGCTCTCATCTAGGTATATCTCGCGCAATCTTTGAGTCATGGGCCCAGGGGATCCATCTGAAATATTTTGGCCGTCAATATTAATAACAGGCGTAACAAAAGATGAGGCTGACGTTATAAAAGCTTCGTCTGCGTCTATTGCCTCACTGATTGAGAAGTTTCTTTCTTCTAACTCCATTTGTGCTTCCTTAGCAAAACGTAATACAGAAGTACGTGTTATCCCGTGTAAAATGGCAAAAGACTTAGCGCGCGTTATTATTTTGCCATTTTTGATTATATATGCATTATTCGAAGTTCCCTCTGTAACGTAACCATCTTCGACCATCCAAGCATCATCTGCATGTACTTTTTTAGCCATCATTTTCCCAAGTGACGGATAAAGAAGCTGGGTTGTCTTGATATCACGGCGCCCCCATCTAAGATCTTCAATTGATATAACTTTAATACCTGATGTAGCCTCAGGACTATCTATTAGATTTTCTTTTTTTTGGCTGAACATAACTACAGTTTGAGGCGTTGTTTTGGGGTCAGGAAAAATAAAATCTCTATCGCCTGCTGATCCACGCGTTATTTGCAAGTATATTAGGCCGTGGTCGATGTTGTTTTTATCAATCAGCGTTCTGTGCGCGGACAACAAAGCTTCTTTCGTAACAGGAGTTGACATGTCCAGCTCTGATAGTGATCTTTCAAGTCTCGAAAAGTGCCCTGCAAAATCAATAAGTTTTTTGTTAAGTACTGAAGTTACCTCGTAAACGCCATCTGACATTAAGAAGCCTCGGTCGAATATTGATATTTTCGCCGTATTTTCTGGAATAAAGCTTCCATTTAAATAAACGGTTCTCATGAGTTTAAACTCCTTATTTATTTCATGATTTAGTGTTATTATTTTAATGGCGCAATTATAATGAGGTTCAGTTTTATTATTTTTATTGAGACCATATCAAAAGAGTAAAAAAATATTTAGAAAATAATTGGATATAGAGCAAATAAATCTGCTTTTTAAAAAACATTTTCTTTTATTATTTTATCGCTTAAAGAAATCAAAAGCGCATTATTTGCTATTATTTACTTAAATCTTGGAGAGTTGCTTGAGACATTATTTAGACTTCGAAAAACCTTTGGCTGAGATAGAAGGGAAAGCAGAGGAGCTTAGAGCTCTAGCCCGCCAGAATGATGAGATGGACGTTGACGCCGAGGCGGAGGCCTTAGACAAAAAAGCTGAAACGATGCTTAAAGATCTTTACCAGAATCTCTCACCTTGGAGAAAGTGTCAGGTTGCACGTCACCCTGAGAGACCTCACTGTATAGAATACATAAATGAACTTTTCTTGGAGTTTACTCCACTAGCAGGTGATAGAAATTTTGCGGATGATCACGCAGTTGTTGGCGGGATAGCTCGATTTAATGATACCCCGGTAATGGTTATTGGAAACGAGAAGGGTAATGACACTAAGACGCGAATTGAAAGAAATTTTGGCATGGCGCGTCCCGAAGGTTACAGAAAAGCAATACGTTTGATGAGCCTAGCAGATAAGTTTGGGTTGCCAGTGATAACCTTGGTTGACACCCCAGGAGCCTATCCAGGAAAGGGG
>PYIJ01425142.1_pt1 | contig 10155 bp, 13 predicted proteins | sample 3578051 | NCBI WGS metagenome assembly PYIJ01 (sample SAMN08408021, study PRJNA431606) | Marine metagenome isolate SA_KN192-05_S13_5m, whole genome shotgun... | biome: marine; feature: oceanic pelagic zone; material: water; isolation source: surface water sample, 0.2-0.8 um fraction ... | reverse complement strand
CCTTGCAGAAACTAATTTAGACATTCTGCGTCGTCAAGAAATCTCGAAGGCTGCCATTGCTGAGCAGTTTTCTGAAGATATCGGAACCATAGCCACAACCCGTGCGGCTGCTCAAAGTGCTTTAGCTCAAGGTGCACAGCGTATTGCTGGTCAACTTCAACTTGGTGATCAAAATATTATGGGCAATTTGACGCTAAACAAAGCCAAAACCGAAAGTGAATTATCTCGTATCCGTGCAAACACTAGTGCAACAAAAGAATTAAGGTCTAATGCCGTTAATATTGCCTTAGCTGGGCAAAGGTATTTCGCATGATCTCTACTCAAGCACCTGATACTAATACTGTTGGGTCTTGGTTAGATACTCTAGGTAAAACCCAAAAAGACGCGTTCTTGCACTATGTGAAGAACAGCACGAGTGATATTGAAAGTTATTTATATGCTCGTTTTTTGCGTCCTGGGTATAGCGGGTCAATCGCCGATCTCACAGCGTGGCTACAAGAAAAATACCCCAAGCAAGATTTACGAAAAGTTTTGCTTATTGAAATTGATAACTTAAAAATAGATATAGATAACGTGCGGCAAATGACCCTTACAGGGATGTTAGATCACGCCACAGCTGCGACAAAAATTAGCGTTTTACAAAAAGAATTACGATCCCATATTCAAGCAGTAAGGCAACTCACTGACGGTATTGACCGCCGTGGTCTTTTACTTGCCGGTGCAGATCGTTGCTTACGTGAACTCGTAAATAGCTTTGAAGATTCACCAACAATGTCTGATTTAATCGATGAAGCTTCTATCGTTGTTTGGTCAACTATTGAACGAGAAGAAAGATCGTGACAGACCGAGAACGAATTATTCAATTTATTGAGGACACTGAGTATGACCGTGAGTGTTTGCCGCACTACGGTTTGATCCCTGATTGGTTTATTCGGTATAACGAACTCAGGGATCTTATTATTTCATACTTAGACCGTCTCGAGGAGTCCGAGGATATTAACCAACGAGCATTTGAAGATGCCCATAAAACTGTCGTTGACACCAAGAGCTAACTCTATTGTGTCGTCTTCTTCGACGTACTCTCCTCCAAAAGGAAGAATACAAGCGGGTTGTGTCGAGACAGGATTACCGACGCAGTCGGTCCACCAAATAAGATCGTCGTTTGTTGAACCACTAAAAAGCGCTTCAGTGCACTGACGTGTGATTCGAGTAAATTTTTTATCAAGAGTGTAAGCGCCTAAGTGGTAAAGAAGATGAGGTCGTTGTGTGGCAGTATCTACCGCCATATACTTCCAATGAAAAAACACTAGCCATTCGTCACCAATATCAATAGGTGCGGTTGAGTTGAAAGTAGGTGATACCCCTACGACTTTTTTAAGACTTTCGGAATCAATCTCTATGTCGGGTTCGCCTGGAGTCTTGATTGAAATCGGTACGGTCGAATACAAAAGTCGGAGCTTGCCACTTTCGCTAAAGAAACACCAGTTTTTTTCAGCTTTACCAGGTTCGAGATTGTCGCCTACAGGAGGGTAAATACAGTCATTTACTTCCCCAAATTCATCTATGTGACCTACGCATATTTTTGGTTGATTTATCATTATGTGCTTTGAACTATCCCATTTTGATGCGTACGAGCTTGTTACAAACTGAAGGTAAAGCTCGTTATCAGGTGCTCTAAAAAGCCTGGCGTCTTCGTAACTAAGCTTGTGAGGTTTATTTCTAATTTTTTTTGCTTCTGATATTGTATTTTCTGAAGTAAGTTCACCTATGTAAATTTCTGTTGGCGTGTTGTTATAGTAAAAATATTTTTTGTCGTGTCTAAAAACAAAAGGTTCGGGTTGACTTCTAAACGAAATAAGTCTGTGACCTTGATGATTTATTAAACAAGGACTGAAATTGGCTACAGATTTTTCAGGAAGACCCCAGTAAATACGAGAAAATTTACCTCCAATATCGTCTGCTTGTTGGTAAACGGTTGGATATCCCCTCTTACTGCGGATATTTACTGGAAGTTGAGTGTATTTGAGTGTGGTTTGGTATCGAATTTGTTGTTGTGACATTAGGCCAGCTCCATAGCTTTAGTAAAACCTTCGGCGATCTTATCCCACCTGTAGGAGGGGTTCTGAGTGACTTGGTAGCAGTTAGCCCCTACTTCATTACGATAATCTTCGTCTTCGTAAAGCAATTGAATTAATACAGCTGCGTGTTTGTAATTAATAATTCCTCTTTCTACACCTAGATCTTTGTCTGTAACCCAGGCGGCTACATCAATAAGAAGACCTTTATTTTTCCAGATATCTTTGCATGAAGTATGTGCTGGAACAATTTGAGGTTTTTTACACATCGCATGTTCAAAAGGCACAAGACCCCAACCTTCACCATTTGCTGTATTTATACCTATATCCACTGCGTTGTAAATAAGGTTGAGCTGTTCATCGGGTGGAGCCGCAATGTAATTTATACCGGGTGTCACAACTAATTTTGCAGTTGGATCTGCTCCTCTGCGTCGCATTTCGGTTTCGAATAATTCTGTGACCGCCCAACCAAGGTCCTTTTCACCCATATTTAGGTATAAAAGAACGTCTTCTTTATCCTTGGCAAACTCAGCAAAAGCTTTTATTGTTTGATCAATTAATTTTCTTGGTTGGTTTCTATTGCCGTTAAAGACAATAAATTTATCTAGAGGAAGACCAAGTCGTTTTCTAGCTATTTCTGTATCTATTACATGAAACTTACCTTGGTCTAAACCATGTGGTATGACACCCAGTTTTTTCGGTTTGACACCATGGGACATTAAACGTTGAGCTTGCTCAGGTGTAAATGTAATAGCAAAATCCCAATGCTCGATATATCTCAACATCGGCATTGGGTACCACTCAGAGTCAGTAGGAAAGTAAGCAATAAATTTAAATTTAAATTGATCTTTAAGAAGATGAACCCGTTCCCATACCTGGTTAACTATCCAGAGATCGTTTAAACAAATAATGTAATCAGGGCGCTCTATTTCAACAATTTGTTGAATTCTACCTATACCGAATCGATCTTGTGGATTATGTGCGCTTGCTGGATAAATTTTGAAAGGATAATCATGAGGATCTCCTTGGTAGTTAATACCAAAAGAAATTATTTCATGCTCTTTGCTGAGGTGGTCTAAAACGCTATGAGTTACACGGGCAAAACCAGTATTAGAACAAGCATCTCCGTACCAAAGAATCTTCGACATACGGGTTTAGAATTTCGATATCAGTATACAAACACTAATCAATAATGCCCAGCAGAGAAACATTTGCATATCGACGTGCACTAAAACTTAGAGCACAGAAGGCTGTTGAAGACACTGACTCTACGATAGATAGTGTATTTGCTAGAGCGCATGATGACTTTCTAACTTTTTGTACAATTATGGATAAAGCTCCGGCTCACCATATGCTGGAGTGGCATAAGCACCTGATTACTGGTAACAGCAATAGATATCTTCTTGATATTGCGGGTCCTAATTTAGACATTTTGGCCCCCCGTGGTAGCGCAAAATCCACGGTGCTAAACATGTTTACTGCCTGGATTATCGGGAGGCACACAAGTAAAGGAATGCCTTTACAGATTATTTACTGTTCTTACAACATCGCAACGGCAATACCAAAAAGTCGAATTATTAAACAAATTATTGACTCAACTTCTTTTAAAAAAATTTTTCCGAAGGTAAGACTTAAGTCAGGTATGCAGAGTGATATTGGTTGGTCCGTAGACTTTGATTACGCTGGCATCGACCGTGTTGGCGATGAAGAATTTACGTTACGTGCTGCAGGTTTGCGAGGAAGTATTACGTCTAAACGTGCTCATTTGGTAATCGTTGACGACCCTATTAAGTCAAGCGCAGATATCAAAAACCCTGCAATTAGAGATGAAATGAATAATAACTGGTCTTCAGTTATCGCTCCGATTGTGTTTGAAGGAGGTCGTTCTATTTGCTTAGGAACTCGATTTCATCCGCTTGACATCCACAAAACAATGTTTTCGCCAACAAAAGGTTGGAAACAAGTTTCTCAAGAAGCGCTTACATATGACGCTGACGGTGAAGCAGTTAGTTACTGGCCCGAGCAATGGTCAGTCCAATACTTACAGCAACAAAAAGAACTCGACCCGGTCGCTTTTGCGTTTCAATACCAGCAGCAACCGGTAATGACATCGGATCTAATACTTTCGCCAGACTTAATTGTTAAAGGAGAGGTTGAAACTGAATTTGACTCGCTAGCAGTAGGTATTGATTTATCAGCCAGTAAAAACGAAACGTCTGACTATACCGCTTTTGTTTTAGGAGGTCGTCTTAAGGATAAGTTCTACATCATTGACGCACACCAAGTGCGTTCTATAGGAAATCTCGAAAAAATTGATCTTTTATGCGATATGCTGGTCGAGTGGGGAATCTTGGAGCTACAAGGCGACCAATATTTTCCCACTTACTCAACTGTCACACTTGTTGTCGAGGCTGTTGCGTACCAAGCTTCCCTTGCTGCTGACTTAAAACGAGTGCTGTTAAACGAAAGAGGCTTAGGAAACTTACATATTCACGAGGTCAAGGGTTTCCGTGGCGATAAAGTTGCTCGTTTTCGAGGAACCTTAGGTCTCTTAGAAAACAAAAAGGTGATTTTTAATAAGTATCGTAGGTTCGATGCCTTGACTGATCAGTTAATTAATGTCGGTGCAACGTCTCATGATGACCTCTTAGATGCTTACACTTGGCTCATGACGTTTCTTCAACGTCGCGGAAACTTCTCTGTTGAGTACTAATGGAATCTATTTACATTGCAGTCACAGCCCATAACCCATTAAACCGTGTAGATACGATTTTAAAAGTTTTAAGGGGGTACGAATCTCTAAATCTTGAAAAAGAAATTGATATTTTTATTGATTACGAGCATCGCTTAGACCTAGATGATTTTTCTTTAATCGTTGCTTCGCACACTGACTTTAAACGAGTTGGTTTTGTTGTTGCTGGTCGGGAATACACGGGTTATAACCTTTGTTGGGCGCATAAGCCCACTTTTATTAGAAGAGTTAGAGATAAAGCACATAATTTTTACATGTACTCAGAAAATGATATGTTGTTTACTAGTAAGCACTTTGCTTACTGGCATCGCTACAAAGACGAACTTAAAGCAGAAAATTTAGAACCTGGGTTCTGCCGTGTGGAGCGCATTGGCGATAAGTTAATTCCTTTTGATAATTATCGGAAGTGGAAACTGGGTGGCGTTACAGAAAATGTATGGGGCGACATACCGTTTAAGTCACAGTTTATTCCAAAACCTTTTTCACCAGATATTTTTGGTTTTACAACCTTGGGCAATCCTTACGCAGGAATGATGATTCTTGATCAAGACGATGCAGACAAGTATATCGAAAGCTGGAGCTGTAATCCGATCCACAGTCACATTAAAACGGGCAAACGAAACTGGCCTATTGCTGATCGTGCCTCAATGGGTCTTGCGTTTGAAGATTTGAAACCTTGGCAGGAGCATCGTCGTGTTGTACCCGTAACTCGCGATGGTAATTCTGTGGTGATACCTAACTACGCTCTTATAGAACATTCAGATAAAAAATATTCTTCAGCATTAGTGAAAAATCAAAGTATTATTGACACAAAGACCATGTTCGTATACTGACATGATTTTATCTGTCAACAACTCTGACAGGGTTGAACATCCCTCACACTACAACCAGGGAGATATAGAGTGCATTGATGCGATGTTGGCTGCAGGAGGCACAGATGCAGTCAAAAATTTTTGTCATCTTTCATGTTTTAAATATCTCTGGCGGTTTCAGCACAAAAATGGTTTTGAGGATTTAAAAAAAGCAGAGTGGTATTTGAAAAAACTTATTGAGCTAAGTAAGTTAGACTGACAAAAAGATTTAGAGAATGGACATCCGCGCTTTTGGCTCTGTATACGGGCAGCAAGCTGGTCTGCCTTATGCGAGTGGATTCCACTGGGCTCCTGCAGACGGTGAAAAAACATTTACTACATGTCGGGCTTTATATACAGAAGCTAAATCGACACCTGGAACCGACAATGTGTATATCGGTTTTAATGATGGAGCTACTGATTTAATTCAAATTGAAAATTTACAAGGTAATGAACTGCTTCCCTTTGGCGCAGTTACACTTAGTGGAGGCTCTGTCCAAGGCGTAATTGTTCTTTATTAATGGATAGTTTTACTGGTTACGCTGACTTTTTTTCTGATCGTTACAATCGATCTTTAGATGCTGCTGGTCAACAAAGGCAGCGTGAAGACGAAGCTTCTCGTCGTTTTCGGGGTCAAGTTCAGGCTGACTTAGATCAAGCTGACGAAGGACCAGTTCCTCCCACAATGCCGGACGACGGAAATCGTCCAGAGTTCGATACTGGCGTGGATGAAATGGCAGACGAAAACGTTGAAAAAACTAAAAATTATCTTTTAGAACAAGCCAAAAAACGTATCTACGGAGTAGCAGGTATGGAAGAGTAGGTTAGCATATTGCTATTGATAAAGTGGTGACGTGTTAATTGATTGCTTTCCATATTTCAACGAGAAAGAGCTTTTAGAACTACGCATCGAAACGCTTTACGATCATGTAGATGGTTTCTTGATTACAGATGCGAATCGTACGCACCGGGGCGAGCCTAAAGACTTTAGCTGCGTTAATACTCTCAGAGAGCTTGGTATCCCAGAAGAAAAAGTCCAAGTTCTCCATGTTGAACTGCCTTCGATCGAGGAGGCACCAGATCCTTGGATTAGAGAGCGGGGGCAACGAGACGCTATAAGTGTTGGTCTTTTTCAATTACCAGAAGATACTTTTTTTATCTGCTCCGACTGCGATGAGATTGCAAACCCAGCCAAACTGAATGAAATTAAAAAAACTGTTTTAGAGCAGCCAGATAAAGTAGTGCGCTTAAGTATGTCCATGCACTACGGCAGGGCTGACAAACAGCTCGAGTCGCCCACAGGGGAGAAGTTTGATTGGCGATGCGGAACCGCTAGCACAGTAAAACAACTAAAAAATTTTGGAACATTGTCTTCCTTACGTTCAAGCACAAATAATTTTTACGTAGGTAATCGGGACGCAGGTTGGCACCTAAGTTGGATGGGCAATGCAGATAAACGCCGCCGTAAACTTGAATCTATTGCTGAGTACTATATCTGGGACAAACCTGAGGTACAGAAGCTTTGTGATGAATTTGAAGCTGTGGAAGGAAAGACAGATATGCTCGGACGTCAAGATCATTTAATTACTTCGTATCCAGTGGATAAACTTCCTGAGGCTGCCCTTAGAATAGAAAGAGTTAAAAATTATCTTCTTCCCGATGGCTGACAATAAAATGCCTCCGGAGCTTCTGGCTAAGTTCAAAGCTGATCGCGAGGAAAAAAAGGCTCCCAGCGGGGACGACGTTAAAATGGGAAAACAGAAACGTGCTAAAGAAAAAGCTCGTTCTTACAAGGAAAAGAAGTAATCGATTAAATGGCAGCCTCTACTGAAGTCCGCAACAAATTCGAGGAGATCTTAGAGGCTGCTCGAACTCAAGGGCGGCAAAATCAAGCTGCAACGATGGTGGTTTTAAGCCACCTTCAGCAGATGACTCTTTTAATGATCAAAAAGGGTCTTTCGTTTTTCTGCGATCAAGACAGCTTTAAAAGTCGAACCCGTTTTCTCCATGACGTTATTGAGTTAAACAGACTCGATATTCGTTTTCCTGCGATAATTCGCAATTTTTTGATTGACGGATGTGGTCTTTTTTACTTCCGACCAGATCAGAAATTAAAATACCAAATTTATTTTTTCAATAAAAATCAGTATCGTGTTTTTCACGACGTAAACGGACAAATAGAGGAAGTGGTAATTATTTATGATTACAAAGTTAAAAATGCAACATTAGGTCTTCCGAGTGATGTATACGGGCAAAATAAACGTTACGTACGTTTATCTATTACTGCTGAAACTATCCAAGAAACTGAGTCAGATTCAGAGCTTAGCTTCGAAATCGAACCAGGAGCAGGGATTTCAGGAACAAAAAGTAGGCCAAACTCATTGGGTTTTGTGCCCGCAGTTGAGTGTTTGAATAAACCAAACGCAAGTGGTACTGAAGGAGAAGGAGATTTTGATCCGTTTATGGAGCAGATTGTCCTACATAACGACATGATTACCAATATTGCTAAAAATATCGAGTTTTTTGGTAACCCGACTCTAATTTCTAGCCGTCCTCGATCTGACCTGGTCGAGGCTGGTGATGCTGGAAGCACTTTTAGACCAACAATAAGCTCACAGAGTGGATTTGCTGGTAGAGACACTCCCTCCACGCGTGTGAGCGAGCCTTTTGGCTCGGCCATGGGCGGAGGACTTCGAGTTCCTCGCATTATCGCCAACGTCGAGCCGTCTGATCGTGTGGGCTATATGACGCCTGACCCGATTAGCGGTGACATGAATCGCTATGCACTTTTGCTTAGGGAGGAAATCCGTACTGCCCTCGGTGGTGTCGACGAAATCTCAATTTCAGCTGGTGCTACTGCCACTGAAATCAAGGGTTTAATGGGTCGGGCGCAGGCCACGGCCCTTAGGAAAAATAAAAGCTTCCTGACCTATGGTTTTTGTCGTCTGTTGGAGATGATGCTTTATCATCAAGAAACAGTTTTCCGTGAATCGTTTATTGCGGTCAGCGGGTTAAAAGAACCGAATCAACCTAAAGAACAAACTGAAGAATCAATAGAAAAATATCAAAAGGCACTCAGTCGTTTTGATATGAAGCTCGATGAAGAAATTAAAAAAGCACTAGAAAAAAATAAAGTTCCTCGCGGTGTCGTTGGTCTTCCGGAAGACGGTGACCGCAGTGTTTCATATCGTTTTCTGGGCGATGTGTATGAGGACACGGCTTTTGATTTACAGCAAAAATCAATTGTCGTCCGAAACATGCAAGAGGTAGGTGTTAACAGTGTTGAGGCTATTAAATACCTCTTCCCTGATAAGACTGAATCAGAGCGTGCTGAAATGTTGAAAGGCTTTCCATTCAGAATGGTTGGTCAAACACAGTCGGCAATGCAGCAATTCCTGGTATTATTAAATCAGATGTTGCAGTCTCCGCATCCTCTTGCGCCTGATCAACCTTTAGCGGCTGATCCTAGACTGAATATCACACCGCTCCTTTACAGGACGTTTGATCACCTTGCGGAAGAACTAACTTACTCGGGTAGCTATGAGCCAGCAGATCCAAGCTTCGACCCCGAGCCCGGTCTCCCCGGCGGCAGCCCCGGCGGTATCCAACGACCAGGGCTCGACAACCGCCTACCCGCAATGGGTAGCCCAAGGAGCTACCCCAGCGGTAGCTTCGGTTCCTACAGCCCAACAGCCACAGCAGGTGGCACCGGGTTTGGACCCTTCTATCAGCAACCTGTCCAACCCGTCAACGTCGCAATTCTCCCCGAACAACCCGTGGGAAGCAGCGATGGGTTCTCTGGAGCGGGTGATCAGCAACCTGCCTTCGCAGTCCCTCAGCCAGGCAGCACCGTCACAACAGATCCAGGCTCCGCAACAGGTTACAACACCGCTGAGTCAGCCTTCGCAGGCCCAGCCTTGGGCCTACCAGGAGCAGCAGGTTCAGCAGACCTTGCCTACCAACGCCTCACAGACCCAGACTTCCTCGCAGGATTCTACGGTCAGCAACAACGAACTAAGCGCGGCAAGCGTAGAAGTCGTTAATCAATTTGGTCTGGAAGCTCCTGGCATTCTGAATGCTTATGCGTGTCAATTAGAGGACATGCTTCTTGAGCAGGCTGCAAAGACTGACGCTGTATCTCAGCGTGCAGGTGGTATGGAGCAAATCCTTACTAATCCTGACTATCTGGCCGATTACACCGACCGTTTCTTTACCGAAGTGGTCCCCGTGGACATCGACGGTGACTATCCTGCACAAGCTCCTCAGCAGTATCAGCAGAACTACGACATGCCTGCTCCTCCGGCGGCTACCGCTGGTCAGCAACAAGCTGCTCAGCCTCAGCAGCAGTGGGATGCTTTTGGCGATGCCATGACTCGATCTCCTGAGCATGCCTGGCGTATGCTTGCAAACATGAGTCCTGACGCTCTTCGTTCTAAATTGCTCTTTATGGAGCCTTCCTGATAAATCTCGAAGAGAT
>PYIJ01343033.1_pt1 | contig 10159 bp, 8 predicted proteins | sample 3578051 | NCBI WGS metagenome assembly PYIJ01 (sample SAMN08408021, study PRJNA431606) | Marine metagenome isolate SA_KN192-05_S13_5m, whole genome shotgun... | biome: marine; feature: oceanic pelagic zone; material: water; isolation source: surface water sample, 0.2-0.8 um fraction ... | reverse complement strand
GGTAACATTCTGGTCAATGCCATGTGTGTCGGCCTTGCGCGCACAGACAAGATTTTCTATGCCGCCGCCACCGGCGTCGGGTCGCCGGTCGTCTATGTCGGCTCGAAAACCGGGCGCGATGGCATTCATGGCGCAACAATGGCATCTGCCGAATTTGACGATTCCTCGGACGAGAAAAGGCCGACCGTACAGGTGGGTGACCCGTTCACCGAAAAACTGCTTTTGGAGGCGTGTCAGGAACTGATGGGCTCGGACGCGATTATCGGCATTCAGGATATGGGCGCGGCGGGGCTCACCTCGTCTTCTGTCGAAATGGCCGATAAGGGCAATGTCGGCATTCGTCTTGACCTCGACAAAGTGCCGTGCCGCGAAACGCTTATGACCGGTTACGAAATGCTGCTGTCGGAAAGCCAAGAACGCATGTTGATGGTTTTGCAACCGGGGCGCGAAGACGAAGCGGCCGAAATTTTTCACCGCTGGGGACTTGATTTCGCCGTTGTCGGTGAATTGACCGACACCAACCGCATGGTAGTCGTGCATGAGGGCGAGATAATTGCCGATATGCCGTTAAAACCCCTTGCCGATGGCGCGCCTGAATATGATCGCCCCCATACGCCCACACCAGCCCTACCCGCGCTCGACAGCCAAACCCTCTCGCACCCGATTGATTTGGGCGAAAGCCTCTTGCGGCTGATGGGCGGTTCCGAATTGGCGTCGCGGCGCTGGATATGGGAGCAGTATGACTCAATGGTTATGGGCGACACACTCGTCGGCCCCGGCGGAGACGCCGCGCTGGTTCGCGTTCACGGCACCGATAAGGCCCTCGCTCTGACCACCGACGTTACCCCGCGCTATTGTCTGGCAGATCCAGTGGCCGGTGGCCGGCAGGCTGTGGCCGAAGCCTATCGCAATATAAGTGCCACCGGTGCGACGCCGCTTGCCATTACCAATTGCCTGAATTTCGGCAATCCGGAACGGCCCGAGATTATGGGGCAATTTGTTGGCTGTCTGGAAGGCATGGGCGCCGCGTGCCGCGCGCTCGATTTTCCCGTCGTTTCCGGCAATGTCTCGCTTTACAACGAAACCAATGGGCACGGCATTATGCCGACACCGGCGATTGGCGGTGTGGGTGTTCTGGATGATCTGAGCAAAGCTGTCGGCAGTGCGTTCACGGAAGCCGGATTGCTGGTTTATGTCATCGGCGAAACACACGGGGCTTTGGGATGCTCGCTCTATGCCCGCGACGTGCTGAAAATCAACACAAATGCCGCGCCGCCGCCGGTCGACCTTGAGCGTGAGCAGCTACATGGCACATTCGTGCGCGCGCAAATTTCCGGAGGCTCCGCAAATTGCGTACATGATGTTTCCGATGGTGGTCTTTTGTGCGCGCTGGCCGAAATGTGTTTACCTCAAAAAATCGGCTGCTCGGTTGATATCGAAGGCGACCACGGCTTCTGGTTCGGTGAAGACCAGGGTCGTTACCTTGTCTGCCTTACACCGGACTCAAAAGCGGACTTTGAAAAGGCCGCCGCTGACGCGGGCGTCCGCCTTACACAAATTGGCACGACTGGCGGCTCGGAATTGACAATTGCGGGTGCCAGGACCATATCATTGGAAGAGATTGCAACCGCCTACGAAAACTGGTTCCCGAACCTGATGGGCAGGCTATAGAAGGAAAACCCAATGCCGATGACCGCCGGCCAGCTAGAACAAATGATCCGAACGGCATTGCCCGATGCAAAAGTCGATATCACCGACCTGCGCGGCGACGGCGACCATTATGCCGCACATGTGGTGTCAAAGGCTTTTGTCGGCAAAACCCGTGTGCAACAGCACCAAATGGTTTACGATGCACTGGGTAGCGGCATGGGCGATGCGCTGCACGCTCTGGCCCTGCAAACTTCCGTTCCCGATGACGCCTGAAGGAGGCCGCTATGAGCGAAATTGACAGTCTTATCAAATCCGAAATCGACAGCGCCAATATTGTGCTGTTCATGAAAGGTACGCCGGTTTTTCCCCAATGCGGGTTTTCCGGACAGGTGGTTCAGATTTTGTCGCATATCGGCGCACCGTTCAAAGGCGTGAACGTGCTTGAAGATGACATTTTGCGCGAAGGGATTAAAACCTTTTCGAACTGGCCGACCATTCCCCAACTATACGTCAACGGCGCGTTTGTTGGCGGCTGCGACATTATTCGCGAAATGTTTGAAGAGGGCGAATTGCGCCCGTTCCTTGCCGAACAGGGTATTGAACTCGACTAAACCAAAAATCTAATTGCGCGAATAAAATTCGACCACGAGATTCGGTTCCATCTGAACAGAATATGGCACGTCGGCCAGCTGTGGAACAGCCGTCAGACGCGCGGTTAGCTTGTTGTGATCAACGTCAATATATTCAGGCACATCGCGCTCGGCATTCTGGATAGCCTCCAGAACAATGTTGAGCGTGCGTGATTTTTCTCGGATTTCCACCACATCGCCGACTTTCAGGCGGCGGCTGGGAATGTTGCACCGGCGACCATTAACCATAACATGGCCGTGGTTCACGAACTGGCGAGCGGCAAAAACGGTGGTGACGAATTTGGCACGGTAAACCAACGCATCCAGGCGCGATTCCAGGAGGCCGACCAGATTCTCGCTGGTGTCGCCCTTGACGCGCACAGCTTCGGCATAAATACCGCGAAACTGCTTCTCGGTAATATTACCATAATGGCCTTTGAGCTTTTGTTTGGCGCGCAATTGCAGGCCGAAATCAGACAGCTTGCCTCGGCGACGTTGCCCGTGCTGGCCGGGGCCGTAATCGCGGCGATTAACGGGGCTTTTCGGGCGTCCCCAGATATTTTCTCCGATCCGGCGATCGATTTTATACTTCGTCGATATGCGCTTGCTCATGCGGCGCGATCCTCAAATATTTTTGCAAACAAAAAAGCGAGAACGGTTCTCGCAGATTGGCGCAATATAAGCACAATCGGTGTGTTGTCAAAGGGTATTTGGGGAGGTGTTTGAAGGTATTTGCGTCCTAAGCCCCATCATCGCCCGGGGGCATCTCATCTGCCACACCGGGGTCGGGTTCGCCCTTGGAAATGGCCGCAACACGAGGCTTGATGATGCGGTCGTCAGCTCCGCGTGGCCAGCGCAAAAGCGCGTTAATGACGCCGCGAAACGTGCGAACATCCTGCTCGGTCAGGCTTGCGCGATGGAACATATTGCGCAAATTGCGCGCCATGGCAGGTTTTTTTTCAGGCGGCGCCAGAAAACCGGCGGCATCCAGTGCTGCCTCGAAATGCGAGAACATGCCATGCAGTTCGGCGCGGTTGGCGGGCCGCGTATCAGGCACCGGCAATTGCGCCGACGGCGTGGCATCTGCCGTTTGAAACCACTCATAACCAATGAGCAACACGGCCTGCGCCAAATTGAGCGACGAAAAATCAGGGTTCAAGGGCACACGGCAAATGGCGTCGGCAAGCGAAATATCTTCATTGTCGAGCCCGGTGCGCTCGGGCCCGAACAGCACACCGCTCTTGGTTCCCGTCTCAGTGGCTTGGGTGCGCATTTGTTGCCCCAAATGCACCGGTGTCATTACAGGCTTCACCATATCACGTAAACGCGCCGTGGTCGCCACCACAAAACCCAAATCCGCGGTTGCCGCTGCGACTGTGTCAAACATGGCGCGATTGTCGATCAGGTTTTGTGCACCGGCGGCGGCTTTCCGTGCACGCTCTGCCTGCCAGTCTGGGCGAGGGCGCACAAGGCGCAAATCCGTCAGGCCAAAATTCAACATAGCGCGGGCGACTGTGCCGATATTCTCGCCCAGCTGCGCGCCTACAAGAATGATTGCAGGAGATTGAATTTTGGTCATATTTTCTTTCATGCTCCATCAATAATTCAAAGATAGGCTTTGAGCAAATCGCTGGAAATGGTATTGTGCAACCAGCAAAAAGGGCACTCATCATGACAAAAATCAAGGTAGAAAATCCCATCGTCGAACTCGACGGTGACGAAATGACTCGCATCATCTGGCAGATGATCAAAGACAAGCTGATTACCCCCTATCTTGATATTGACCTCAAATATTACGACCTCGGCATGGAGAGCCGCGACGAGACGGAAGACCAGATAACCGTGGATGCGGCCAATGCCATTCTCGCGATTGGAGTAGGTGTCAAATGCGCGACCATCACGCCGGATGAAGCGAGGGTCGAAGAGTTCAATCTGAAGCGCATGTACCGTTCGCCCAACGGCACCATCCGGAATATTCTGGGTGGCACGGTTTTTCGCCAGCCCATCATCTGTTCGAATGTGCCGCGGCTGGTGCCCGGCTGGACCGACCCGATTGTTATCGGGCGTCACGCCTTTGGCGACCAGTATCGCGCGACGGACTTCGTTGTTCCCGGCAAGGGCAAACTTACCATGCGTTGGGAAGCCGAAGATGGTAGCGAAACCAAAGACTTCGAGGTTTTCGACTTTCCCGGTGGCGGGGTTGCCATGAGTATGTACAATCTTGACCAGAGTATTCGCGACTTTGCCCGCGCCTGCATGCTCTATGCGCTCGACCTGAAATGGCCGCTCTATCTGTCGACCAAAAACACAATTATGAAAGCCTATGACGGCCGCTTCAAAGACCTGTTTCAGGAGGTTTTCAACACTGAATTCAAAGACCAGTTCGAGGTCCACGGCATTGATTACGAGCACCGCCTGATCGACGATATGGTGGCTGCGGCGCTGAAATGGTCGGGCAAGTTTGTATGGGCCTGCAAAAACTATGACGGTGATGTGCAATCCGACACTGTGGCGCAAGGATTTGGTTCGCTGGGGCTGATGACATCGGTTCTGCTGACGCCAGATGGCAAAACAATTGAAGCCGAGGCCGCACACGGCACGGTGACCCGCCATTATCGGGCGCACCAGCGCGGCGAAGAAACCTCGACCAACTCAATCGCGTCGATATTTGCATGGACCCGAGGGCTTTCCAAGCGGGCGGAAATTGACGGCAATGACAAGCTGAAAAACTTTGCCACCACACTGGAAAAGGTTTGCGTATCGACAGTTGAGCGCGGCTCCATGACGAAAGACCTCGCTTTACTAGTAGGCACACAACAGGACTGGCTCAGCACCGAAGGCTTTCTGGACAAAGTAAACGAAAATCTGGAAGCTGCGCTTTCGGAACAATAGGATCCCGGTTTTTAGTTTTTCGGAAGCAATCTCAGGCGCAAAGTTTAAGCCGAAATTTTACCGGCAATCGCTTCGAGCGCAGCGCTGGCCGCGCTAGTGTCATTGCCGCCGGCCTGGGCCATGTCAGGTCGCCCACCGCCACCACTGCCGCCCAATAAATCGGCACCGACTTTTACCAGCTCAACCGCATCGAACCGATCGGTCAGGTCGGACGTTACCCCCACGGCGAGACCGGCCTTGGTCCCGTCAATGCCAACAAAAGCCACCACTCCGCTGCCGATTTGCTTTTTGCCTTCGTCAACAAGCCCACGTAATTGCTTGGCGGGCAAGCCGTCAATCGCGCGCGACATGAATTTGATGCCCGATAGTTCGCGCACGCTATCATCTGCGCCTGCGCCTGCGCCCGCGCCACCGCCGCCCGCCAGAGCCAGTTTTTTGGTCGCCTCGGCAAGCTCGCGGTCGAGTTTCTTGCGGTCGTCGAGAAGTCGTGCCACGCGGGCAGGCACATCATCGGCACTGACTTTCAATAGATCCGTTGTGGCCTGCAAAATGCTGTCGCGTGCTGCAATGAATTCAAGCGCCGCCTCTCCGGTAAAGGCTTCGATACGGCGGATGCCCGACGCGATGGCGGTTTCCTGACCGATAATGAACACGCCGATATCACCCAGCCGCCGCACATGCGTGCCGCCACACAGTTCAACAGAAAAATGTCCGCCGCGCACACTTTCTGCGTCGCTGCCCATGGACAAAACACGCACTTCTTCGCCGTATTTTTCGCCGAACAGCGCCAATGCGCCCGCCTCGATTGCCTCATCCGGTGTCATCAGTCGTGTAGACACCTCTTCATTGCGGCGGATCATGCCATTGACCAGATTTTCGACCTCGAAAATTTCTTCCGTCGACAATGGCTTGGGGTGGCTGAAGTCAAAGCGCAAATGCCCGGCACTGACCAGCGAGCCTTTCTGAGTGACATGCGCGCCCAGCACGCGCCGCAAGGCCTCGTGCAGCAAATGCGTGGCGCTGTGGTGCGCCCGCACATGGCCGCGGCGCACATCATCAACACGTTGATAAACCGGAGTGTTCTGCGCCAGCATACCGGATGTCACCTCGCCCGACAAAACATGCAAGTCGCCCAATTTTTTGCGCGTATCCGTGATGTTTATTTCCAACCCATCGTCACCGGTCAGAACACCCGTATCGCCGACCTGACCGCCGCTTTCGGCATAAAACGGGGTTTGGTTTATGATGAGGTCAACCTGCTGACCAGCCGAGGCCGTGTCGACCAATTCGCCGTCGGCACGAATGGCCTGCACCACGCCTTCGGCCTGGGTCGCCGTATAGCCGACAAATTCGGTGGCCCCATGGGTGTTGCGCAAATCGAACCAGACAGCTTCGGTGGCTTCTTCGCCGGAGCCCGACCAATTGGCGCGCGCCTCAGCACGTTGTTTTTCCATGGCCGCATCAAAACCGGCTGTATCAACCGTCAGCCCGCGCTCGCGCAATGCGTCTTGGGTCAAATCGAGCGGGAAACCGTAAGTGTCGTAAAGCCGAAACGCGACATCGCCTGCCAATTCCTGACCTCGCATCCTGCCGATCTCATCTTCCAGCAAACGCAAACCGCGACTCAGCATATCACGAAAACGGGTTTCTTCATGCCGCAAGGTTTCGACAATCAGAGCACCAGCGCGTTCCAATTCGGGATAAGCGGCGGTCATTTGGCTCTTAAGTTCGGGAAACAACTGCCACAAAAGTGGTTCCTTGGTGCCTAGCATGTGGGCATGGCGCATGGCGCGCCGCATAATGCGCCGCAACACATAGCCGCGCCCTTCATTCGACGGCAAAATACCGTCGGCAATGAGGAAGGAAGCTGCGCGCAAATGATCGGCGATGACCCGGTGGCTCATGCGATGGTCGCCGTCTGCAGCCTGCTTGGAAAGATCGGCAGAAGCCTCAATCAGATGCACCATTAAATCCGTGTCATAATTGTCGTGCTGTCCCTGCAACACCGCTCCAATGCGCTCCAAGCCCATACCAGTGTCGATAGAGGGTTTGGGAAGAGCCACGCGCGAACCGTCTTCGTGCTGCTCGAATTGCATGAAAACGAGGTTCCAAATCTCGATGAACCTGTCGCCGTCTTCGTCCGGACTGCCAGGCGGTCCGCCGGCAATTTCCGGCCCATGATCGTAAAAAATTTCCGAACATGGCCCGCAAGGTCCGGTGTCGCCCATCGACCAGAAATTATCGGACGTTGCAATGCGAATGATGCGCTCTTCCGGTAGACCGGCGATTTTCTGCCACAGGCTGAAGGCTTCACCGTCTTCCGCATAGACCGTGGCGAGCAGCTTGTCGGCGGGCAACCCTAGCTCACGGGTCAAAAACTCCCAGGCAAAATAGATTGCCTCTTCCTTGAAATAATCGCCGAAGGAAAAATTGCCCAGCATCTCAAAAAATGTGTGGTGGCGTGCGGTATAACCAACATTGTCAAGATCATTGTGTTTGCCGCCGGCGCGTACACATTTTTGCGCGCTCACTGCGCGTGCCATATCGGGCTGTTCGTGACCTGTAAAATAATTTTTGAACGGCACCATGCCCGCATTTGTGAACAAAAGCGTCGGATCGTTCAGCGGCACCAGGGGGCTGGAGGCAATGCGATGATGCTGATAACGCTCAAAATAATCCAGAAAACTGTTTCTGATATCGGCAATGCCCGTTGACAATTTTTCCCTCCGGCCAAAATTCGACTGCCATTTGTTGTAACGCCCTTGGCGAGCCGCGACAAGCTCCATAAAAAACACCAAAAAGCCCGGCGCGTCACCGCACCGGGCTCTGAGAAAACGAACGGCGAACGCCTTTAACCTCCAGCGGCTTCTTCAGCGGGCGGCTCTTCCGGCGCTTCGTCTTGGCCCTCGGCCATTTTTGCTTCGTCTTGCGTCAATGCCTCAATATCGATGAGGCCGGCATCAGAGCGGATTTTGGTCTCAATCTCATCGGCAACATCAGGGTTTTCAGCCAGAAAGCTGCGCGCATTTTCCTTGCCTTGCCCGATACGCTGCGGCCCGTAGCTATACCAGGAGCCGGATTTTTCAACGACGCCAGCTTTAACTCCCAAATCGATTAATTCGCCGGTTTTGGAAATACCTTCGCCATAGAGAATGTCAAATTCAATCACGCGAAACGGCGGTGCCACTTTGTTTTTGACCACTTTCACGCGGGTTTGATTGCCGATCACTTCATCGCGGTCCTTAATGGCCCCGATGCGGCGAATGTCCAAGCGGCAGGAGGAATAAAATTTCAGCGCATTGCCGCCAGTCGTGGTTTCGGGGCTGCCGAACATCACACCGATTTTCATGCGAATCTGGTTTATGAAAATAACCATTGTGTTCGACCGCGAAATGGAGGCCGTAAGCTTGCGCAACGCCTGGCTCATCAATCGTGCCTGCAAACCCGGCAGACTGTCGCCCATATCGCCCTCAAGCTCGGCGCGCGGCGTCAACGCCGCAACAGAATCGATTACTAGCACGTCAACGGCACCCGAGCGCACCAGCGTATCGGCAATTTCAAGGGCCTGTTCGCCATTGTCAGGCTGGGAAATCAGCAAATCCTCGATTTCGACGCCCAGTTTATTGGCATAGGCCGGATCGAGTGCATGTTCGGCATCAATAAACCCGCAAATGCCCCCGGTTTTCTGCGCTTCGGCAACCGTGTGTAGGGCCAGTGTGGTTTTACCCGAACTTTCCGGTCCGTATATCTCAATAATACGACCGCGCGGCAAACCACCAATGCCCAGCGCAATGTCGAGCCCCAGCGAACCGGTAGAAACCGCCTCAATCTCAACTATATTTTCGGGATCACCCAGCTTCATCACCGAGCCTTTGCCGTAGTTCTTTTCGATCTGCGACAGCGCTGCCTCCAACGCTTTTTTCTTATCTTCGCTTTTTTCCATCAGGGTCACCACATTTTCAGACATGTCCGATCTCCGTTATTTCACGCCCGCCCAAAGGGAGCAATAACGTTATTATGTTCTTATTTTGTTCTTATTGTCCAGAAAAATCTAATCGATTTTAAGTGTTTGTTTTTGTTCGGTTTTAGTCGAACTTTGCAAAAGAGAACCGGCCCACACCCCACCCGACTGTCTGTGAGTGTCGAGAATCAGTCGTCTCGATAAACCCGCTCGCGTTTTTCGTGGCGCTCTTGTGCTTCAAGGCCCAAGGTCGCGATGGGGCGCGCTTCCAGCCGCTTCAGGCTGATCGGCTCACCCGTATCTTCGCAATAGCCATAGGTTTTGTCGTCGATGCGCCGTAAAGCCGAATCGATTTTATTGATCAGCTTGCGGTGGCGATCACGGGTACGCAGTTCCAGTGCCTTTTCCGATTCAGCGGCAGCGCGGTCACTTTCATCGGGATGCTGGCTGCTTTCCGCTTTGAGCCCGTTCACAGTCTCGCGTGTGCCTTTTACGATATCGTCCTTCCAGTCCTGCAATTTACGTCGGAAATACTCGCGCTGGCGCGCGTTCATAAAAGGTTCATTATCATCGGGGCTATAGCCCTTTGGAAGCCGGGTTGCCATGCCTACCTCGTTATTTGGTCAAAAACCGCACAAATTCTTGAGGGGCGTTTACTAAAACGTTAGCACGCGAAAATCAAGACCCTATATTGAAGCCCATTGGCTCTTGGTTTCCGCTTGCACAACTATTAGCTTGCCCTTAGGCTCTGCCCGAATATATCCGGAAAGGGGCTGGCAGCTGCCGCCGCTTATAAAATTAATGGCAAAAATGAACGGCCAAAATTAATGGGAAGATCTATGTCAACGAAATTTGAAGGCACCGAAAAATACATCGCGACTGAAGACTTGCGCGTCGCCGTTAACGCTGCGCTCACGCTGGAGCGGCCGTTGCTGATTAAGGGCGAGCCGGGCACCGGCAAAACGGTGCTGGCCGAGGAAGTTTCAGCTGCTTTGGGCATGAGGCTCATCACCTGGCATATTAAATC